>Ga0315273_10014414_pt1 | contig 10185 bp, 12 predicted proteins | sample YL17G02_0_MG_FD_205753 | JGI IMG/M metagenome (GOLD analysis project Ga0315273, IMG submission 205753) | Sediment microbial communities from Yellowstone Lake, YNP, Wyoming, USA - YL17G02_0 | ecosystem: Environmental > Aquatic > Freshwater > Lake > Sediment | place: USA: Wyoming | collected... | reverse complement strand
CACCTCCTGTCCGACTGAAATGGTCTTGATCACCTTCCGCGGTGGGATGTTGAGAGTAAATTCTTCCTGCCCCACGATTTCTCGCTCCTTGAGGTTTGACACTTGGCGGTAAGGTCAGCGCCAAGAACTTATTATACCCATTGATGAACAGGTGTCAAAATGGCGGGTCATGGTTCCAGAAGTGCACACCCTTTTCGCAGATCGGGCGTTCCGACGGCTCCAGAATGACTTGACACCCATCCCGTTCGCCGCTATGATGCCGGCGGACGGGCACACAGCCGTACGAGGCGATCGATTCGCAAGCGGAGGCTGCCGAGCTGAACTGGAAGTTGCTCCCTACACCGAGCGGTGGCCGGCGCAGGTTGGCTGGACACACAATAGCCGTGAAGAACCTGATGTAGAGAATGAGCGAGCAAGTCAAGTTACTATTGGCCTTTGACATCCGCGGCCGCCAGGAAAACGCCTACCGGCGGTTCTTCCTGGAGGAGTTTCTGCCGAAGGCACAGGAAATGGGCCTGGTCCCCACCGACGCCTGGCATACTGCCTATGGGAACTATCCGACGCGCCTGGTGGGCTTCGTCGCCGATGATCTGGCAACTGTGGTGGCCGCTCGAAAGACAGACGAGTGGCAGGCGTTGATTGACCGGCTCGAGGGCTACACGGGCCACCTGTCACAACGCGTGGTCCCCTTTCGTGGCGGCTTCCAGTGGTGACATCTATTTGAAGCGCGCCGCCAACTCTTTCTCCAGGTCGCTCCAACTCAGACCCTTGGCCGCCAGCAACACCTGGCAGTGATAGATGAGGTCGGCCATTTCGTAGATCACGCGCTCGTCGGGCTCGCTCAACGCGGCGATAGCCGTCTCAACCGCTTCTTCTCCAACCTTCTGCGCGATGCGCGGCAGACCTGCCGCAAAGAGGCTGGCCGTGTATGACCCGGGCGGCGCACTGCGTTTGCGGTCCTGGATCGTCTGCCAGAGTGACTCCAGCACATCGGACATTCGAATCCCCCTTAGGCTGAGCCCGCGCCCCGAAATTCCCGGTAGAAACAACTGATTTCGCCCGTGTGGCAAGCGGGCCCGGCCGGATTCACGCGCACCAGCACGGTATCGCCGTCGCAATCCACATGGAGACCGGTCACATGCTGCACGTTGCCAGAGGTCTCACCCTTGTGCCATAGGCCCCCGCGGCTGCGGCTCCAGAAATGGGTTTCCCCCGTCTCCAAAGTCAGCCTCAGCGCCTCGCGGCTCATCCAGGCAACCATGAGCACGGTGCCGTCGTTCGCGTCCTGGACGACCGCCGGCAGCAGCCCCCGCTCATCCCAGCGGAGGTCGGACCACTGTGCGGGCTCAGCCATGCGTCACCTCCACAAGCCCGTCGCCGATCGGCCGGACTGCAAGGCCGCGTCCGGCCAGGTATGCCTTCACCTGCCCCACCGAGAGCATCCGATAATGAAAGAGGGAAGCCACAAGGGCCGCATCTGCTCCGCCCACCGTGAGCGCATCGTAGAAGTGTTCCAGCGACCCGGCGCCCCCGGACGCGATCACAGGGATCGATACTGCTCCGGAGACGGCATTCAGCATCGGCACGTCGTACCCTGCCCGCGTCCCATCAGCATCCATGCTCGTCAGGAGGATCTCCCCGGCGCCCAGATCTTCGGCCCGCCGCGCCCATTCCACGACATCCATCCCGGTGGCCACTCGCCCGCCGTCGATGAACACCTGCCAGGAACCGCCCCGCCTCTTGCCATCGATGGCAACTACCACGCACTGGCTTCCGAACCTTACCGCACCCGCTGTGATCAGCTCCGGCGTTCGCACGGCAGGGGAATTGATCGATACCTTGTCGGCGCCCGCCAGCAGCAGCGCCCGCATGTCATCCGTGCTTCGTATCCCGCCGCCGACCGTGAAAGGGATGAACACCGAGTCGGCCACCCGCCGGACCATGTCGATCACGATATCGCGGCGCTCGTGACTGGCCGTGATGTCAAGGAACACCAGCTCATCCGCCCCTTCGCGGTCGTATACCTGGGCCTGCGCCACCGGATCCCCAGCGTCGCGCAGCTCCACGAAGTTGATCCCCTTGACTACACGGCCATCCTTCACGTCGAGACAAGGGATAATCCTTTTCGCTAACATTGGCCTCTTCCTACGCGAACCGCCTCTCGAAGATCGAGCGCGCCTGTGTAGAGCGCCTGCCCGGCGATGACCCCCTCGATCCCTACCGCGGCAAGCTGGAGCAGCTCCGTGATGTCCGCCAGCCCGGCTACTCCTCCACTGGCGATCACGCTCAGGCCGCTCGCCTGGGCCAGCCCGGCTGTGGCAGCGGCATTGACCCCCGTCTTGGTGCCATCACGCGCGATGTCGGTGTAGACCACCCGCGTGACGCCCTGCTCGCGCACCCGGCGCGCAACTTCGAGCGCGTCTAACGTCGACGCCCGCCGCCAACCCTCCGTCGCGACGAGCCCATCACGCGCATCGATGCCCACCACAATGCGGGCGGCACCGAACCGCGCAACCGCCTCGCCGACGAGATCCGGGTTTCGCACGGCGACGGTGCCAAGCACGACTCGCGTCGCGCCCAGCGCCAGTGCCCGCTCGATGTCGGCCAGAGAGCGAACGCCGCCTCCGAACTGGATGGAGAGCTGGGTCGCAGCACGGATTTCGCCCAGGCGCTGCAGATTGATGAGGGACGCGTCCGAGCGTGCATCGTCCGAGTCAGAAGCGCTCAGCGCTCCGTCCAGGTTGACCACGTGCAGCCATTCCGCGCCCTGGCCTGCCCACCGCCGGGCGACACCGGCGGGGTCCGCGTCGTAGATTATCTGCCGCCCGGGGTCGCCCTGCCACAGGCGCACGACCTGCCCCTGGCGCAAATCAATTGCCGGAAAGATGATCATCGACGATTCCAGCGAAATTGGCCAGGATGCGCAGACCGACCGTTTGGCTCTTCTCGGGATGGCACTGGATCCCCCACACTGCACCGCTGCGCACGACTGAGGCGTAAGTGATGCCGAAATCGGTAGATGCCAGGATGCACGCCGGGTCGAGCGCGGCGCAGTAATACGAATGCACGAAGTACGCGTAGGCGCCATCGGCAACGCCCGAGAGCAGCGGGTCTTGAGAGAATGCTAGGCGCAACTGATTCCAACCGATCTGCGGCACCTTGAGCAAACGGCCATCCATACTGCGCATCTCTGCTGGAAAGCGTTCCACTGTTCCAGGCATCACTCCGAGGCCAGGGTGACAGCCCATTTCATGGCTCTCATCGAAGAGCAGCTGCATCCCGACGCAGATGCCCAGCAGTGGTGTGCCCGCCGCGATCGCCGAGCGCAGCGGCGCCTCGAAGCCGGCTGCCCGCAGGTTCGCCGCCGCGTCTCCAAACGCTCCCACCCCAGGCAAGACGATCCCCGAAGCGGCGGACAGGCCAGCGGGACCGGTTACGACCTCCACCGGCGCGCCGACAGCCTCCAACGCCTTGTAAACGCTGCGAAGGTTCCCAACTCCGTAGTCGATCACGGCGATGCGCCGCTTATTGTCCACCGTCACGCGCTCCCTGCGATTAGTATTCTCAGAACCGCCTGCCGGTCTCGGCCGGTCCTCATGCCAGCTGTCCTTTCGTGGACGGCACTCCCAGGCGGCGAGGATCAACCTGCGTCGCCTCGTCCAGTGCCCGGCCCAGCGCCTTGAACAGCGCCTCCGCTTGGTGGTGGTCGTTGAGACCGTAGAGCGCCCTGGCGTGAAGGTTCAACCGCCCGTGAACGGCTACGGTCTCCAGAAAGTGGCGCACCAGGTCGGCATCCATGCCGCCCAACGTAGGCCCGTGCCAGGCGACCTCAATTACGGCATAGGGGCGCCCGCTCAGGTCCACGGCGACGAACCCTAGCGCCTCGTCCATCGGCACGTAGCTGTGGGCCGCGCGCACGATTCGCGCCCGGTCGCCGAGCGCCCGGTCCAACGCCTGGCCGAGGCAAATGGCTACATCCTCCACAGTGTGGTGCGCGTCCACCTGCAAGTCGCCCTTGGTGTGCACGGACAATCCGAACAGCCCATGATAGGCGAATAACGTCAGCATATGGTCGAGAAACCCGATGCCGGTGTCCACATCAGCCCTTCCCGAGCCATCCAGGTCCAGGCTCAGGTGGATCTCCGTCTCGCCCGTGGTGCGATGGATCGTCGCCGAACGCATGATGACCTCCGATCTGTTGACAAGACGCCCCGTCTCAAGGACAATAGCACAACCTATCCGGCTTTCAACCGGCCGACTTCACGCCGAGCAGCGCCTGACGGGCGCCCAGCCCACACGGAGCCTGCATGCCCGCTTCCGGTTTCCTGCCCCGCCCGGAGATCATCATCTTCGACGTCGACGGCACGCTTGTTGACGTGAGCCTCTCTTATCGGGAGACCGCCCCCATCGCTGCTGCCCGTTACTTGGGACTGCTCGACATCACGCCTCCGACGCTGACCGGCGATCTCTACGACACGTTCAAGCTCATGGGCGGGTTCAACGACGACTGGGATCTCACCGCCGGCTTGCTGGAGGCCCTCCTTGCCGGCTTGCCCCAGGCCTTGCCCCTCCGTGCGCCGCAATACCTCGACCAGGACGCATTAATCGAAGGCCTGCGCGCCGCATGCCTCCCCGTGGCAGGTTTGACCCCGCCTCTGCCGGTCTGGGAGGCATTAGTCGCCCAGGTGAGAACCGCAGGCGGTGGGCTTCCGGGACTGCGCAGCGTCACCGGCCGCCGCAATGCGCACCTGGTCTGGCGCACCGGGGACGCGGCGACGACCGACCTGGTCCAGCGCATCTTCGCCGAGATCTATCTGGGCGAAGAGCTTTTCGCCGACGATTACGGCTACCCCGCCCGCTTCCACACTGGCCCCGGCCTGATCGAACACGAGTGCCTGCTCGCCGGCCTGGACACGCTCGAAACGCTAAGCCGCCATGCTTTGTTGGGCATCGCCACCGGGCGCACGCACTTCGAGCTCGCCTACCCGATGGCCCGACTCGGGCTGGCCAGTTTCTTTGGGGCCAGCACGACGATGACCGACGCCTTGGAAGCCCAGAAGGCCCGCGGCGGGCCATCGCTCCTCAAGCCCGACCCGTACCTGCTTCTGCGCGCCGCCGATGCCCTCGACCCGCTCGATGGGTGCCACGACGGTCCGCGGGTTGCTGCGTACGTAGGCGATGCCCCCGACGACATCATCGCCGCACGCCGTGCGAACGGCACGCGCCGCTGGATCTCCGTTGCCATCGCAGAACGGCCGAACCTCCGCCAGCACTACCTTGACCTCGGCGCCGACCTCGTGATCGCGCATCCGGACGAGCTGGTGGGACTGTTTCGGAGCGGGAGCGCCTCGCCCTTTCAACCTGCTCACTGATCCTACCTGCGCCTACAGGCGCTCGAGGGCGGCGAGCAGCGCATCGGTATGCTCTGGGCGCCCGGCGCTAACGCGGATGCAGTTCTCGAGTCCCGGCTTGGCGTAATAGCGCACCAGGATTCCCTGCGCCGCCAACCCGGCCTTCAACGCGGCGGCGTCACGGCCGACGACGCGGCTCAACACAAAATTTGCGTGGCTCGGGTAAGGCTGCAAGAATGGCACCTGCGCCAGTTTCGTGAACAAGCGCTCACGCTCGCAGACCAGTGAGTCGATCACCGGCTGGATCTCGGCCCGCTTCGCCAGCGATGTCAGCCCGGCCACGGTCGCCGCGACGTTCACATTGTACGGCTGTTTCGCGCGCAACATGACGGGCATCAGCCAATCCGGGAGCATGCCGTAGCCCAACCGCAGACCTGCGATACCCGCCCACTTGCTGAAGGTGCGCAGCACTATAAGGTTCCCGTGCTCGAGAACCCAGCAGGACACCGAATGTTCGAGCCCGGCGAACTCCACGTACGCTTCGTCGACGACGACGAGAAGCGGTAGCCGCAGTAACCGCACAAGGTCTTCCCGAGGCAGAAGCGATCCGTCCGGGTTGTTAGGCGAGGTCAGGAAGAGCAGCTTCGGCGCTCTGCGCCGGCTTGCTTCCATGACGGCGTCCACGTCGACTCGAAAATCGGCGCGGCGCGGCACGGAAATGACCTCGGCCCCCGCCAACGCGGCATCGAAGGGGTACATGCCGAACGTCGGCGGACAGTTGATCATGGCGTCACCCGGCCCCAGGGTGAGCCGGCAGATGAGGTCGATCAGCTCGTCGGCGCCCTGCCCGGGCAGGATGTTCGCATCCGGAACTCCCGTATACTCCGCCAGAGCCGCCCGCAGCTCCCGCTGCTCTGGGTCCGGGTAGATGTGCAAGAACGGGTACTCCGCCAGAGCCGCTCGCACGGCCGGCGCCGGCCCGTAGGGGTTCTCGTTTGCGTCCAACTTGACAATGTCTTCGGGCCTGCGCCCCAGCTGCCCGCTCAGGACTTCGAACGGCATGATCGGCGTGTACGGCTCCAGCCGGGCGATGTGAGGCAGGAGCAAGGCGGCAAAGTCAGGGGAAGTCATGCGAGACCGCCCCGGCGCAAATCCGCCGCGGCCGCGTGCGCCGTCAGCCCCTCACCGCGCGCCAGGACCGCGGCCTGCGCTGCCAGCCTCGCCCCCGCCCCGGCGTTGATCGCAACCAGGCTGACCCGCTTGACGAAGTCGGCCACACTGAGAGGCCCTGCGTAGCGCGCGCTTCCCTCCGTCGGCATAACGTGGCTGGGCCCCGCCACATAGTCCCCCAATACTTCAAATGAATACTCCCCGACGAAGATGCCGCCCGCGTTGCGGACTTGCCCTACCAACGACCACGGGTCGGCCACCAACAGGCACAGATGCTCCGGCGCGTAGGCGTTGGCCAGGTCGATCGCTTCGGCGAGGTCCGCGGTCAGCACGATGCCCCCCCTGCCGGCCAGCGAGGCTGCCGCGATCTCGGCACGGCTCAGCCCCTCCAGCTGGCGGGCCGTCTCCACGGCCACCCTCTCCGCAAGGCGCCGCGACGGCGTGAGCAGGATGGGCGAAGCCAGCACGTCGTGTTCGGCTTGTGCGAGGAGGTCGGCCGCGGCCCAGGCCGGGTTCGCTGAGTCATCGGCTATGACGAGCGTCTCGGTCGGCCCATAGAAGCCGTCGATGCCCACACTGCCGATAACCTGCCGCTTCGCCAGCGTAATGAACAGCCCCCCTGCGCCGACGATCTTGTCCACGGCAGGCACGGTCTCGGTGCCGTAGGCCATTGCACCGATCGCCTGGGCGCCTCCAAGCGCGAAAAGCCTGTCCGCGCCGGCGCGGTAGGCCGCCGCCAGGATCAGCCCGGGCACCCGCCCGCCTTTGCCCGGCGGCGTGCAGACGATTACTTGCCGCACCCCTGCCACCCTTGCCGGGATGCAGGCCATCAGCAGGGACGAGGGCAGAGGCGCCGTGCCTCCGGGCACGTAGACCCCTGCACGGTCGATCGGGCGGATCAGCTGGCCGAGCGTCCCATCCGGCCCAGAGTCCACCCACGAATCGACAGGCTGCTTACGGTGGAACGCCGCTATTCGCTCCGCCGCCAGGTCGAGCGCTGCCTGCTGCTCGCCCGGCAGCCCTGCATAGGCCGCCCGCCACATCTCTGGTGGGATCTCCAGTTCACCCGGCGGGGCGCCGTCGATCCGCGCCGACCAGGCGTGCAGCGCGGCATCACCGTTACGGCGCACATCGCGGAGGATGCGCTCCACCGCCTGCGCTGGGGCAATCCGCTCTCCGAAGATCCGTTCGATCCCCTCCAGCACCCGCGCCGGCATCTCCTGGTCCTCCCACGGGACGCGGCGTAAGATGGTCGCCCTGGCTTCCTCTGCAGTAATGATGCGCACAAGAGACATGATTCACATTGCTCCGACAGGTTGCTGCGCAGCGCTCGCTGCGCTCGCTGCAGCCAGCGCGTCGATCAAGGCGCGCACTTCCGCGGTGCGCAGACGGTAGCTCGCGCGGTTAGCGATGAGCACTGCCTGGCTCTCTAGTACGACCTGCAGCTGTACGAGACCGTTCTCTCGCAGCGTCGAGCCCGTCTGAACCAGGTCCACGATGAGATCGGCAAGCCCTACCAACGGCGCTAGCTCCACCGAGCCCGACATGACGATCAGTTCCGGCGCCAGCCCATTCTGCCTGAAGAAGGCCTCGGTGAGACGCGGGAATTTGGTGGCCACGCGCGGGCTGCGCTCCAGCCGCAGCGGCCGGTCGTCGCGACCGGCTCTGCCGGCAATTACCAAGCGGCAATAGCCGAAGGGCAGAAGGAGCGGCTCATAAACATCGCGCTCGGCCTCGCGAACCACGTCCAGGCCCGCCACGCCGAGGTCCGCCGCGCCGTACTCCACAAAGACAGGCACATCCGCCGGCTTGACCATGATGAACCGCAAGCGCCCATCGGCGCCGTCCAGGACGAGCTTGCGGCTGCTATCGCCGTTCGCAGGCCCCTGATACCCGGCCCGCGCAAGGTAGTCGAGCGCAGCATCGGTGAGGCGGCCCTTCGGCAAGGCAACTGTCAACGGCTCGGCCATCGTTCCACCTCTTCCCAGTCGTCCGGCGCGATCTCGCTCTCCCCACCGGCGTCCCGGACGGTCAGCCTCTCGGGATTGTGATGCAGTACAGCGCGCGGAATGCCGCGCGCCTTCGCTGCGCTCCAAAGATCGCCAGCCGTAAGGTCCAGCAGGTCGACCTCCACCCTAAGCCCGCGCCCGCGCGCCGCCGCAGCCCATGACATGCATCCCGGACACCCGCGCGCTGACAGCAGAACGTCGGGGGGCGGCTCGGCGTGGGTGATACCCTGCAGCTCGCGCGCGAGGATCACGCGGTCCACGGTGAGCGCCCACCCAACGGCGGGTTTCGGGGGGCCGAAGTGACCGATCAGGTTGTCGTACCGGCCGCCCGAGACGAGAGGAAAGCCAAGCCCGGGCGCGAAACCCTCAAACGTGATGCCCGTGTAGTAACCCAGGTCCCGCACTTCCGCCAGGTCGTAGCTCACCGCATCCGCCACACCGTAGGCTGCCAACAGCTCGGCGAGGGACTGAAGCTCCACAATCGCCGCCAGCATGGCCGCGTTCAGGCAGAAGCCCTCGGCCTCCTTGAGGATCCCGGCGGGGCCACTCAGGCGGAGCAGGGCCATCGTCGCGTTTCTGGCGATCGAGGGTAGGCCGCTGGCCTGGGAGATCAACGCGGCTATCTCCGCTTCGGATTTGCGGTCCACAGCCTCTCGAAGCCTGGCTGCCAGCCGGTCCGGCAGCGCCAGGGCGGTCACCAGGCCGTTGAAGAAGCCCACGTGCCCGATAGTGATGCGAAACTGGGGAACATTGGCCGCACGCAGAGCTGCGACCGCCAGGCCGACCACCTCGGCATCGGCCGCGCTGCCTGGTGCGCCGATCAGCTCGATGCCGGCCTGTGTGAATTCGTGCTGGCGGCCGGCTCGGGGAGGCTCGTAGCGGTAGACGCTGCCCACATAGCTCAGCCGGAGCGGCATTGCCTGGTCAAACAGGCGGGTCGCGACCACCCGCGCCGTAGGGATAGTCATATCGGGTCGCAGCGCCAGCGTGCGCCCGTGCCGGTCGGAGAACCGGTACATCTCGGCATCAATCTCGGCGCCCACGTCCGTCGCCAGCGTGGCAGCGTACTCGAACGTCGGCAAGATGATTTCCCTGTAGCCCCACGCGGTCCACGTCTCCCGCAAGGCTGACTCGATGCCTCTCCAGGCGGCCGCATCCGCAAAGAGCAGATCTCGCACGCCTTCCGGCAAGGGCCCATCGGCAGAGAATGGTTGGTCTGGCATTGGCTTCAGCCCATTTCCTGATTAACAAAAAAGGACTGGTTCACTTCAACCAGTCCTGGGACAAGCGCTAAATCGACGCCGGTTACGCCGTGCGCCTGCCCCGGTTGCTATGGTGATAGTCACGAAACGATATCAGCGTCATAGTCAATCCATCCCGACGGCGCGAGTCTAGCATAACGGTTGCGGGCTGTCAAATGACCGGCGACCGGCATGCCTGCAGGGTGATTTCATGTTGTGAACCCGCCCAGTAGTTGCAATGCTTTTTGCGGGTTGGCCGCGTAGCGCCGGTTTGCTGCCGCGATATTGCTCCAACCATGATGGCGCAGCAAGGTCAGAATGCCATTGCGCAGTGTTGCCAGAACCTGGGGGGCGGTGCCAGTATGGACTTGGCATCGGTCTTCGCCCAGGGTCTCATCTCGCACGTAGTGCAGC
>Ga0315273_10014413_pt1 | contig 10186 bp, 9 predicted proteins | sample YL17G02_0_MG_FD_205753 | JGI IMG/M metagenome (GOLD analysis project Ga0315273, IMG submission 205753) | Sediment microbial communities from Yellowstone Lake, YNP, Wyoming, USA - YL17G02_0 | ecosystem: Environmental > Aquatic > Freshwater > Lake > Sediment | place: USA: Wyoming | collected... | reverse complement strand
TGCTCGTTTCCAGATCGAGGCGGAACTTGATCACCTTAAGGTCTTGGGTGACGAAACTGAGCTTGATCGTGCTGCCGTCCGAGTTGGCCTTGCCGGACAGCAATACCGCCGCCGGGTCGTTCAGGCTTTCGCTCCTGAAAGTGCCGCGTCCGTAGAAGCTCTTCCGGACCATCTGGTAGCCCCCGCGCAGGGGGATGCCGCCCGGGTCGCCGATCCAGCCCGCCAGCGCCTGCCCGTTCGTCTCCCGACCGCTCCCACCAAACCTGAAATAGGTGCTCGGATCGGAAATGGTCTCGGTAATGGGCTCAAAAGTGAAACTGTTGACCGTTCCGGAGCGCCAGCCGGAAAAAGTCCCCAGGTAGCAGCCGCCGACCGGCGGCGGCCCCTTTGCTGCCAGCGCGAGCCCCGTCACGCCGAGAAGGAGCGTCGCCAGGCACATCGCGGAGGTTGCTGCTCGGGTCCCGTGGGTAGACATGAATACCCCTCCTGATTGTCGAAATTTGACATTACACCGGCTGCCGGGCGCGGTCAACAGAAGCGCTGACCGTGCTGCTGCGTCGGCTCAGCACGCGGCGGCGCACGGGAACTCAGCCCAGCCAGTCGAGGTAACCGCCCTCATCGAGATCCGCCGTGAGCGGAAGGCCGACTCCCAGCCTGTCCCACTCGGCGAGGAGCCGTTCCCCCTCCTCGGGACGAGTCGCACGCACCGCGTCCCGTACGAGGTGAACGGCTCGCCCCCGCTGCAGGAGCCCCTCGACCGCGAACCGGTCGCAGCTATCGTGCGCCACTCCGTAGACTACGACATGCCGGGGATCGAGCCAGGCGAGAACCCGCTCGGCGTTCGGATTGGTGAAGACATCGAACCGCTGCTTGTGAATTACGATCTCGCCCGAGTGAGCTCGAAGACGGTCCTCGAGCTCACCGGGCGGGTAGGGTCGGTTTTCTACAGACAGCGGGGAAAGGGGCCGCGTCACGGCAACCTTTTCCTGCCCCGGAGTGCCCCGCAGGCAATGGGGCGGAAAGGTTTCGCGAAAATCCGGGTTCTTCAGCGCGATCTCGGGGTCCTCAAGCCGGTGATCGTCCACCGGCGCGACGAGGGGAATGCCTCGGCGCCGCGCCAGGGCCGTCAGTCGGGCGAGGGTTCCCTCGATCTCGGGCGCCCCCGGAACGAAGAGTTTTCCCGAGGGCTCCATGAAGTCCCTCTGGGTATCCACGTCCCAAAAAATGACGGCCGGCATGGCGACTGGGGGACAAGCCCTATTTCCGGTTCTTGTACCAGTCGGCGTTGATTTCGATGAAGTTCTTCCATTTGTCGGGAACGAAGTCGTTCTCGAAAATCGCTTCGACCGGACAGACCGGCTCGCAGGCCCCGCAGTCGATGCACGTCTCGGGTTCGATGTAGAGCATCGTCTCCGCCTCGAAATCCGCCTCCGTCTTCGTCGGGTGGATGCAGTCCACCGGGCAGACCCCGACGCAGGCGGTGTCCTTCGTGCCAATGCAGGGCTCAGCAATCGTGTAAGCCATTCTCCATGGCCTCCTGAGATAAACGGCGTGAAACCCGATTCTAGCCGCAAGGCGCAGGGATCGTCCAGATCACCAGAGCGGCGCGTCTGTGGCCGCGCGGGAGAACCCCGCGAACCCTCACGAACTGTCCGCTTGACAGCGCCCCCGTCCTGACGAATAATGTTTCACGGTAATGAATAAATATTCATTCAGCCCGGCCGGAGACCCCCGGTGACGAAGCGCGCGCGGCAGGAGCAGATCGCAGGGATCCTGCGGCAAGGGCCCGTGCGGGGCCAGGACGAGCTCGTGCGGCGCCTGCGCGCGCAACGGGTGCGCGTGAGCCAGGCGACGCTGTCGCGCGACCTGCGGGAGCTGGGCATCGCCCGAGGCCCCGGCGGCTATGCACTGCCCGGATCCGCTTCCCTCGCGGGGCCGCCCGTTGCCCCCGCGACGGAGGCCCGGCGCCTACTGCGGGAACTGCGCGAGACCGTCCGGTCCGTCGCCCCGGCCGCATCCCTCGTAGTGATCCGGACCGATCCCGGCCACGCGCACCACCTCGGCGTCGCCCTCGACCACTCCGAGTGGCCGGAGATCGTCGGCACCATTGCCGGCGACGACACGCTGTTCGTCGCCACATCCGACCGCTCGGTGGCCGAACGGCTCGCCCATCGCATCCGGACCGCCATCGCGTGACACGTCTGCCGTTGCATCCGGCTGCACCGCTCCCGAGCGGTCCAGACCGGTTCGTGTCCCCCGGCGGGCGGCCCGGCCGCCCGTCCGTCTGGGTCGTCGGCGGCACGGGCTACTCCGGGCTGGAAGCAGTCCGTCTGCTGCGGACCCACCCGGCGTTCCGCCTCGCACGGATCTTCGCCTCGCCGGGTTCGCCCGAGCGCGACCTGGCGGAGATCGACCCGGGGTTGGCGCCCGGGCAGGCCAGGGCGCTGCCCTGGTCGCCGGCCCTCCTCGAAGAAGGCGCGGAGCGTCCCGATGCCGCGCTGCTGGCGCTGCCCGACGAGGCTTCCGCCGACCTGGCCCCGCGGCTTCTGGCCCATGGCATTCGCGTCGTGGATCTGTCCTCCGTCTTCCGCCCGAAGTCCGCGGGGGCTGCCTCCCCCCCGACCCCCGGCAACGACCAAGACCCCGTTTACGGCCTGACCGAGTGGGAGGCGGCGCGCATCGCTTCCGCCCGCCTCGTTGCCAATCCTGGCTGCTACGCCACCGCCTGCCTCCTCGCGCTTCTGCCGCTCGAACGCGCGGGGCTTCTCGATCCCGGCGAGGCCGTCGTCGTGGACGGCAAGTCCGGGATCACGGGCGCCGGGCGGCGGCTCGAGGCGGACTACCTGTTCGCGGAAGCGAACGAGAATTGCCGGCCCTACTCCCCGCTCGCGCACCGGCATCTTCCCGAGATCCGCGCCGTTCTCGGGCTGGCCGCCGAGCGGCCGCTCCTTTTTGTTCCGCACGTTCTTCCAGTGTCCCGCGGGCTGATGACGACGGTCTACGTCCGGCTCGCTCGAGGCGTCGCCTCCGGCGAAATCGCCGCCGCCTTCGACCATGCCTACGCGGCGGCTCCCGCCGTCCGTCTCCTCGGTTCAGGTCGCTGGCCACAATTGCGCGGAGTGACTGGCACCGGCCGCTGTGACATCGGCTGGACGGCCGACCCGGTTCAGCGCGCCGCCGTCGTCGTCTCGGCGCTCGACAACCTTCTGAAGGGCGCCGCGGGCCAGGCGGTGCAGAACCTCAATCTTCTGTTCGGGCGGCCCCGCGAAGAGGGCATTCCGCTGTGACCCGGCAGAGCGATGGGGTTCGCGTGGTGAAGCTCGGCGGGAGCCTGATCGAGGACCTCTCTCGCGCCGACGCCCTGTGCCAGGGACTTGTCCGGGCGCTGGGCGACGGACCCGCCGTCGTGGTGCACGGCGGAGGCAGACAGCTGACGGCACTGTGCGGCCGGCTCGGGATCGTTTCGCGGTTCGAGGACGGCCTGCGCGTGACCGACGACGAAACCCTTCGCGCCGCCCTCATGGCCCTCGCCGGGCTCGTGAACCGCACGCTCGTCGCGGCCTGCGACCGGGCGGGGCGGCCTGCGATCGGCCTGACGGGCGGGGATGGCCGGCTCGCGACAGCCCAGCGCGTTCATCCCCGACTGGGGCGCGTGGGGGAGATCGTCTCCGTCCGGCGCGCGCCCCTCGACATGGCGCTTGCCGCGGGCTTGCTGCCCGTCGTCGCGACGCTCGCCCTCTCCGAAGAGGACGGCGGCTGGCTCAACGTGAACGCGGACGCGATGGCCTCGGCCATCGCCTCAGCTCTCGGCGCCTCCAGCCTGACATTTCTCACCGACGTCGCCGGCGTGCTCGATGCCGACGGCCGCCTGCTGGGCGAGTTGGACTCGGGGGCGGCCGGCCGGCTCGTCGAAAGCGGCGCGGTAGGGGGCGGCATGAGGCCGAAGATCGCCGCCTGCCGCGAAGCGCTCGCCCGGGGCGTCGGCGAGGTCGTCATCCTGCCCGGAGAACTCCTGCTCTCCGGACGCATCTCCCGGGCCGGCAGCAACGGGGCGGGAACGAGGATTGTCCCATGAGCCATCTCTACCCGCTCTACCCGAGGCCCGACATCACGCTCGTGCGCGGCGAAGGAAGTCGCGTCTGGGACGATCGTGGGCGCGTCTACGTGGATCTTATCGGCGGCATCGCGGTCAGCGCCCTCGGCCACGCGCATCCGCGCATCCTCGCCGCGATCGAGGAGCAGGCGGGGCGGCTGCTGCACGGGTCGAATCTCTTCCACCATCCCTGGCAGGAGCCTCTCGCCGCCCGGCTCGCGGCGCTGACGGGTCTGTCGCGGGTCTTCTTCTGCAACAGCGGATCCGAATCCGTCGAGGCGGCGCTGAAGCTCTCCCGAGCCCGGGCGAAGGGGCGCGGCGAGCCCCGGCGGGTGGAGTTTGTAGCGCTCGAAGGATCGTTTCATGGCCGGACCGCGGGCGCCCTGTCGGTCACTTCGAACGCGGCCTATCGCGCTCCCTTCGAGCCCCTTCTGCCGGGAGTGACGTTCATCCCCCCCGAAGAACGGGCCCTCGCCGCGGCCATGTCGGAACGGACCGCGGCACTGCTCGTCGAGCCGATCCAGGGGGAGGGCGGCGTCCGCGTTCTGCCCGACTCCTTTCTCCGCGCCGCGCGAGAGGCCTGCGACGAAGCGGGAGCGCTTCTGATCGCCGACGAGATCCAGTGCGGCCTCGGCCGCACGGGAGACTGGTTCGCGTATCAGCGGGCGAAGATCCTCCCCGACCTTGTCTGCATCGCGAAGCCCCTCGCATGCGGCCTGCCCCTCGGGGCGCTGATCGGGCGGGAGGAGACCGCCGAGTTCTTCGGCCCCGGCGCGCACGGATCCACCTTCGGGGGAGGCCCGCTGGCCTGCCGGGTGGGGATCGAGTTCCTATCCGTCGTGCAGGAAGAAGGCCTTCTGGAGAAGGTGCGTATCGCCGGCGAGCGCGCGACCTCCGCGCTGCGGGCGGCCGCATCGCGCTGCCCGGCCATTCTCGACGTGCGCGGGCGGGGATTGATGATCGGCGTGGAGATCGACCGGCCCGCCACGGCAGTTCTCGAGGCCCTGCGCGAGCGGGGCTGGCTCGCGGGCTCGAGCCGGCAGACGGTCATCCGACTGCTCCCTCCCTTCGTGATCGAACCCGAGCTGTTCGAACGCTTCGCCGCCGACCTCGAGGTTCTCCTTGGGGCCGATGCCGCTTCCTTCGCGCCATCCCCTCTTCCGGCGGCTCCCGCGCGGAAGAATGGAGACACCCGATGAGCGATACCCCCCGCAGCGTCGTCCTCGCGTATTCCGGAGGCCTCGACACCTCCATCATCGTGCCGTGGCTGAAGGAGCGGTACGGCTGCCGCGTGATCGCCTTCGCCGCAAACGTCGGCCAGGGCGACGAGCTGGCAGGGTTGGAGGCGAAGGCTCTTGCCTCGGGAGCCGACGCGTTCGTCCTTGAAGACCTGCGGGAGGAGTTCGCCCGGGAGTTCGTGTTCCCCGCCCTCGCGGCCGGCGCGGTTTACGAACACTCCTACCTGCTCGGCACCGCCCTCGCCCGCCCGGTCATCGCACGCCGGCAGGTGGAGGTCGCCCTCGCCCTTGGCGCGGACGCCGTCGCGCACGGATGCACGGGAAAGGGCAACGACCAGGTCCGCTTCGAGCTGACCTACCGGGCCCTGGCCCCACGGCTCGCCGTCGTGGCGCCGTGGCGGGAGTGGAGCATCCGCTCCCGCGAAGACGCCCTGGCCTACGCGCGAGAGCGGAACATCCCCGTTCCGGTGTCGGGGGGGAAGCTCTACTCCCGCGATCGAAACCTCTGGCACTGCAGTCACGAGGGAGGCCCGCTCGAGGACCCGTGGAACGCCCCCGAGCCGTCGATCTACCTTCTGACGGCCGACCCGGCGAAGGCGCCCGGCACGCCGGAAGACGTCGTCATCGAATTCGATCGGGGCCGGCCCGTCGGCCTGAACGGGCAGACGCTCTCTCCCGCCCGCCTGATCGAACAGCTCAACGCGATCGCGGGCCGGCACGGCGTCGGTCGCACCGACCTCGTGGAAAACCGCCTCGTCGGGATGAAGTCGCGCGGCGTCTACGAGACGCCCGGCGGCACGGTGCTCGTGGAGGCGCTGCGCGGACTGGAGTCGCTGACCCTCGACCGGGAGACGGCCCGCCAGTTGCAGCAGGTAGCCCTCCGCTACGCGGATCTGGTCTACGCCGGTGCCTGGTTCACGCCGCTGCGGGAATCCCTCGACGCGCTCGTCGAGCGGGCTCTTTCGACGACGAGCGGCGCCGTGCGGGTGCGGCTCTTCAAGGGATCGGCGACCGTGACCGGACGCCGGTCGGCCCGCTCGCTGTACGACGCGGCCCTCGGCTCGTTCTCGATGGACGGCTACCGCCCCTCGGACGCGGAAGGGTTCATCCGGCTGCTCGGGCTGCCCCTCGAAGTGCGGGCCGCGGTGCACGGTCCCGCAGCGCCGCTCCGGCCGCACACCGGACCGGCTTCGCCGGGCACGCTGGATGGCCCCCACCTCGACACCCCTGCGCGGGGCGGCCGCCGCGACGATCGGGCGCACTCCGGCAGCGCGAACGGCAGCGCGAACGGCAACGGGCGTCATCCGCGGGCAACCGTCCCGCCGGAGCCCGCCCCCCGCGCGAAGCAGCGCGTCTCTTCCCCGCCGCCGGCCGCCGCCAAGCGAGCCGCCGCGGGCCGGACGATTCGATGAGCCTCTGGGGCGGCCGATTCCGCGTCGGCCCCGATGCCGCGCTGCGCCGGTTCGGTGATTCCTTTCGCGTGGACCGGCGCCTGTTGCCCCACGAACTCGCCGCGAGCGAGGCTTGGGCGGAGGCGCTGGAGGGGGCGGGAGTCCTGACTTCCGCCGAGCGCGGAACGATCGTATCGGGCCTCGCCCGCATCGCGCGGCGCGTGGCGGAGGAGCCCGGCTGCCTCGACGGGGATTTCGAGGACGTTCACAGCTTCGTCGAATCCGCTCTGACCAATGAGATCGGTCCGCTGGCCCGTAAGCTCCATACCGGCCGTTCGCGCAACGACCAGGTGGCAACCGACCTGCGGCTCTGGATGCGGGAGGCCGTCAATACGCTTGCGGGGGCCGTGCGCGCGCTCCGGCGCAGCCTCGTGGAATTCGCCCGGCGCGACGGAGATGCGACGGTCGCCGGATACACGCACCTTCAGCGGGCGCAACCCCTGCTGTTCGGTCACGTGTTGCTGTCGCACTTCGAGCGCTTCGGCCGCGACGCGGGCCGCCTGCGCGATGCGCTCGCCCGGGCCGACGAGTGCCCGCTCGGTTCGGGCGCCCTGTCCGGCTGTCCCTTCCCGGTGGACCGGGAGGCCCTCGCCTGCCGGCTCGGCTTCGCCCGGCCCACCGCCAACAGCCTCGATGCCGTGTCGGACCGCGACGCGGTCGTGGAGATCCTCGCCTGCCTCGCCCTGCTCGGCACGCACCTGTCGCAGCTCGGCGAAGACATCGTGCTCTGGTGCAGTCGCGAGTTCGACCTGATCGAGCTCGGCGATGCGGCCTCGACCGGCAGCAGCCTGATGCCCCAGAAGAAGAACCCCGACCCGGCCGAGCTGCTCCGCGCGCGCGGCGGGGCGCTCGCGGGGCCGCTCGTTTCGATGCTCGCGGTTCTCAAGGGGCTCCCATCGGGCTACAACAGGGACCTCCAGCAGGACAAGGAGCTGCTGTTCGGCGCGGTGGACGAAGCGGAAACCTGTCTGCGCGCCGCCGCCTCGCTCATTGGCCACGCATCGCTGCGGCGGGAGTCCGCCCTCGCGGCCGGCCGCTCCCCCGACCTATACGCCACCGAAATCGCGGATTTTCTCGTCGCCCGCGGCATCGCTTTTCGTGATGCCCATGAGATCGTCGGGCGGGCCGTTCTCGCTGCCGAGGAACGCGGCGGAACGCTCGCCGACCTCGGCTCGTCCGACTGGCAGCGCATTCATCCCGACCTCGCCTCGGCCCGCGAGCTGTTCGACGATCGCCGCGCGCTCGCCCGACGCTCCGCCGTCGGCGGCACCGCCCCCGAGCGCGTGCGCGAGGCGATCGAGCGGGCGGCGCGGGAGGTCGGGGAGTGAGCCGGTCCGGCACGGCCCCAGGAGTCTGCTCGAGTCGTGACGACCGGCGGCGCCATGACCCGGACAGGCACTGGGCCGTTCCCCGCGTCGAAGCGCGGGGGCGCTCCCTGGCCCGTGAGGCGCGGGACACAGCGGCACTCGCCGGATCGGGATCGGCCGTGACCGCGACACCCGATCTGGCTCGCGGAGTTCGGGACACGGCGGCCCAATCCGGATCGGCCGCCGTGGCGGTGCGCTTCCATACGGCTCGGGCCGTGCGGCCCGGTGCGCGCGCGGCGAGGACGGCCGAATCGATCCGCCCCGCGCGAGCGTCGGATGTTGCGGGGCTGCTCGCCCTGATGGCACCCCAGATCGCGGCCGGCAATCTTCTTCCCCGAAACCGCCAGGACATCCTTGCGCGTCTCGGAGAGTTCCTGGTCCTCGAATCCGGCGCGGATGGATCCTCCCGTCGCCGCGAGATCCTGGGCGTCGTCGCCCTGCACCACTACGGATCTGGCCTCGCGGAGGTCCGCTCGCTGACGATCGCGCCCGGTCACGAGGGCCGCGGGCTCGGGCGGCGCCTGCTGGCTGCGCTTCTCGCCCGCGCCCGGAAGGAGGGAGTGAGGCGGCTGATCGCGCTGACGCGTGCCCCGGGATTCTTCGAACGCTCGGGCTTCGATCGCAGTTCCCTCGAGGCGCTTCCTGAGAAGGTCGCCCGCGACTGCCTCTTCTGCCCGAAGCGCGCCGCTTGCGACGAGATCGCGATGGTGCTGCCGCTGTGAGCCGACGAGCCGCAGGGCGCACGGTGACGCCGCTGTGAGCCGGCGAGCCGCAGGGCGTGCGGTGCTGCCGCCATGAGCTGGCGAACCGCCGGGGCGCGCGGGGCCGCCGCTGTGAGCCGGCGAGCCGCCGGGGCGCGCGGTGCTGCCGCTGTGAGCCGGCGAGCCGCAGGGCGTGCGGTGCCGCCGCCTCTTCCCCAAGGGTTCTCGGCGGCGGGCGCCGCCTGCGGAATCCGAAAGCTCGGGGCGGATCTTGCCCTCTTTCGATCCGACCGGCCTGCCGCGGCGGCGGCGTTGTTCACGCGGAACCTCTTTCCGGCGGCGCCCGTCGTCGTGAGCGCGCGCCACCTCGCGTCCTCGCATGGCCGGGCCCGGGCGGTTCTCGTCAATGCCGGATGCGCGAACGCGGCCACCGGACGCGCAGGCCACGCGGCCTGCGGACGCACGCTCTCGGCGCTCGCGCGCCTGTCCGGCTTCGCTGACGACGAACTGCTCGTCGCCTCAACGGGAGTGATCGGAGAGCTCCTCCCCGACCGCAGGATCACGGAAGCTCTCCCCGCCCTGTGGGAAGCGTTGTCTGCCGACGGGCTCGATGCGGCCTCCGCCGCGATCCTGACGACGGACACCGTGCCGAAAACTGCGACGGCAACTTTCTTCTGGCAGGGCCGCACCGCCCGGATCACCGGGTGCGCCAAGGGAGCCGGGATGATTCACCCGCGGCTTCTGCCCTCCTCGCGGATCGCTACGACGACAGCCGCGGGCGGGACGTCCCGGGAGCGCGGCTCAAGGGGAGGCAAGCCCGGCCCCCTCCGGGACGCACCCGCCGGTCGCTCCCCCCGGCACGCGACGATGCTCGCCTTCCTTTTTACGGACGCCGGCGTCGCGCCCCCGCTGCTGCGCCGCGCGCTTGCCCTCGCCTCGGCCCGGAGTTTCGAGGCGATCAGCGTGGACGGCGACACCTCCACGAACGACAGCGTGTTCCTGCTCGCCAACGGCGCCTCCGGTCTGCGCGTCGGCTCCCACAACCGTTCCTTCGGCCGCTTTCTCGAGGCGCTTTCCGCGGTGGCCGGATCCCTGGCCGAGCAGATCGTCCGCGACGGCGAAGGGGCCCGGCGGATTCTCGTCCTCGAAGTGACGGGCGCCCACGACCACGCGACAGCCGATCTCGTTGCCCGCGAAATCTGCAGATCCCCTCTCGTGAAGACCGCGCTGGCTGGCGGCGATGCCAACTGGGGACGCTTTCTCTCCGCGGCCGGCGCCTCGGGCGCACGGTTCGACCCGAGCCGGGTCGAGCTATCCCTCGCCGGAGTGGCAGTGG
>Ga0315273_10014412_pt1 | contig 10186 bp, 3 predicted proteins | sample YL17G02_0_MG_FD_205753 | JGI IMG/M metagenome (GOLD analysis project Ga0315273, IMG submission 205753) | Sediment microbial communities from Yellowstone Lake, YNP, Wyoming, USA - YL17G02_0 | ecosystem: Environmental > Aquatic > Freshwater > Lake > Sediment | place: USA: Wyoming | collected... | reverse complement strand
GGGGGTCGTTGCCTCACATAAGGTTCTACTCCAAAGGAGTGAGGTTGATAATGTCCCAGGTGAAGTTCCCCTGATTCAAGGGACAGAGAGTTAAGCCGCTTTGTTGTGTTATTTATCTCCTGCAGTGTCTGCCCCGGTGTGTGGTACGTGAGAGAGGAGTGCAGGCGTTTCTGGTTGTAGAACACCTCGATGTAGTCGAGGAGATGTTGATGTGCTTCGACTGGTGACTGGTAATGCTCAAAGTCGACAGACTCGGTCTTGAGCGTGTGGAAGAATGATGCGGTCACAGCATTGTCGTAGCAACTTGAGCCGTTGCTTTGGACGAATGGAAGGGACTGCTCGGCCAGGAGCGCTCGGAACATCTTGCTGGTGTACTGGCTGGGGCGGTCGCTGTGGAAGATCACGGGCGATCGTGGCCGGTATTGCCAGAGTGCCCGGCGGAAAGCAGTGCAGACGAGCTGAGGATCGATCCGCCCGCTCGTTGCCCAGCCGACGATGGCCCGGGGAAAGAGGTCCAGAATCACCGCCAGAGAGAGCCACCCTTCGGTTGTCCAGATGTATGTAATATCTGAGACCCACACTTGATGCGGACACTCGGCAACAAACTCACGCCCCAGGAGATCAGGGGAAGCGATGGCTCCTTCTCGTTGGCGTGTGGTGACACGGTAACGGCGACGGACTTTGGCGACAATGCCTTCCTTGGCCATCAGACGGGCCACACGATGGCGAGGGCAGGTGTTGCCCCTGTTGTGGAGCTCCCGGTGTAGACGAGGGCTGCCGTAGATGCCACGGCTCGCTTGGTGAACGATTTTGATTTCTTCCAGAAGTTTCACGTTGGCTATTTCCTGAGCGCTGACCAGGTTGATATTGTCCCGGGGGATGTGCCTGGGAGTGTCGTGATTTTTTTGTTTTATGTCAACTGGTGTTGAGTGCCCCCTGGATAGGCGTGAGGCCAATGGTATCAGTGGCGTTCCCTCTGGGGTATTCCTTTGGGTGTTTTCTCTGCAGACCGGTCATTCGCCAGGGATGGTCCGGCCCCGGGGCCCAGCTCTTGTGCAGCAGGGGGGGCTGGAGAGCCGAGTGGAAGAGTTCGGCTTGCAGGCGGTTGAGTTCGCGTTTGAGCATGACGATATTCAAGGTGTTGTACTCTCGCAGGAGCGCCTTCTTGACCACGTCTGTGAGCTGGGGGTGCTCCAAGAGCCTCTTGAACGGTGTCTTGGGACTGTCGTAGCGTCGCATGAGACGGCTGCCGATGCGGACTTTTTCTTTGAGCTTCATGACGGGCAAGAAGAAGTTGCCATAGAGTCGAAGCAACCGGTAGAGCTCTTGCAGGAGCGTCTGTTGCTCAGGCCTGTCGTAGCGATAATAGGCGACGGTACGACGCACGACGGAATTGTTTTTCTGTTCGACGTAGCAGTTGTCGTTTTTCTTGTAGGGGCGGCTGCGCGTGAAGGTGATATGCTGCTCATCGCAGTAGCGCCAGAGTTCGTTGTTGATGAACTCCGAGCCATTGTCCGAGTCCAGACCCAAGAGCGGAAAGGGCATGCGGCGACGGATCTCCTTGAGAGCTTCAAAGACATGAACTTGGGCTTTGTTGTGCACGGCTTCCGTCTCGGTCCAGGCCGTGGCGACATCGGTGAGCGTGAGTGTCTGACAGTACTCACCAAAGGCCGCACCGCCATCATGGGCCACGAGGTCGACCTCACAGAAGCCGGGCGCAGTATCATTCCAGTCAGCGAAGGTGCGGATGGGGATGTGCTGCTTCAGGAGCGTGCCGGGCCGGGTGCCGGAGCGGCCCTTCAGGCGTGCCTGGAGTTTGGCCGGTGCCAGTAGTCGATCCAAGGTGGCTGCGCTGACCGTCAGGAGTTGCTCGTGCAGTTCGGGCTCAGCAAGTGCCACGAGCGTGCCACACCGCTCCAGGTGAGGGATGGTCTCGTGCAGGAACACCGCCAGGCGTTTGCCACAGAGGCCGTCCGAAAGAGCCCACAGTCGTTGTAGGGCAAGCAGGAATGCCTTGGTGCCATAGTGCTTCGGGCGACGCCTTTTGGCCCCTGCCGTGCGTGCCTGAGCGCAGATAAAGACCACGCGTTTGTTTGCACGCAGCTTGATGAACTTTCGGCCGCAGTTCCTGAGGACGAACCTGGCGTAGCAACGTGTGTAGCCGGTCACCTGGGTGAACTCGTCCAGGATCTGCCCACGCTCCTTCTTCGTGCCTTTCTGGTAGCGACACGTGAGTTCTCGTGTTACCGAATGACGTTCATGCATTGTGAGCCCCATGGGGACCTCCGGTAGGTGAACCCCGAAAGGTCCGCTTTTTCTACTCGGTTTTCGAGTAGAACCTTACATGAGGCAACGAAGCTGTTTGGAGTAGAATTTAGCTGAGGCAAATCGACCTCTTGGGATTCTCCGATCTTTTCCTTACATTATTCCTACATAAGCTGATGAGCTTATTTAACCCCGGTTACAAAATCTTACCAAAACCTTACATAGGTTGGTCGAGTTTTGGGTATTTTGATAACCGAGGTGCTGAAAAGAAGGCTTTTTTGACGCCCGGATGGCGAAATTGGCAGACGCGCTAGCTTCAGGAGCTAGTGGCCGCGAGGTCGTGCAGGTTCAAGTCCTGTTCCGGGCACCGAGAAGGGTTCTGATCTTCAGAACCCTTCTTCGATTTCCGTGAGTTGACTCATGATTTTCTGACGTAGATAGGGCTCGGAATCACTGCCGAGCCTTTTCATTCGACCTGCCGATCGTGTCCCTACCTCAATACGAGCAACTTGCGAGACCGAACAAAATCCCCTGCCTGCAACCTGTACAGATAGACTCCACTGGCTAGCTCTGAAGCGTCAAACTTCACTTCGTAAACCCCAGCGTCCCTCCTCTCGTTCACGAGAACCGACACCTCACGACCGAGTAGATCATGCACACTCAACCTTACCATTGAAGACCTGGGCAATCCGTACTTGATGGTCGTAGTTGGGTTGAAGGGGTTGGGGTAGTTCTGATCGAGCGCAAACTTGGAGGCGATCCCGTTGCGCGGCTGGGCCCCTACGGAAGTCAGGCCTTGTCCCCTCGTCGCCATTGCCGCAAGCCCCGTTGCCCCAGTCGAAAATAGGCTTGTGCCAGTTCCGGTGAGTGTATCGATCTTGATGATATAGTTCGTGTCTGCCCCCGCCCCGCTCAGGCCATAGAGCGTGCCGCCTGCATCAAAAGCAATACTCAGGATGTGAGTGTTTTTGCCCGTTCTTCCGACCAGGGTCGCTTCTCCCGTTGCAACGTTGACGGTGAAGATATTGTCATAGGTAGATCCCAAGTACGCGGAAGCCCATAACCTCCCTCTCGGGCTGAAGGCCAGGCTTGTGAATGTGACATCGCTCGAAGATCCGATGTAGTTCGCCGCTCCGGTTGCCACGTCCAGATGGTACAAATCTCCCCACACGGTTGCCCCATACATGAGGTTGCCGGGGCCAAACGCGATCGCCCTTATGTCACCCACCGGGAAAACGCGAACAGGCATTGTTGCTGCAGTGGCACAGTCGATCCGGTAGAGCGTGCTGACATTGGGCTTCGCCGACATCCCGTGAAGAGCACCGGAAGCGTCTACGGCTAGTGCTTGCATGGGAGCGGCTCCCAGGGTATCGATTCTTGAGGTCGTGTGATTACTGGCATTGATCCTATGAAGCGACTCTGATGAAGCATACAGAATGCCGGGTTCAGCAGATTCAGGAAAGAATCCCCGTCCCGAAAGGAAGATCCGTGAGCCACCTGGATTCGAGGCATTGCTGATGACGATGATGGAATCATTCAACATGCCACCTGCCTGCGGCGTGAAGGTTAGTGTCAGCCGGGCCGACTTGAGCGTCGTCAGCGTAAGTGGGAGTGTCGGCTGTTGGACGATCTTGAAATTCGACCCTGGAGCCACAATGCTAGTTACCTGAAGCGGATCAGTTCCGAAGTTGGCGATGTCGACGGAGACAGTATCAGCCGACCTCCCTTCCCCCGAGAGCGTGAGAGGGTAGGAAACCGAATCCGGACTTGCCCCGATGAGCCGCCCGGGGGAAATTGAGAATTTCTGAATGTTTGAGTTTTGCACGCACGTTCTCCAGCCCGATTGGCTACTCCCGAAACTCAGATCCGCATACTGTGTAGCCCCCTGACCAATTCTGGTCCATGTGGATCCACCATCGGTGGTAGCTACGGTGCCCCAAATGTATCTCTCGGGGGAACTCTGTGCATTGAAGGGTGAAGTTCCCACATACATTCCCGGCGCAGTTGGTACCGATTCAAGGTTCTGGAGCAACAGCCATGAGGTATTTGGAATCAGAGTCCATGTCAGTCCACCATCTCTTGTCTTCATCACTCCATCCGGTGAACCCTGTCCCAGACCAATGCTGTCGTTTTGGAACTCCAAGATCGTATACACTTGCTTGGATGAGCGGTTGGGGAACACATTTGCCGACCAGGTCAACCCCTTGTTGGTTGTCCTTATGTATCGTGCCTGCGAGCCTGGGTAAGTGAAGGTGGGAAACCAGAGACAGTGAGCCGCTGCTGAGAATTCGCCAGGGACGCCGAACTCGACGCCGAGTGGTGATGGAATGTTTGCTTTGGGTGCGCGCGACCAGCTCGTCCCTCCGTTAGAGGTTGTATAGATTTCGAAGTAACCATCTGCAGGATTACCAACGACCAGGCCATTGTCCGCGTCGAAGAAGTAGATAAAATTGCCCGAGCCACCATACCCAATCAATGCGGTGGTATCTTTCTTCCAAGTGACGCCGCCGTCAGTTGTACAAAACAGGCCACCTGACGGCTTCGCAGGTATATCGGTCAACTTGCCCATACTCACCCAAGCTTTCACCGCACTGACTCCGAAGATCCCTGTTACGCATAACTCATCCGAAGCGGGGGAGATCGTGCCACAGGTCCATGTCGCGCCACCATTCGTGGTGTGAACGACATAGTGTGAAAGAATTCTGTCGTTAAGTGCGAGTCCCCAAACGACGTTGTCATCCACAGCATGAAGCGAGGAGACGTAATATCCTTCTGGCAAGCCGGTTGCTTGGTTCGCCCATGGGCTCCATTGGGCCCACCCCTGGGTACTCGCCAACAGGAGTGCAAAGAACAGTGAAACAGTGGGTTTCATAGCGACTCCTTGATATTGTGAGGAAACGAGAATCGGCAAAAACCGAAGTTAGGTTCAATTCTCCAGGGTACCTGCCGGGATACCTGGCAAACTTACGCACGCGAGGCCAGTCTCGCAAAACGGCGCTGTAACATTGATTAACGTCTTTGTGACATTCGGCGAATATTCGGCATTATCAAGCACGTGTTGAGAGAGTGGGGGGTTGACAACTCCACAATCTTGTTATAGATTGCGCAAGCGCACCGGCGCAGCAGTTCGTTCTCCAGGGTGCTATTCTGAGCCCCCGAAGAAATCTGGTTACTCTCGAGGGAATTCATCATGAGAACTTCTCCCGCCGCCATTCTCCTTTTCCTCCTTTTTCCTGCGCTCCAAGCTCAGGTTGCCACTCCCGATGCCTTTCAGGTCCTCCCCCCTTCTCTCTCGATCAAGATTGAGAAATGCAGGGACTTTGACCACGCAAACATCCGCTGGGTCAATGATCTGAGCATGGACAGCGCTGGATTCCTCTGGTGCGCGACAACCCTGGATGGATTGGTTCGCTTCGACGGCTACGAGGCCCGACGCTATCATGATGACACTCCCGACACGCTGGCACGCTCCAAGACTGCTTTTACTTCCGTCACAATTGACGGCCAGGGTTGTGTGTGGTGTGCATCGCCAGTGGGACTCCGACGCGTTGACCCCTCAACTGGCCGATCTCAATGGTATATGACCAGTCCAGATGACACCACATCTGTTCTGCCTGTCAGTCCCACGTTGCTGGTGACGTCTGACGGTGATCTCTGGACTGCCGGGTCGAGGGGCATCGCGAGATACAATCGCCAATCCGACTCTTTTATCTTCTTCTCTTATCCGCACGAGTTTGTCGCAACATCATCGCCTCACATTCCTTTGATGCAGCAAATCGGTCGGCACCTCTGGATTGGTCTGCACAGTGCGGGGCTCGTCAGATTCGACCGCGATAGCCACACATGGAAGATTCTCAGAGTGAATTCAGTCGACGGTGTCGGTCCGAGGAGCAACAACATCCTTGCTCTCTGTGCGGACAGATCGGGAAATCTCTGGGTCGGGAGCGAAGCGGGATTGGAGCGATACAATCCGACGAGTAATGAGTGGAAGCGTCCGGACTCCTGGAGGGATGCAACACTGCGAATTCCTCAAGGGTGGGTTCCAGGAATCACAGAAGACGACTTTGGAGGCATCTGGGTCAGCATAGTGGAATCGGGGTTATTTAGGATTGATCCGAAAGATGGTCATCTTCTTCAGTTCCGACATGAGCCTGCCAATCCCGAAAGCCTGCCATTCAATCAACTGTTCGGTGTGCGTTGTGTGCGTTACCTCGGTCGTCCGACCACGTCAGTGGTGTGGGTGCCCGTAGGATACTGGGGGACGTGGCGGATCGTTGTCCGTGAAGAACGTTGTACACGAATAGTCTTCAACCTTCCCGAAGAGAAATTACCTAGGTGTACAGGTCAGGTTCTGCATACGCCGTCGGGGAGATTGTGGGTGGGGGTGAGCAACTCGTTTGGCAGCATCGCGCTGCTCGATCCCCGAACCCATGCCTGGCGCGCATACCCCGGTCCCGTAGGGATTAGACAAATGGAACGCCTGACCGACGGCTCGATCCTTGTCGTGTCGGCGTCAGGAAAGTTATGGATACATGACACGCAACGAGACACGTTCTGCAGTGTAGTTCCTGATCTAAAAGTCGCTTCGTTTTTCGAAGAGAGTGACAGTTCCATCTGGCTGGCATGTGACAGCCCGGACTTCAAAGACTATTTGGCTCTCCTAGATCGCCGGACCGGCGTATACACCGTCTATCCCCACAAGGATTCGATTCCTGAATACTATGGGGGCGGAGTATTTTCTCGACCCCGTGCCGACACCGACGGCTTCATTTGGTACGGCACATCTGGAGGAGGGCTTGTCAGGTTCGATCGCGCAAGGAAAACGTACCAGCACTATGTGTCCCGGCCCGGATCACCCGGCGCTCTTAGTGGCAATCGGGTTTCGGCAGTCCTTCCGGATACTGGTGGGAGAAGCTGGGTGGGAACGGTTGAGGGACTTGACCTGATGGACTCCAGGCGCGGTACGTTCGAGCATATACCCAGCCCCGATCCGCTCAACGAGTTGTATGTTGAAGACATGGTCGATGATGGCGAGGGGCATATTTGGATTGCATCTCTTCCAGCAGTCGCCTGCTTTACAAAGGCCACCCGCACGTTCCGCATCCTCCCAATACCCAGTGATTTCAAGTGGCCAGTTCCATTTTGCATGTCATTCGACCGGACGACGCGGACCATGAGTGTGGGGATGGCAGGAGGGCTATTCTCTTTTTCTATCGACAATACGCCGCTTGTTCCGGAAGCACCTCCCTTGGTCTTCACGTCGTTCAAGGTCTTCGAAAAACCATACACCCTGGACAAAGACATTTCCGCACTCCGCACGCTTACGCTTCCACACACGGCCAACTTCTTTTCTCTTACCTTCGCCGCATTAGAATTTGTCAATCCGGCGGCTATTCAGTATTCCTATCGCCTGGAGGGTGTGGGGCAGGATTGGATACCCTCCGGCTCTCGTCGCTACGTCAGCTACAGTAACCTTGACCCCGGGAGATACGAGCTTGTAGTGAGAGCCACCAACCGAGAAGGTACCTGGACCGAACATGGAACTGCGATCGAGATAACAGTCCTTCCCCCGTGGTATCGCACGTCGTGGGCATACGCGGCTTACGTGTTGCTTGGCGGCGCTCTCATGTTTGTGGCATGGCGATTTGACAGAAGGCGGACAGCGCAGAAGCGCCAGACGGAGATGAGGGACTTTGAAGCGAAGAAGATCCTCGAGATGGATCGCATGAAGTCCCGATTCTTTGCCAATATCTCACATGAATTCCGCACGCCCCTTACGTTGATCCTTGGGCCGCTCGAACAGCTCCTCGCGAAGAACCAAGATGAGGAGTTACGCGCGATCTTTTCGATGATGCGCAGAAATGGATTGAGACTACTTCAACTCATCAACCAGCTGCTCGATCTTTGCAGGCTGGATGCGGGCAAGATGACCATCCAGGTTCGTCCCCTCGACCTGATTGTCCTGTCGAGGGCGCTGGTGCTGTCATTCATCTCCATGGCAGAGCAGAAGCGCATCCACCTCATATTCGATCCAGAACTAGAGGCACTTGTCGCCTACGCCGATCAAGACAAGTTCGAGAAGATCCTCTCAAACCTTCTCTCGAACGCATTCAAGTTCACCGGCGATGGAGGGGAAATCAGGGTGGTAATTCGAGAGGTTGGTGGTCCGGGCGGTCGCTGGTCAGAAATCTCGGTTACTGATACCGGCATCGGCATCGCGCCGGAGAACATCGGCAAGATCTTCGACCGCTTTTATCAGGTGGATGCTTCTCATGCTCTGGAAAATGGGGGAACGGGGATCGGATTGGCGCTCGCGAAGGAATTGGTGGAACTCCACAAAGGAACAATCACCGTGCAGAGTGAACCCGGACATGGGAGCAGGTTCACCGTTCGCCTTCCCTTAGGGAAGGAGCAGTGGGGCGACAATGAAATCGCGGCCGGTGAAGCCGACCGCGGGACACTAGAGTCCCACGCTACCGAAAGCCTGACTCGTGAAGCAGAAAGATCAAAGACAAGGGAAACAGCAATGAGTGCTGGCGCACCGGTCGTTCTTGTTGCTGAAGACAATACCGATGTCCGCACCTATATTCGGGGATTCCTCGGCGGGTCCTATGCCATTCTCGAAGCGGAAAACGGCAAGGAAGCGTTGAAAACGGTGCAGGAGACAACCGTTGATCTGGTAATCAGCGACGTGATGATGCCGGAGTTGGACGGGATCGCGTTGTGCAGGACACTGAAGAACGACGAGCGAACGAGCCATATTCCGGTGATCCTCCTGACCGCAAGGGCAACCTCTGAGGGGAAGATGGAAGGACTGGAAATCGGGGCTGACGATTATATCATCAAGCCCTTCGACTCGCGGGAGGTACTGGCCCGAGTGAAGAACCTGATCACACTCCGAAGGAATCTACGTGCGAAGTACGGGCAACAGGTCACCCTCGGGGTATCGACCATGGAGGTAACGAGCCTCGATGAACGCTTCCTGAAGAATCTCAAAGAGAAGATCGAGCAGCATATTTCTGATCCCAACTATGACACGGAGACCATAGCATACGACATGTGCATGAGCCGAATGCAGCTCAACAGAAAGGTGCATGCGTTGACCGGCTATTCCACGCACGGGCTGGTGCGGGAGTTCCGCCTGCAACGGGCTGCGGACCTACTCAAGAGACACGCGGGAACTGTCGCGGAGGTTGCGTTTGATGTTGGCCTCAACAACCTGTCACATTTCGCGCGCGTCTTTCGCGAGCGGTTCGGGGTTCCGCCGTCGGAGTATGGTCACCCTGTGAGAGAGTCCAATCCCCGGATTCACTGACAAAGGGGGAAAACCTGCAGCCGTAATTCCTCATCCTTGGTACTTGCCCCCATCGTGGGTCCAATTTCAGAAGGAGTTTTAGAACTCCATCAGCACAGCGCAAAGGCTCGGATTCGTCCGGACCTTTTGCGCATTTGAAAGAAGGGAGAACCATCTCTGGCCCCTGTGTGGAACGTTTCGTACCCGGGCCACGCACAACCCATAGCTACCCCGGATACCAAACGAGCTGATGGGCCGTAGGCGGCTGAGACGCTGCTCCTTCCTTCAATGATCCCCTTGCCCCTTCAAGCCACTATAGAGGCATCACCCGCACGGCCAACAAGTGCGCATCATAAATTCTTCCGGTTCCGGGCACTTTGTCATTTCACAACGGCAATCTTTCAGTGGTTGCCGTTGCGTGTTCTTCCAGCCCCCGAATCATCCTTCCAAAGCCCCACTAAACTGTCCCCCGGGCCCTAACGAAAAGGCCCAGGAGATCCCAGGCCTTTCGCACATCCTATGACACCGGGCTCACCCTCTAGTAGGACATTTGTCCGGTTACTTTTTTTGTGGTTTTTAGCCTTGCAGCTTTTATGTCTTCGCCTCCCTGGGTATGCCTCCGGGACT
>Ga0315273_10014411_pt1 | contig 10187 bp, 10 predicted proteins | sample YL17G02_0_MG_FD_205753 | JGI IMG/M metagenome (GOLD analysis project Ga0315273, IMG submission 205753) | Sediment microbial communities from Yellowstone Lake, YNP, Wyoming, USA - YL17G02_0 | ecosystem: Environmental > Aquatic > Freshwater > Lake > Sediment | place: USA: Wyoming | collected... | reverse complement strand
CTGGCGCATCTCAGCCGTTGGGCCTTTCTGGTACCGACGCCAATCGCGCATCGTGACATCCCAGCGACGACCACGGCCGTTAGTGCGTGTGATCGTACTCGATGCCACAACGTCCTCCGTGATCGGACGGACGGGACCGGCTTTCCGACATTGCTTCTGAGTCGATTTTGCTGTCTTAACCATATGAACGCTATTCCCTTATATCGGCTGATGCCGTAACAATGTTTATCTCTCGGGTTTGAATAGGAGCAGTCTGGGAAGAGACAATCCAACCCAGGTTGCTGATGACGTTTTCTATAGCTCGCAGGACGGGCGAATCGGGTGCCACCGACGAAATCGGGCTCTGGGCAGCCACGGACTGTCGCACCGAGGCGTCTTCGGGAAGCGCACCGGCCAATCCCGGAATCTGACCGAGGAATTGCTCGGTCATCGCGCGAAATCTTGTCCAGATGTATTCAGCCTCGCTGTCCGTCACAATCCGGTTGAAGAGCAGGCGGCAGTCAATTGTCCGGTCGGACTGATAGAGATACTTGCACAGACCGTAGCAGTCGGCAATCGACGTCAGCTCCGGCGCCAGAACCAGCAGGTTGATGTCAGAGGAAGCGGCGAAGACCGCAGCCGAAGTCGTGATACCGGAACCGTGATCGATCACGACGACATCATAGATATGGGCCTGGCTACGCAGCCCCGCAGCCAGACCGGCGAGCGCCGAAACGGATACGAGTGCCTCAATCGGGCCGGACCCTGAGCGAGCGAGCAGGGCGAGGTTGTCGTTGATCTTGACGGTTGCGTTGGTGAGGCTCTTTTGTCCACTTGCGAAGGCATCAAGGCCGTCGGCTGGATCAGCATTGGCCAGAATATGCAGATTGCCGCACGAGAAGTCGGCGTCGACCAGCAGGGTTCGATATCCCAGATGGGCCGTCCGCTCGGCCAGGTTGAGGGCGATCACCGACTTGCCCACCCCACCCTTGCCGGATAACACCGAGACGAGTTTAGGCGTAGCGGTGAAACGCGCCGATCGGTTAGCACCATTGCTCAGTTTATCCACGGCCTTCCTCCCGTCCCAGGATAACGTCAGCCAGCACGGTTGGGCCGGCAGCGATCATGGCGCCGTCGCCTCCCGACGAATTGGTAATCATCGCAATTTTCAGCCCGCTGGCCGAAGCGGCCGCCAGTAGCGAACCGAGCCGGCGAGTCAGATCGATCATCGTAAAAACCAGATGCGTCGGCTTCAACCAAGCCATCTCGCGAGCATAAGACTCGACGTCCGACGACCGCATAAGGGCGGAGAAGACCATAAGCCGATACGTCGGTTCGAGCGACTCAATGTGTGCCTTGAGTTCGACCAGCCGATTCTGATCCCGAGGCAGCGCGCAGGTGTCGATCAGCACCACTTTGTTGCGATCGACCGCGAGCTTTGAATCCGGGGTTGTGGGCATGGAGTAGTCATCGACTCCCAGCAGATCGGCATAGCTGGCAAGCTCTTCAATAGCGCCGACTTTGTGGGTGTCGAGAGAAACTAACTTAACCGGAAGATGCTTCTGGCATGTCAGGCGGGCGGCGAGACGTCCGATTACCGATGTCTTCCCCGCTCCGGCGGGACCGGCCACCAGAATCCGATCACCCTTCTTGAACTCAACTTTGGAATCGATGACAAAGGTCAGACGTTCGATCAAACGCTGACGGATAGTCTCGAAATCAACCGGCGACGACGCCTGATCCTTGCGAACACCTTCAAAGAAATCCGCGACGCAGTGGTCGGGCACATCGGCAGCCTGCATAGCCGCAGCCACCGTCATGGCCGGACCATGTTCGTACGGCATACTTACGCGGTCGAGTTGACGCGCCTGCAGAAGTTGTTCGAGTTGCGCTTCGATTACCGCCAGACGGGTTTCGAGCCCGCCCGACAATGATGACGCCATGGCTGGGGGAACTGATGCTTCTCTCCGGGTTGTCTTGTCAGTTGCGGCAGTTTCGGGAGTCGAAGTCGGGGACGCGTTGGACAACACCGTGTTGGCCTGCTGCACGGTCGCTTTGTCAAGGCAAGCCGTGACTTCGTACTGTTTCACACCGCCGGCGCATTCCAGCATACGGGTCTTGAGCACCACAGCTGCGCCGCCCATCTCTTGTCGCACGCGCTTGAGCGCGGTAGCAACTGATTCGGCAGTGTAGGACCTAATCACCATCCTGCAACCTCACCATTCCAGTGGAGATGATCTCCACATTGGGCAATATTTCGTTGTAAGAGACTACCATGAGTGTGGGCAGACCGGCCTCGACGAGGCGCCGCAGAGCCAGGCGGACGTTAGGCGAGCAGATACAAATGGGCGTGAGACCCACTGTCTGCATCTTCTCCACCTCACGCCCGATTTGCGCCAGCAGCCTCTCGGTCATCTGAGGTTCGAGCACCAGCATCAGACCCTGTTTGGTATTCTGCACCGAATCGGCCAATTGCTGTTCGAGCGCCGGATCAATTGTGAACACGTTCACTTTGCCGGTGTCATCTTTGCCCATTTCCGTGATTTGCCGCTTGAGCGACATGCGGACATACTCCGCAAGCACGTCGGCTTCCTTAGTGGCATGAGCGTAGTTGGACGCGGTCTCCACTATGGTCGCGAGGTCTCTGATCGGCACCCGTTCGGCCAGCAGCGCTTGCAGTATCTTCTGCACCGTGCTTAGTGAAATGATTTCCGGGATCACCGATGTCACCAGCGCCGGGTAGTCTTCTTTGAGCGTGTCAATCAGGTGCTGCACGTCCTGGCGGGTAAGTATCTCGGGAGCCGCAGTACGGACGATCTCCGTCAAGTGGGTAGCCAGCACAGCCGCCGGTTCGACCACGGTGTAGTTCCTCGCCTCGGCGACTTCCTTAAGAGCCGGAATGATCCAGCGCGCATCAAGACCGAACGCCGGGTCCTTCGCCGCGAAACCTTCTATTTCATCATCAACAAAGCCCGGATTGATGGCCAGCAATTGATCGAGCATCAGCTCGGCTCCCGCTATGCGGATTCCTCTGATCTTGACCTGGTATTCGCTGGGTTTGAGACGCACGTTGTCGCGGATGCGCACCGACGGGACGATAATGCCCAATTCCGACGCCAGCTGCTTGCGGATGGTGGCAATTCGATCAAGCAGGTCGCCGCCCTGATTGGCATCCACGAGCGGGATCAGACCATAGCCGATCTCGAGACCAATCGTGTCGACTTTGAGGAGGTCTTCGGTTCGCTCCTTGACCGGTGCAACTTTCTCTTTGGAAGCGCGCGAAGTCTCATCGTCTTCCTCTCTTTTGCGTTGAGCTTCCCTGGCCAGATAACCGACCCCACCCACGACGAGGCCGAGAACGAGAAACGTCATCGTCGGCATGCCGGGTACGACTCCAAGCAGCATCAGGGCGCCAGAGGACACCATGATGGCGCGGGGCTGACGGGTGAACTGCTTTACCAGATCGGCGCCCATGTTGGACGTCGAAGCCGCCCGCGTCACAATAATACCGGAGGCAGTCGACACCAGCAGCGCCGGAATCTGCGTGACCAGGCCGTCACCGATCGACAAGAGCGTATAAGTGCGGAGCGCTTCCGGCAGCGGCATGCCATGCATCGCTGAGCCGATGATGAAGCCGCCGATGATATTGATAATCGTGATGAGAATGCCGGCGATAGCATCGCCTCGTACGAACTTCGACGCGCCGTCCATCGCTCCATAGAAATCAGCTTCGCGGGAAATCTCCTCGCGGCGAGCGCGCGCTTCTTTGTCTGTGATGATACCGGCATTCAGATCAGCGTCGATCGCCATCTGTTTTCCGGGCATGGCATCCAGGGTGAACCGCGCCGCCACTTCGGAAATGCGGCCGGCGCCCTTGGTGATCACCACAAACTGAATGACTACCAGAATAACGAAGACAATGAACCCGACTACGTAATTGCCCTGAACGACAAAATTGCCGAAGGAGTTAATCACCTCGCCGGCGTATCCCTGACCAAGAATCAGACGAGTCGACGCCACGTTGAGCGATAGCCTGAGCAGCGTGATAATCAGCAACATGCCCGGGAACACCGACAGATCGAGCGGCCGGGTGATATAGAGCGTGGTCAGCAACACGACCAGCGAAAACGTGATATTGAAAGCGAGAGCGAAGTCCAGCAACCGCGCCGGAAGCGGTATCACCAGCACGGTGACGATCGCAATCACGCCGCACGCCAGAACGATATCCGACCGGCGGGCCAGGTTCTTCAGGAATCCCTGCTGTGAATCAGCCATGGCTTACCTGACCACCTTTCCCTTGAGGCGATAGATATGGGCGAGAACTTCAGCGACCGCGCGGTAGAGCTTGTCCGGAATCAGGTCGCCGACTTCACACATTTTGAAGATAGCGCGCGCCAGCGGTTTGTCTTCGATGACCGGGATGCCGTGCTCCCGGGCGATCTGCTTTATCTTTTCCGCAATCAAACGCTGTCCCTTGGCCAGCACGGTCGGAGCGTTCATCTCCGACGGATCGTACTTGAGGGCGACTGCGAGGTGGATCGGGTTGGTGATGACCACATCAGCTTCCGGCACCGCAGCGATCATTCTCTGACGCGCCATCTGCCGCTGAATCTGGCGGGTGCGAGCCTTGACCTCGGGCGAGCCTTCGGTCTCTTTCATTTCGTCGCGTATTTCCTGCCGCGACATGCGCAGGGATTTTTCGTAGTCAAACTTCTGGTAGAGGAAGTCAAGAATCCCTATGATCAGTATAGCCACACCGATCTTGAGAGAAATGACCAGCGTAAGACGGGCCAGCGTGGCGCCAAGCTGTGCGACACTTAGATCAGACAGAAGCGCGAAGCTCTCGAACTCACTGCGTATAGCCATGTAGCCGATCAGACCGATGGCCGCCAGCTTAAGAGGATCACGTACCAGTTGTACGGCCGATTTCATGCTGAAGAGGCGGCGGAATCCGGAGACGATGCTCAGTTTGTCGAACTTAAGTTCCATCGCCTTCGGTGAGATCTGAAAACCGACCTGCAGCACGTTCATAACCAAACCCGCTGCTGTCATGGCGATGAACAGTGGAGCCATCGTAACCAGAAAATCGCTGATGCTGTTGACCATTACGGTCCGGAAAGTCGGATCAGAGAGCGCAATGGTGGGCGCGTTGGCCATAGTGTAGCGAAGCGCGTCGTGCAAACGGTCCACGAGTTGTGGTCCGACCATGAACAACGCGGTAAAACCGAGACAGATCATGCCGGCTGCGGTCAAATCAGCCGAACGGGCTACCTGGCCCCGCTCACGCGCCTTGCGACGCCGCCGTGGTGTGGCTTGTTCAGTTCGCTCCTGGAAACTCTCTTCGGCCATGACTGCCTACACCTTTCCCATGGAGACCAGGAGTTCACTGACGGCGCGCTCGAAGTAATCGGTTGATTTCTGCAGAACGTAGGAAAAGATAGGCAGGGACATCGCCACGACCAGAAGTCCAACGCCAATCTTGACCGGGAAACCGACGATGAAGATGTTCATAGTCGGCATGACCTTGGAGATCGTACCGAGAGCCACATCCATGAGGATGAGTGTGATCAGCACCGGCGCGGCGATCTTGATTGCGAGCACGAACACGTAGCCGGTGTACTGCATCATCAGATCGGCGGTCGTGCCGGACACCTGCATCTGTCCCGGCATGATTACTCGAAAACTCTCATTGAAAGCCCGGATCACCAGATGGTGGCCATTGATGGCCAGGAAGATCACCGTGGCCAGAAATATCCAGAAGCGACTGAACGGGCCGGTCTCTTCACCCGCGCTGGGATCAAACGCCGACGCTATGGCCAGACCGACCTGATATCCGGCCAGAGACCCGGCCAGTTCGACAGCCTCGAACAACAAGCGGAAAGCAAAACCTATCAGCAGCCCGACCATCAGCTCGCGCAGGACCATAGCGGCCAAATCTGCGAGCGACTGAGCGGGAGTGATCGGAAGCGCAGCCACCGTTGGCATGGTCACGACCGCCAACAGCAAGACCAGACCGACTTTGACCTGCGCCGGCACGACGCGATGGCTGAGTATCGGCGCACTCAGGAAAAGTCCCGATGCGCGGATGATCAGCAGCAGAAAAATCTGCAGTTGCGGGGCGCCGTAGTTTATGAAATCGAACAAAGGGATTGCCTTCCACTTACACGAATTGCTTATCGTCTCTGGACTTACCTCAAGCGGTGTGCCAATGTGAAACGAAAGCCGTAGGATAGTTATCCCGTTGTGGCACTGTTAATTACAGGCGGAAAGTGGAGGTTTCTGACCAGCGCGGGAAATTACCGGGGAAATTGTTGCCCTGACTGATGGAAAAAACTTCAGGGCTGTCCAGCAGTTGAACAGGCGGCGTCAGCCGACCAGTCCGGGGATCAGCGAAAACATGTGACGACTGAAATCGGTCATCATGTTGATCATCCAGGGAAGGAAAATTATGAGGGCGAGCGCCACGGCCAGGATCTTGGGGACGAACGTTAGGGTCATTTCGTTGATCTGTGTGACCGCCTGAAAGATCGAGATGACCAGGCCGACCACCAGCCCGAACAACAGCATCGGCGCAGCCACCAGCAGCGTCACCGTAAGAGCCTCGCGACCGATTTCAACAACCATCTGCGGGGTCATCACACACTCCCTGTTACATGTGGAAGGATTCCACCAGAGATTTTACTAACAAATACCAGCCGTCCACAAGCACAAACAGCAGTATCTTGAACGGCAATGACACAATCACCGGCGGCAACATCATCATACCCATCGACATGAGCACCGATGCCACCACCATATCAATCACCAGAAACGGTATGAAGATCACAAAAGATATCTGGAAAGCGGTTCGCAGTTCCGATATGACAAACGCCGGCACCAATACGTGCAGCGGGATGTCATCCTGATTGTTCGGTGCGGGGAGTTTAGCGATGTCGACAAACAATGCCAGGTCCTGCTCCCGCGTCTGCGCGAGCATGAACTCACGAAACGGCGCGACGGCTTTGGCGTAGGCTTCCGCGCCGGGAATCTGCTTCTCTATGTACGGCTTGAGGCCATCGGTGTATGCCTGGTTGGCCGCCGGCGCCATGATGAAGAACGTCAGGATGAGCGCCAGGCCCAGCAGCAGTTGATTTGGCGGCATCTGGTTGGCTCCCATGGCATGACGCAGGAAGGAGAGCACCACGATGATCCTGATGAACGACGTTACCATGATCAGGATCGACGGAGCCAGGGTGAGAACGGTCAGCAGGACGACAATCTGCAGGGTAGTGGACAACTCGCCGGGATCACCCTGCTCTCCAACCTGAATCGACACTTTGGGCAGAGTCTGAGCCGCCCCGATGTCAGCCAGCAGCACGAGGGCCGCGGCGATGATGAAAATCAACCGTAGCTTTTTGTTCATATCCTATATGCTTCACCGGCAACGGCGGCAACTTCCTTGTTGCTCACCGGCATCCGACCCGAGACAGCTCGGTTGCCAGCTGTTATTTATGTTTCAAGCACGGCCCGCTTTTTCCTCAGGCCGAAAGTCTTCAGTCTCTCAACCGCTCCCGACAGCGCACCGGAAAACGGCTCTGTCTTTGCAGGATGAGTCGATGCTCCCAGTATCTCTTCTGTTTCTTCGATGTCCAACTCTGTCAGCGTGGTAATCTGGCTGTCGGTCACGCCCACCAGGACGGACCGCTGCCCCACTCGCACCAGTGAAATCGCTTTGTGCTGGCCTACGTAGGTCGTCTCCAAAACTTCCAGCGACCCATTGCCGCCGGAGCCTTTCAGACGTCGTCCCATCAGCCGTCGCAGCATGTAAAGTGCACCGTACACCAACGCGATTACCAGCGCCAGGGCGCTGACCATTTTGACCACCGCACTTACTATGCCAGGGTTCTGTATCTGCTCTGCCGGCTCGACAGATGGCTGCGGATCCGACTGAGCCCCGCTGCCGTTGTCGGTCACCGCAGCGTTGTTGCTTTCAGACAACTCGCGCTGAGCATCGGCGGAATCTACCTTCATCATGGTCACACCGACGAGAAGCAGTGCCGCCATGACAACCAGCGTGACAATAATTCGTCGCCGGTATTGACTATTCTTCGGCAAGGGCGCGCAGCCTTTCTTCGGGAGTCATCAACTGGGTGATGCGCAGTCCGAAATTTTCGTCGACCACCACGACCTCGCCGCGCGCAACCACCCGCTGATTTACCAGCAAATCGACCGGTTCACCGGCCAGCTTGTTCAGTTCCACAACCGAGCCTGGTCCGAGGGCCAGAATGTCGGCTATGGACATCTTGGTGCGGCCCAGTTCGATGGCGATCGGCAGATCGACATCCATGAGCAAATCGATATTGCGCGACTCCGATGAAGCCACAGGTTGCTGCAACTGCTGGAACTCGGCCTTCGAGGCCGAGCTGAAGTTGATGTCATCGGCGCTTACCCGGGAGCTTTCAGCCGGGAGGTCCTCCAGCATCTTGAGCATGGCAGCCTCGGCGTCCCCTTCATCTTCATCGCTCTCGTTGACTACCTTGAAATCGTCGCTGGAATCGGACGGCGGGTTATCCAAAGTGGCTACACCCGGACCGTCAGCGTCGGCATCGCCAGACACCGCATCCTGCAGCAGGCTGCTCAGGTCATCCTGGTTTCCCGACTCGGGGGAAATTCCCTTTTCCTTATCCTCAGTCATTTCTTATCTCCTCGGCGATATTGTCGCGCACCTCAAGCACCTGGAAGGCGCGTTTCTTTCCTGCCAGTCCCGGCCGGCCATAGAATTTCTTTCTTCGGTTAACGGTAATCTCGACGGGTTCATCGAGCTTCATCTCGGAGGGCACGATATCACCCAGTTTTAATTCCAGAAAATCCCGCATCTTGAGCGTTGACCTTAAGAGTATCGCTGCCATCTGGGCCTGAACTTGTTTCACGTTATGAACGTTAGTCGTCCGGTCCTTCTCCAGATTCTTCTTCTTAGTAGCGTCGATCCAGTTCTGTGCCGACAGTCGCGTCACAATCGGCTCGAGCGACACGTAGGGGTAACAAATCGTGAGCAGACCGGTCGACTGAAACAGCTTAATCTGAAACGATATGACGACCACTGTCTCGCCCGGAGGGAAAATTTGAATGAACTGCGGATTGGTTTCGAAGCTTTTCTGCTCGATCTCGATCGGCACCAGGTTTTCCCAGGAACGCTTCAACTCCGTGTACATCCGGTTCACGAGATTGGCCATCACCGCTCGTTCGATCGACGTCAGCTCGCGTTCGGTTTCCATGATCTTGCCACGCCCGCCGAATAGGCGGTCGATTATCGAGAACGTCAGAGTCGGGTTGAAATCGACCAGACAGACACCATCCAGTGGCGGCGCCGCGAAGGTGTATGTACATGACGGCGTCACCAGCGACATGATGAACTCGGAGTACGTTATCTGGTCAACTGACACCAGGTCCACGTCGGCCACAGTGCGCATGACGCTCGATAACGCCGAGGCAAAATGTCCCGCGAAATTGTCGTGCATGTTCTCCAGCGTGCGAATCTGATCTTTGGACACGCGGTTAGGATGCTTGAAGTCATAGGCGACGATCGAACGCAGCTTTTCATCCTGCAACTGAGCGGCTGCGCCTGGCTCCGACTCGCCAGCCGAAACCGTCGTCAACAGGGCATCAATTTCGTCTTGTGATAGAATCTTGGCCACAGTGATGGTCCCTATTGCAGCACGAAATCCGTGTAGTAAACGCCGGTGATCTCATTCGTATTCAACAACTGCTCCAGGCGCTTCTTGATCTGGTAGCGAGCTATCTCCTTCTCTTTAGCGTCGGTCAACTGCACGACTGTCTTCGAGGACAAGATTGTTATCAGGGCGTCGCGCACTGCCAGTTCACGTTCCTCGAACGCAGCCGTCAATTCCGGTGAGTCCAGTTCAAAGCCAAACGACACCGACAGAAAACGTGTACCGCCGGTACCCGCCGGATTCACCACGATGTCCTTGATAGCGTAGACCAGCGCCGGGGCCGCCTCGCCATGGCCCTCGCCCTTAGCCGGCTTCTTCTTCGGCTCAGGCTTGGCCTGGTGGGCATCGGCTTTGGATTTGTCCTGCTCCACCTGCGCGGCTTCCTCGCCGCCGCCGGAGCCGGACATCATCGGCTTCAACACAAACAGCGCCAGGACCACGCCAATCAGAATCACGCCCACGCCGATTCCTCCGAACAGGAAGAGCTTGTTGAGACCC
>Ga0315273_10014410_pt1 | contig 10187 bp, 9 predicted proteins | sample YL17G02_0_MG_FD_205753 | JGI IMG/M metagenome (GOLD analysis project Ga0315273, IMG submission 205753) | Sediment microbial communities from Yellowstone Lake, YNP, Wyoming, USA - YL17G02_0 | ecosystem: Environmental > Aquatic > Freshwater > Lake > Sediment | place: USA: Wyoming | collected... | reverse complement strand
AACACTGTTCCCATCCAAATCCAAGTCGGTGCGCTCGACGATAGGTTGCGTATCGACTCGACCGACTCCGACCCCTTTGGCATACTACCGCAGCTCGGAAAGATTCTGGTAGTCGTCCAATACCAGTTCCTGTTGATCCACAATTGCTGGCCGGTCGCCATACCAACGCCGGCGCATCCGGTCGGAACAGCCATGTCCCTGGAGGTCAGAGGCAGCGGGCAATTTCTGTTCGTCAACCCGATCGGCTTCCGGGCAGTCGGCGCACCAGGGGTGAGCACCTCGACCTTCAATTATCACGACAACTGCCGCATCATTGTTCCCCTCACAGAATTTCACATCACCTGCGATCGTATGACCAGGGCCGATGTGGACGGGGCGATGCACGTTCCCTGGCGTGACCGGGAAGGCTACGTCAATCAGGATACATTTCTAAACGAGGCCCGCGAATGCCTGCTGTTCGATGGGTGGAACATGCGAGAGACGTTTGCGCCCGATGTTGACGATCCGGTTCGTTACCGTCTGACCGCGGTACTCCGCAGCCGGCGTATTTGGGCGGCCAGCCACGATCCGACCGAAGGTACTGGCGCCGCCCTTGGCTGGAATCACGACTACCGCGTATTCACCGATGCCAGCGGGGCGGTTCGGGGTGGATGGATGGGAATTCGCTTGCTCGACAACGTCGGCGGTGGCGGCAAAATGCAGAAGCGTTACCCTACGCGCGAGTTCGCGCACATGTTCTGCAATAAGCCGGGCCAGCAGTGCATTACCTGTAGTCAGCCTGCGCAAATCGGCATTGGCTATCCCCCTCCAGGCGGCAGTGGTTCAGGGTAAATCATGGGACGCCCCAACTTCGTTGGACCGCCTGGCACGTCATTCTCGCCCCAACGGGCGCTTGACCTATCCACCGAGTTAGCACACCAGGTCTCCGCCTCCGCGATGCCCGACGCAACGGGCGCAATGGCCGGCGATATTGCCAGCAGTGGCCCACGCTTCGCTCCCGCTCCACCGCTCGTAATGGAATGTTTCGAGGTTCGCGGCTGCTGGCAACGGCAGAAAAAGAAAAGTGAATGCGGCCCCAACGAAGGTGTCAACTGGGTAGCCGATGCGGCGCGCGTGCAGTACACGGCCGAGAACATCGTAGCGGCCCAATCGCCCACCTTCTACAAGGCCCAAGGTCAGATCGAACGAATCTGGTGGACCGTCCATGACATGAGCGAGGAGAATTTCTGGGGCGGAAAGAAGCCGCAATGGCAGCAGGTGCTTGCCCCACGCTGGGAAGCAAGTCAGTGGGTATGGTGCATCTTCGACTATGCCGCAAACGTCTGGCGAGTCCTGGACGCTGTGGAAGACATCGTACGCGCCCAGTTGGTCGATAACCTCTATGCCTGTTGTACGGCCAAGGCGATTGTCTACGGCTGTGTCTGCGGACAGTCCGGACAGAACTACAAGCCCTGCTGCCCACGCGGCAGCGGGAGCGGCAGCGGCAGCGGCAGCGGATCAGGCGGATGCGCGGGATGCAACTACAAGAAGATCGAATCGCGCGGGGAGATCATCGTCTGCGACATGATTAACACCGTCAGCGCAAGCCCGCTCAAAAAACGCAAGAACAACAAGTCGCCGTACTACGTTGCGAAGGGCACCTGCCTCTACTCCAAGCGCTTCGCCGATTGCCGGCAGTGGGAGGTGCTATCCTTCGGCGGTGCCCTGGGTGGTGAACCCAAACCGCCAAAGAAACCGCCTAGCAAAGACCCGCCGCCAAAGAAGCCGCCAAAGAAACCGCCGAAGCATCGCAACGGCAGCGGCGGCAGCGGCAGCGGTTATGTTCCACCCAATGTGGGAGCGGCATATGCTGAGGATTGGTGGAGGGCGATTGACGGCACGTGGTATTACCATCAGGGAAAGGGCAACTGGTATATCAACAAAGATGGTAAGTGGCGATACAGCGAGAACGACGGCAATTGGTGGATTGGAATTAACGGTAGCACGTATTGGTCGCCCGAAGGCGCACTGCCGACATACTGGGACCCAAACACCATGTTCTATTTCGATAGACCGACAGCATGATCCCTCCCCGTCAGCAATGGTGCCTTGAAATCGACGTGACGAACGCCTGCCCCCGGCGCTGCTCGAATTGCACGCGACTGACTGCGCATGTCAGCAAGCCGTTCTTTATGACGGCGGACTGCTTCAAGGAAGCGGTGATCGCGCTGAAGGACTTCCCCACCCAAAGCGAATCTCCGCTGTACGAACCGCGCAAGTCGCTGGGGGTGATTGGCGGCGAACCGCTGCTGCATCCGCAGTTTCCCGACCTGTGCGAAATCCTACGTCAATACGGGCCCGGCCGACAATACGTGACGCTCTTCACGGGACTCCCCGTGGACAAGCACAAGCACCGCAAACTGATTTACGACACCTTCGAGCATGTCAACGAGAATCGCCACGATCAGCTTTGCAAGCACCAGCCCCTGCTTTGCGCCGCCGAAGAGATGGTCCCGGACAAAACGGAGCATTGGCAACTGATTGACCAATGCTGGATCAACCATCGCTGGTCGGCCTCCGTAAACCCCAAGGGATTCTTCTTCTGCGAAATCGCCGCGACACTCGACATGATCTTCCACGGCCCCGGCGGCGTGCCAGTCACCGCCGACGTATGGCGGCAGGATATCGACTACTTCCGCGAGCAGATCAAACGCTGGTGCCCCCGCTGTGGCGTGGCACTTCCCATGCCCGGCCGTGTCGATGCCGAAGAAAAGGACGATTGCACCCCCAAGAACTTCGCCGCCCTGGGCACCCTCGGCAGTCCCGGCATTCACCGCTGCATCTTGCAGCAGACCAAGGGCTACGATCCGGATGAGCATCGCGCGAACTGGGAGCCGCAACGGTACTTGAAGGAAGCCCCCTATCCCATGCGTAAGCTCGCGCTCGCCCGCGAAGCCAAGTCCTTGCAGGACGTGCGCGCTCTCACCGTCTGCGTGAACTACGACGATCTGTTGGCACTTACCCTGCCGAACATGAAACGCCACTTCGGCGAGATTTGGGTCATCACTACCGTCGATGACACGCCGACCCAGAACTTGGCCATCCGCCACGGCGTGCGCCTGTATACGAGTCCTGCCTTTACCGAGGATGGCGCGCACTTCAATAAGGGGAGGGCGATCGAGGAATGCCTTGATTTGATGGGCCGGCGCGGTTGGCTGGCCGTGATCGACGCCGACATTCTGCTGCGGCCGAAACTGCCGACCGCCACGCTGGAACCGGGATCACTATACTCGGCCCGGCGCCGGATTTGCGAAGACGTGTCCGCCTGGCAGCCGGGCATGGCGTGGCGCGATTTTCCCCTATGGAGCGAAGTCGAATACTCAGGCTTCCTCCACGTCTTCCACGCCGACGATCCGATGCTCAAGGGTCTTCCCTGGTACGGCACCACCTGGCGGCACGCTGGCGGGTGCGATAGCGAGTTTCAGTCGCGATGGGATCAAGGCCACAAGCGCGCCCTGCCGTGGGACGTGTTGCATTTCGGACCCATCGATACGAATTGGTGCGGCAGGACATCGCCCCGCAGGGACAGCCTCGCACTGACCGATTCCAAAAGCAATCAGCAGCAGGAGGTAATCGCGACTTACCGCAGCCATGAATTTGCCAAACACCGGCTGATCGACCCAGAAAGGGTTCTTGCGCTAAGGATCGAGGCGTCCGAACCCGCGTTGGTGGAGCGGGCCCGCCTGCGGCTGGCGCTATGCCAACAATGCCGCTCCTACCGCGGGGATTGGTGTTGGGACACGTCCGGACCTGGCAACTCGACCGACAACTTCGTCGCACGCCTCTTGGGAGGCACCTGCGCTCAGGGCAACATGTTGGAGTAACCATGCGACTGCCCGACTTCCTCATCATCGGTGCCGCAAAAGCCGGGACCACCGCGGCCACGATCAATCTGCGGCGGCATCCCGAAATCGACGTACTTCCCCGAAAGCGGATCGACGCGGGAGCAATCGAGCTACACTTTTTTTCCCGGGACAACGACTGGCGCAGAAGCATCCGCTGGTACGCCAAGCACTTCAACAGCGCTAGGCCCATTGTCGGCGGCAAGAGCACCGACTACCTCTCCACGCCGTCATGCCACGGCCGGCTTCATGCCGTGCTCCCCAACGCCAAGTTGATCGTCTTCCTCCGCGAGCCGGTGGCCCGGGCCTACTCGCACTGGAATCACTTCAACCAGGAATATGGGGACGGCACGCCAAACGTCTGGCGGATCGCGCCGTTTGCCAAAGTCATGGGAACTGTACCCGACAAAGATCCGCCCTGGTACTTCCAACAGATCAAGAGCTTTAGCGTTTACGCCGAGCAACTCGAAAGCCTCTATCGCTTCTATCCGCGGGAGCACGTCTACATCGCGATTTGCGAGCGCGTGAAGGCGGACATGGATGCGCAGTATGCCCGCATGTGGGAGTTTCTCGGCGTCAGTCCTCGCGATATCCCACTGGGCAGGCATGTTGAAGACAATGTGCGTGAATATCCCGCGCCGCTCGACGAAGGCACCCGCGCCACCCTCCGCGACTTCTACCGGCCGCACAACGAAAAGCTCTTTAATCTTCTTGGTGGCGAGGTTCCGGAATGGGCGTAGGCGACCGGATCGAACAGATCGTTGAGCAGTTCACCGGCCAAATCCCATCCCTGGGATGCGGCTGCGATGAATACCTACAGCAGATGAACGAGTGGGGGCCGGACGGTTGCCGAATTCACCTTGCCGAAATCCTCCAGCGCTTTCGCGTCGAGGGCCGCACCAAGAAATGGTGGGCAAAACTCCAAAGGGCCGTACCGGGCAAGAAGTCCGTCTACCGCGAAGTCCTGATTCTGGCGATCCACGACGCGGAAATAACATGATTTGGCGGAATACATTTTACTGGGGGGAATTTGGGCACTTCAACGCCTGTGTGCTAAGACGCATCGAAATGTACATTGACAAGTTCCCTGACAGGCAATTGTCGATTGCCACATACAGAGACTACTTCGCAATTGTGGCTCATCTCTTTCCAGGAAAGTGCATCTATGATAATTCAGGAACACCCCCACCGTCATCGCAACGGCGGCGATATGGACCAGGACAATCACCCATGCTGGGATGTCCATCCGGCATTCACGTTCCTCTTTTCGAGCACCTTGTAAATCAACTACACACCGACACCGATAGGATGCCGCTCGAACGGCCTATTACCATCGAACCTCTATCAGCAATACGCCCATTCATAAGTATCTGTTGTCGCAATCGCCCGCAAGGTGAGGATAGGCAGTGCAGCAGGCATGAATGGCTCAATATCCTTGAATTGGTAGTGTCGCTGACAACACGCCCATTGGTATTTCACGGGCTACCAAAGGAAACATTTAAGTTTACGCCTTCGGGAAGCATTTTGTGCAAGAATATTTACGAGTCCGTTTCTTACCTGAATAAGTCTGTCGTACTAGTAACCTCGATGACCGGCTTCGCCCAATTCGCTGCCAATTGCGTCTGCAACACACTCCAAATTGGACCTCTTCATTATTTCTTCCCTTATCATCCATTTGGCACGCAGTCGCTTCAAGTAGATCAGTACTACTTAGAGTGCCTGAAGTGTACATTACAGAAGTTGGATGTATGAAGATCGGAATCGTCGGATTCGGTAAAGTCGGGATTGGACTTGCCAGCGTCTTGCGCGAAGTCGGTCCCTGCCAATATGACATCGTGGGCGTGGATGTGTCGCCCCAGCGATGGAATGTCGCTAACGAAAATGGGTTCATGGTAACAGACGACTATGAAACTTTGCGTGGGGCAGGTTTGATCTTCGTGATTGTCAACACGGCGTTTGACGAGGAGTACCGATACGACAACCTTCTGGACGCCCTGAAACAACTTCATCGAATATCCTGTCCACTGGTGATCTCCAGCACATGCGAGCCGCGATTCTTCGCAGAGAATTCCATTCGTGCGCTCTACAATCCGTTGTTCATCCGCCAGGGACAGATCGAGCACGACATTCGCCATGCGGACTTGGTGCTGATCGGCGACGATCACGACATGGCTGATCCGCTCGTGGGCATCTACAGAGCCTTGGGAACGAAGAACATTCGGCGGATGAGCATCGCCGGCGCAGCAATTACCAAACTGGCAATCAACACCTTTCTCGCTAACAAAATCGCCTTCGCCAACATGGTGGGGGATTTATGTGTTGCTTCCGGCATCGCTCCGCAGGACGTGCTGTGGGCCGTGGGTAGTGACAGTCGCATCAACCCGCGGTACTTGGAATACGGATACGGCTATGGTGGCCCGTGCCTGCCGATCGATACCAAGGCCATGCAGCGCGCACTGGCGGCGTTTTCGCTGTGCGATGCTTTACCCAGAATAATAGACCTACAAAACGACTTCCACTTGACGTTTCAGGTCGAACATTTTGTAAGGACGCACACTGAACGGCACATTGATTGGAACACTTTAGGTTACAAGGAGAACTCGTATCTGCTTGCCCATTCGCAGCAACTGGAAATGGCGCGACGCTTGGCATCGCGAGGTTTCCATGTTGTGCTGCATGGCCCACAAACCGTATTGGAAGACCTTTTCACCATCTATGGAGATATATTCTCTTATGAATCGGATCACGATTGAAATCTCACCAGGCGAATTTCTCGACCGACTGGCGATTCTGTGCGTGAAACGCGACCGGATGGGACAAGTTGCCGCGCTGCTCAAGGAGATCGACGCGCTCGAATGCCACCTCGACCGCAGCCTACAAGAGTGTGCGTGGTTGCATGAACTGATGGCACTGCATCGGCAGATGTGGGATATCAACGAGCAGCGCAAACATTTGGCGGCAGCGCGCCTTTTTACCAAAAGGTATTTGGAACTGACGGTTTTAGAGAGTGAATGGAACAATCAGCGCTGGCGCATCAAGAACAGGATCAATCAGCACTGCGGATCGGAATTGCGAGAACTTAAGAGCGCTGTGTGCCAATGAAGCGGATCATCGTAACTACCACGATTCACGGTCCCACCGAGGCCATCCGGGATTTCGACCGGATGCCGGGATGGGAACTCATCGTCGTCGGGGATTTGAAGACGCCGACACCATATCAACTTGAACGTGGTAGGTACTTCTCGCCAGAGGAACAGCAGGCATACGATTCTTCCCTATCGGACGCCATCGGCTGGAATTGCATTCAACGGCGCAACTTCGGCTTTCTTTTGGCTTATGAGATGGGGGCTGACATCGTGGCCACAGTGGACGACGACAACATACCACTGGCGGGCTGGGGGCAAGATCTAGCCGTCGGTCGTGAGATAGAGATTGACGTGTACGAAACGACACTCCCCGTGTTCGACCCGATTGGGGCAACAAACTATTCGCACCTGTGGCATCGCGGCTTTCCACCGCAGCTTCTCGCCCAACGCAATTACAAGCATAAGAACCGGCGTCTAGTTCGCGCCGATGTGCAAGCCGCCTTTTGGAACGGCGATCCAGACGTGGATGCGATCTGCCGGATGGTGTACCAACCGCGCTGTACCTTCGAGCCCAGATGCTTTCCGTTCGCCGCGAATCGCCCAGCGGCATTCAATTCCCAGAACACCTTCCTGCGAAGGAGGATGCTGCGGGATTACTTTCTCTTTCCGTTCATTGGCCGAATGGACGACATTTGGGCTGGTTATTATCTGCAAGCATTGGGGCATCGGGTCTTGTTCTCGGCAGCCACCGTGTTTCAGCAGCGGAACGCGCACGACGCTACCAAAGATCTCGAAGAGGAGTGGCTTGGATACCAGAAAACTCTACCTCTCTTATACGACCTTGCGATCAACCCCGACTTGATCCGCAGATATTTGCCAAATCGGGCGACACACGCATTTGAGATTTATCAGAGGCATTTCTAAAATGAACATCCTCTCGCTCGGCTGTCCGCGCCCCTGTGGAGGGGCAAACGTCGAACTCGGCCACACCCTGCTGCTGCTGCGCTACATGGGCGTTGGCGTCGACGTGATGCCAACCACTCCCGAGGCCCCCAACAACCCATGGCCATCACGCCTGAAGGCGGCCGGCTGCAGGATACTCTCCGTCGCGGATTATCGCTCGATCCGCAACCGCCTCATCCTGGCCATGCAGAACGCGCGCGCGGTCTACCAGTGGCCAGACCTAAAACACCACGGCTGCCGGCTGATCTACTCCCCTTGCATGACCTACACCGAGCGCCACGAGTACGACGTCTTCCGCACCTGCCCCCCAACGGCCGTTCACTTCCAAAGCCGCTTCCAGGCAGGCCGGCTGGCCGATTGCTACAAGGTCTGGGGAACACGCCACCAGGTGATCATCCCCGGCGCCTTCCAACTTGCCGATTTCCCGTTTCGCCCAGCCGGCCGGTTCAACCGCTTCACCGTCGGAAAACTCTCCCGTTCCACCCAAACCAAGTGGCCTTCGAACCTCTGGCCGCTGCTGACGTCCGCCAAACAGAAAATAGCCGGCTTCCACTTCCTCGCCCAAGCGTGGGACGACACCTTGGCCGCCACTCTCGGGCCGCCGCCACCATGGACAGAAGCCCTTCCGCAAGAACACCTTACCGCCACAACTTTCCTCGCCCGCTGCCACGCCCTACTTTGCCTCAATGGCCCGGACGTTGAGAACTGGCCACGCGTTGGGCTCGAAGCCATGGCGGCCGGCGTCCCCATCATCGCCCCCCGCTCCGGCGGCTGGCCCGAAATGCTCGGCTCCGCCGCCCTGCTGGTCGATTCCGACGTCGACGCGATCGCCGCCATCCGCCGCCTCGCACACGATGAACCCTTCCGCATCGCACTATCCTGGCAGGCCCGCAGACGAGCCGAAGAACTCGCCGACACGGAAGCAATCGCGGAAGCGTGGGAAGGATTGCTCGATGCAGTGAACGGACCGGACAGCAGGCGCGCCATTCTCATCCAAGCCGAGACGCACGCATCAGCACATCGACCGCCCACCGGCTCGGCAACTGACCGGATCGGGCCGCCGCCGACCGTACTTGCTCCAACTGCTGTGCCGTGACCCTCACACTGAACATCTTCCGCCGACGCTTCGAAGTTTCCAACGCCGGACGTGACATACTACCAGCCTCCCTATTTGTGTAAGACATTAACCCGGTTATTGTATGACACAAACGCGCCGGGGCAATCAGCAGCGTCGCACAGGCGCGCGGCAACGCACCAACCCGCATCGGCGCGGCTGCTATCTAACCCCGGCCTTTTCCGGGGACCCCGTTTTACAGCTTTGTGGGCGGGGGTGCGTGCGGTCGGCCGCCAGATGGCCGCGGATCGCCCCCACCATACTGCACGCAACAGCGAGCGTCCTGCGCTACCACGGTGCCTCTCTGCCCTCGCCGGGTCGTCGCCCCTCCCGCCGGCACGCCACACAAACCGAATCGAAAGCCATGCTAAACCAGGGCTAAACTCTAACGCCGCAACCATTGGACTCATAACGCTTTGCGGCGTTGCAATGCCGTTGACGGTGGTTAAGGGCGTTGCAACACGCCACCCATTGGTAGGGGGCATTCCCACGCACCCTAACTCATTACGCCACAACGACTTACGGCCACCTGGACACTTGGTATCCGCTCCGTGTATCGCCCTAACACCTTACGCCGCAATGCTTTACGTCGCAGTACCGCGTTACGTAACTCGTTTCCCTCCAGCGGTTTAGAGCGACGTGCGACTACGCTTCGTTGGTTGCCGTAACTCTTTACTGCGCAACGCTTTACGGCAACGAAGAACGCTGCTTGAGATATTTGGCTTACGTCGTAAAGCGTTACGCAGCAAGCACTTACGTTGCCTATTGACCACTTGGTGATACTTCAGCAGTAAGAGAGATTCACCCCTTCCCTTCTTGCCTTCTTACTTGGAGCACTTGCCATGCGTTCTTTATTCTCTGTCCCTTCGCGGCTTACGCGGTTCGCGGCTTATCGGCCGCGCAAGGTGTTGCCTACCCTTTGCGCGCGGTGTGACGTTTTCGCGACCGCTGTAGGCGGCATGACGGGCTACAACGTGCCAACGGGCATGATTGTTGACCACACCTCCCGACTTGTTCGCGGCAAACACCTCTATCCGGAAAGCTTCGGGGAGTTGTTCCCGACTGATGCGGCCCGCGAACAATACCTATTTGAGCGCGGCTTTACCGTCGCCTACTATTCAAGGCCGGTTTGCTGGTTTGGGC
>Ga0315273_10014409_pt1 | contig 10187 bp, 8 predicted proteins | sample YL17G02_0_MG_FD_205753 | JGI IMG/M metagenome (GOLD analysis project Ga0315273, IMG submission 205753) | Sediment microbial communities from Yellowstone Lake, YNP, Wyoming, USA - YL17G02_0 | ecosystem: Environmental > Aquatic > Freshwater > Lake > Sediment | place: USA: Wyoming | collected... | reverse complement strand
TGATCCGACTCGGACATGCTTGCCTGCCTTTTGTAAACAATCATTTTGAAGGATTGGGAAGCGATGTGCTCCATCGCTTCCCAATCAATTATATTATATGTCTCTGATCTGCCACTCTCCAAGAGTCAGCGGATTAGATTCAAATCTTAGTACTTGCGGCCAGCGGCAATATCCTTCAAATTCGGGTCGTCCATGTAGAACACGCTTTCCTGTGAAGGAATCCACTTGGGCAGTGTCTCACCGTTGAGGGCTGCGAGCGCGGCTTCGTAAACCTGCGGGGCAAGCAACGGATTGCATTCGACTGTCACGTTCAAGGTGCCGTCGAGCATGGCCTGGAAAGCGCCAGCGGTGGCATCGACAGAGATCGTCTTGACATCCACAGCGGGTACGAGGCCAGCTTCCTTGAGGGCTTCGATCGCGCCGAATGCCATTTCATCATTCTGGCCGAAGATGCCCTGGACGTCCTTGGTTTCCTTCAACCAGGCTTCTGTAACCTGCTTGCCTTCGACGATGCTCCAGTTACCGGTCTGGCTCTTGGTCACTTCGATACCGCATTCCTTCGCGGTCTCGCGGAAGCCCTTGCCGCGGTCAATCGCGGGAGCGGCACCTACGTTACCAACCAGTTCCCAAACGTTCTTCGAAGCACTGTCTTTGAGCAGTTTGCACATTTCAGTGCCGGCCTTGCGTCCTTCTTCAATAAAATCAGCGCCAACGAAGGTGACATAATAGTCTTCAAAGCCATCGATGCGGCGATCTGAGAGAAGTACGGGCTTGCCAGCGGCTTTCGCGTCCTTCAGAACCTGTTCCCAACCGGTTACTTCCAGGGGGGCCATGATGATCACATCAACTTCGGGATCCTGAATGAATTGAGCGAAACCGGCAACTTGTTTCGCCAGGTCATTTTGGGAATCATAGAACTTGAGGGTGAGGCCCAATTGCGTAGCTGTTTCCTTGAAGGAAGCGGTATTGGCGCCGCGCCAGCCACCTTCAGAACCAGTCTGAAGGAAGCCGACGGTCATATCCTTATAAGTACAGTTGGGCGAGCAGGATTTGGCTTTCGGACCACCACAAGCTGAGAGTACAAGGCTAGCCAGCATCAGAACAACTAGAAGTTTGTAAAGCACTTTCTTGGACATTTTCTTCTCCTTATGAGTTGAGATGGGATGATATATTGGCGTACTAATTGGGCAAGAGCAGATAACCATCAATCAGTGATGGGGCTGCCTCGCCTGGGAGCTGCACATCAGACGCCAATCTACCGATGTGCGCTTCCATCTTGCTATGAGCTTCTTTATTTCTCTTTCGTCTCACCTCCTTCTTTTACACGTAAAGAACTTTGTCTCACAACCAGTGTAGGCGGCAACATAATGGACTTGGGATTAACAGGGTCCAGTCCCTGCCAGCCTGATTCGATGATTTTTATCATTTCTTCCACAGCCAACTTGGCAACGATGTCCTGGTCCTGATGTACGGTTGTCAAGGAAGGAAAGAAAAAAGCCGATTCGGGGATATTATCAAAACCAACAATTCCAATGTCATCAGGAATTCTCAACCCTTTTTCAGTTATTACCTTCATAATACCTAGTGCCATTTGGTCATTTGCAACAAAGATCGAATCCATTTCAGGATATTGTTCAAAAAGTTTTTCCACAGCTTGGGCGCCGCTTGCTGATGACCAATTTCCCTCTGCCCATTGATTATCCTTGACCTCAAGGTATGCGTCTTTCAAAGCATCCTTCCACGCCGTCATACGCTGACGGGCTTCCCACCAATCCAATGGACCTGAGATATGTCCGATGTTTCTGTATCCCTGCTCAAGGAGATGGGATACAGCCATTCGTCCTCCGGTGTAGTTATCTATTGAAACAACCGGGATATTTTGTTGAGGCTCCATCGTGAGATAAACAAGAGGGACTTCCACGTCAGAAGGTGGGTTGTTCACCCATTTCCGATTTTCACCAATTTCTGGAACAGCCCAAATGATTCCATCTACATGGCGGGAAAGAAGTGCCTGAAAAATTGGCGCAATATTATTAGCATCAAAGTTGGGGAGCTCTTTTAAAAGTAAAGAATACCCAGCTTCTTCAACTGCCGAAGCAATACCACTCAAAGTACGGGAGGGGCCAATATATCTCAGTCCAGCTGTAACTACCCCTAAAGTATAGCTGCGTTGCTGGATCAGGCTGCGTGCCAGCGCGCTAGGTTGATATCCCAATTTATTTATTACATCTTGAACCCGCTTACGGGTCTCGGGGGATACATCTGGTCTATCATTAATGACGCGGGATACCGTCTGTGTGGATATCCCCGCCACAGACGCTACTTCCTTGATCGTAGATCGAGTTGGTTTTTGCATAATTCTCTCGTTATCGTTCCCGTTACCGTTCCCGTTATCGTTCCCGTTATCGATAACGGAACATGTTACAACATGTTACCAAAAATACCCACCAGAGTCAAGAGGCGCGTCAGGGCAATTGCATCTAATTTTATGTTCAAATCGCCTTTTTAGGCTTGAAAATGACGGTTTTCGCAGGATTCGGCATGGTTCAAGCTGTCTCTCAGTCCGTGGAATCTTCCCTGGTGCTTGGATTCACTAGCGCGAAGGGTTTTCATGTAGCACGGATAGGCGCTATTCCCGAGCAAAGCTAGAAAAATAGCCCCCAATCGAATTTAGATGAGATAGCCCTGTATTCACTGGCGGATGTAAAGCGAGCCTGGTAGAGATTCCAGAAGTGATCCACAAATGCCAGTCGTTCCACCTTGGTAATATCAGCGGTCTCATCACGGATGTACATGAGGTTGGTGTTGAGTCCATCCAGCGTGCCGTTGAGGTCGTTGACAAACTGCCATGGGGTGCCTATGCACCCGGGCGAACTTAGCACCACGCGCTGACCGTCTTGCCAGTTCCCCTGCAAACTCGTGTCCCAAGATAAGCGGATGTTCCAGTTTTGCGTCACCAATCTCGCCTTCAGAGAACCAGTGTAAATCCGAGCCGCATACGCCCACGGATTTCACGCGGATTAACTTCTCGCCCCGCTGTGGGATTGGGTGCGGCTCATTGTTTAGGCGGAGATCATGTTGACCATGAAGGCGGATCGTTTTCATTTATTTTCTGGTGATCAACTTTTTGAAAATCGTCACACTTAAATTAAGACCTTTTTTTCAGAGATTACTCTGCAACTGCAAGTATCAAAACTTCTTGGGGAGCGATAGTGACATGTCCTGAGAAATTCTTGCCAGTTAGCAAGTCAACATATGGAAAATCAAGCGTAATCTCCTTAGCTTCAGGGAAATGATTTAGCACAAAAAGAAAACGCTTTTCAGCCTGCCAACGCGTAGTGATTTCAATATCATCAGGAGCTTCAATACCACATCGGATATTTTTTTGTTTTAATAACCAGCCAAAAACAGACTCATAGAACGTATCTGTGCCAAACGCACCCAGGTAAATCGCCTGACCCTGACCAAATTGGTTGCGAGTAACAGCGGGCTTACCCGCATAATAATCCTGTGCATAACGGGCAATCACCTTCGCACTTTGTGGCGCAAGAATATCACACCAGGTTTGAACAGGAAATGTCTGCCCGGCCAATTCATCCACATCAAAAGTAATCGCTTGGGATAGTTCGGGGGTAATTGCATCATACTCATCTACAATGACCCCACACACATCTGCAAGTAACCCTGGCAGCGGTTGATTGACCACCGCATTGTCAATGTCTTTTACGCCTGTGCGAGGCGTGACAACCAAAGTGCCACCAGCACGAACATATTCGCGCAGGTTGGCGGCAATGTCATCCGTAAGCACATGCAATGTCGGTGCGATGACCAGATCGTATTTGGAAAGTTTTGCAGTTGGGGAAATCACATCCACACTGACGTTGTGTTTCCACAAGGCACTGTAAATCTGTGCCAGATGTTTTTCATAGCCAAATTCATCGCTGTTACCCTGCACTTGGAAAGCAAAACGTGTATCGTAGGATTGGAGAATAGCGACTCTGGATTTGGTTTCAGTGCCGAGAATTTGGTTTCCCACACGCTGCAGTTCCGCACCCATTTGCTTGATCTCGTTATAACGGCGTCCCGTCCGCCCATCATGTTCGAGAAGCCCATGCCAATATTGTTCCGCTCCAAAGCGAGCGGTGCGCCAGCGGAAAAATACCACTCCATCTGCGCCATGCGCAATAGACTGATATGCCCAGAGCCGCAAAACACCCGGCCGTGGCGTAATACTCAACGTCTGCCAGCCAGTCGGCCCAGCTTGCTGTTCCATCACCCAGAAATTTTTGTTTTTCAAGCCGCGCATAGTATCGTGGCTCAAGGCAGGGGATGCGGATGTGTAAGCCCACTTGTGCCAGAAACCAATCGGGTAGTTGTTCCAACTGACAAAATCTAACGGCTTTGCCAGGTCAAAGTAATCCAGTCCATCATAGCCAAAGCCCATCATGTCATGCGTGATGAAATGCGATGGACACTTGGAGCGCAGGATATCAATTTGCTCCTGTTGAAATGACACATAGGTATCGGAAATAAAGCGCTTGAAATCAAGCGCCAGTGATGGGTTAGGCGGTGTGCCCGAGTTTGGCAGAGGGAGGGGGATTTGGCACCAATCACTATAAGTTTGGCTCCAAAATATTGTTCCACAACATTTATTCAACTCATCCAGGGTGACATAGCGCTGTTTTAGCCAATTCTGAAAACTCGCGAGGCATATGGGACAGTAACAGCGATCGCCAAATTCATTATCGGTCTGCCAGCCAATCACCGCCGGGTTGGCGGCATAGTGTTCTGCCATAGCGGCAGTGATGCTACGCGAACGCTCTCGATAAAATGGGTGATTGGGGCAGTTTATGCGCCGCGTGCCAAATACCACTCGTGAGCCATCTTCGTGAGCGCGTAAAATATCCGGGTTTTTATGAGCAAGCCAGGGCGGGGGAGATGCGGTTGGCGTCCCCAAGATAACGGAAATGCCCTTCTTATGAAAAACCTCGATAGCGCGATCCAACCAGTCAAAATCAAAAACGCCTTGCTCAGGCTCCATCTTTACCCAGGCGAATTCTGCCAGGCGCACCACGTTGAAGCCTGCTTCAGACATCAACTGTGCATCCACTTCCCAGTTCTCCTCGGGCCATTGTTCAGGATAGTAATCAACGCCAAAACGAAACATAATGACTTCCTTTAGTTTGTAAGGTGTTTAGATGATGATGGGTGGAATTAGCCTTTGACTGCGCCGGCTGTAATACCTTCCACAAACTGGCGTTGGAAAACAAGGAAGATGATCAACAAGGGTATCAGGCTGATCACAGACATAGCCATCTGTTGACCCCAAGCCGTCAATCCAGCGCCTCCGTTTAATGCATTGATCGCCAAGGTGAGTGTCCAGTTTTCCGGGGATTTCAGGTACATGAGCGGCCCCAGGTAATTGTTCCAGCTTCCCATGAAAAAGATCAAACCCAAACTGGTCATCCCTGGTGCAATTATCGGTAAAATAACACTCCAGAAAATCCTGAACTCGGAGGCGCCATCGATGCGCGCCGCGTCCATTAACTCATCATTTATGGTTGAAATATATTGGCGGAAAAAGAAGATCCCAAAAGCACTGGCTGCCCCAGGAATGATCAACGGCAGGAATGTGTCTACCCAGCCAAGTGTTCGCATGATTACAAAAGAAGGCACCATCATCACAGCGCCCGGAACGATCATGGTTGCCAGAAGGATTGCGAACAGATTTTTCTTGCCCGGGAAACTAAACTTAGCAAAACCATAACCACCCAGAGTGGTGAAAAACAGGCTGAGCAAGGTTGATGATATAGCAATCAAGAAAGTGTTTGCCAAACTCCTGAGAACATGCTTTTCCTGAAATATGACGGAGTAGTTGACTAGGACGGGGCTTTCTGGGATCAATCTCGGGGGATAACCAAAAATATCTTGAGGCAGCTTGAAAGAGGTGCTCAACATCCACACAAACGGCAGGATCATGAAGATTGAAATGAGGATCAATACTGTATAAAGGAAAAGATCTTGAATTTTTTGACTAAGTTTTGACATGGTAATGGAACTCCTTCTTCTTATCCCTGTTCGCGATTAAAACGGAACTGGGTGATGGTCAGGATAAAGATCAACGCAAAGAAGGTATAGGCAAGGGCGGAAGCAAGACCGAATTGATAACTAGTAAAGGCAGCGTTGTAAATGCGAATTACCGGAGTGATAGTTGCGAGGGCAGGTCCGCCGCCGGTGAGGGTCTGGACCTCAGTGAAAAGTCCAAAACTTCCGATTGTAGATGTGATCATACAAAAGAGTATCACGGGGCGCATAAGGGGGATGATAATACGAAAAAATGCTTGAATGGGTGAAGCGCCATCAACCAGTGCGGCTTCAGTGAGATCGCGCGGGATCGTTTGCAGGCCGGCCAGCATGATCACCATGTTGTAACCCAACCATCCCCATATGATCAACAAACTCAGAGAAATGCGCGCCCACCATACGTTCTCTAACCAGGGTATGGTAGGAAAACCAATAGTCTCCAGGAGGATATTAAACAAGCCATTCTGCTTCTCTAAGAGGATGCGGAAAGCAAACCCGGCCGCGACCATATTGGTGATGAAGGGCAGGAAAATCAATGTCCGGAAGAACCGAAAGCCTTTGACCCTGCCCGAATTCAGGATTACGGCCAAAGCCAGGGCCAGAAATAACATAACCGGAACATAAAGAAAGAAAAGTATGACACCATTGGTCATGGACTGCCAAAAGACTTTATCATGTGGTATCAAGGCGAAGTTGACCAAACCGGCAAACTCCATGGGCCCTACCCCTTTCCACCTGGTGAAACTCAGATACAACGAGAGCCCCATAGGGTATAGGCCAAAAATCGCAAACAAAACATAAAAAGGGGAAATAAATGCATAAGCCCAGCGCGCTTTTTTTATCTGTTGCCGTAGCAACAGGGAATATTCTTTTGTATGAACTGGCGTTATTCGTTTTTGTTGAGCCATCATTATCTCCTAAAGGGCTGCGAAATCTATCGATCCCACAGCCCTTTTGAACTTTACTTTTTAGGGCATGCCCGTCTCAAGACGGACGGCATCTGCGGCTTCCTTCAAGGCTTCTTCTGCGCTCATGGTGCCCATAGCGTAGTTTTGAAGCGCTCTTTGTGCATTTTGGGACATCGTCACAGCATATTGGCCATAGATGTAACCAAAAGGAATGTTCTTCGCGACATCTGCGAAGAAAGCACGCGTCATCTGACCACCGAAGTAGGGGTCCGCTTCCTGGAAGACTGGATCCGCATAAGTTGCCTTATTAGCCGGGAAGTAATCGAAGAAAACAAATTGCGCAACTTGATTCGCCGTATTCAGGTTTATGAATTCGATGAACGCCCGGGCAGCATCCGGGTTCTGGCTGCCTTCAGGGATGAAGTAGGCAGAACCGCCCTGGTTGGAGGAGCGGACACCGCCTGCTTTGTAAGCAGGCATCAAAGCCACGCCCCAGTTACCCGTTTGATCACCTGCGATCCAGGTTTTAAGGAAGTTACCCATCCAGGCCGCGATCACGATGGTGGCAACTGGTGGATTATCCTTATTGTCCATGGCAGCATTCATTTCAGCGTACCATGGGTCGGTCCATTCAAGCGAGTCGCCGACAACATCCGCTTCCCAGAACGTCCCGATTTTTTCTACTGCCTCAACCACATAAGGAGCGTCCATGGTTACTTTTCCTTCTGCATCATAGTAACCGAGTCCTTGCTGCCAGAGCATATTTTCCAGCATCGTGCCACCGTTATTGGCTTTATTAAGCTCGAAACAATTCAAGCCAGTTTTTTCTTTGATGGTTTTGCAGGTGGCAAGGTAATCTTCATACGTAGCCACCATAGCACTGACCGAATCGGGGTCCGAGGCCAGACCTGCAGCTTCAAAGATGTCGCGGCGATAGAAAGTCACGACCGGGCCAATATCCCAGGGTACACAGTAAATTATGCCATCCTTGGTGCAATAACTCATCATCGTAGCATTGAGGTCAGCCTTATATGGCTCAACGAATGAAGTCACATCCATCAGGCCGCCCAGTTCAACCAAAGCAGTAATACTGCGATACTCTGTAACAGCCAAATCGGGGACTCCGGCACCTCCCTGAATGGCCAGTGCCACTTGGTTGGCAACCTGCGACGGACTGTAATTCACAAACTCAATTGTAATGTCCGGATACTCTGCCTGAAATGCAGGGAGAACGGTTTTTGCCCAACCGTCCTGGTTCGCCTGCTGGACCCAAATCACCAATTTACCGGTTGGTTTTACCACAACAGGCGCTTCTGTAGCGGGAGCCTCAGTCGCGGCAGGGGCTTCGGTCACGACGGGGGCTTCAGTTGCGGCAGGAGCTTTAGTTGCGCCCCCACAAGCTGAGAGCACCATGCTGGCCAAAATTAGAACAGCCAGCAGTTTGTAAAGAAATTTGTTAGACATTTTCTTCTCCTTAAAGATATAAGATGGTATGTTTGTTGGGTATAATATGCAAGAGCAGATTAACCATCAGGAAACAGGATGGCCTCTGTCTCGCCAGGAAGTGTGCACCTCAGACGCCAATCTAGCGGTGTGCACTTCCTTTTTGTTTACTCTTTTCATTTTGTTGAAAAATCACCTCCTTATTGATTGCCTGATTTTTATCCATGCTCCAACCTTATTTATCCAAGTAATGAAAATCAGAACCGTTTTGAACTCTCACGAATTTCGAGCGTGGGTTGGATTAAAGAAAATTGCGCAACAGTAGGCTTATTTTCCTGTCTGGCTTGGATCATTTCCACTAGGTTTTCAACAGCCCGTCCACCAAGCAGCTGGGGGTCTTGAGAAATGGTTGTGAGAGGTGGATAAAAATTTTCTGATTCAGCGATACCATCAAACCCAACAACTGCCAATTGGTCTGGCACCTTAATTCCACGGCGACTGGCTTCACTTAAAACGCTCAGAGCCATTTGATCATTGGCTACAAATACCCCGTCCATTTCAGGATAGCGTGCAAATAATTTTTCTATTGCTACCGCTCCGCTAGCTGACGACCAATTTCCTTGTTCCCATTGATTGTCTGAAACTTGTATTCCGGCTTTTGCCAGGGTGTCGCGCCAACCTTGCTGGCGCAAACGCGCTTCCCACCAATCCAGGGGGCCTGCTATATGACCGATCTGACCGCATCCCTGTTCGAGCAAATGTTGTGTTGCCATTTGTGCGCCCAGGTAGCTATCCATCGAAACAACTGAATAGCCAGGCTTTGGCTCCATGGACATGAAGACAATCGGGACTGGGAGACTTTCTAACCCTTGAGCCCATGCACGGTTCTCGTCATTTTCTGGCACATCCCAAATAATCCCATCCACATGGCGGGCAAGTAGGGAATCAATAACCTCATCAATTCTATTTACGTTGAAGTTATCCATCTTTTTCATCAACAGCATATAACCGAGCTCGTCTGCTTTATCGGCAATACCGTTTAGCGTGCGCGACGGCCCGATATATTTCAAGCCAAACGTAACTACACCCAACGTATAACTACGTTGCTGACTTAGACTGCGTGCCAGCGTGCTGGGGCGGTAGCCCAATTCCTCCACCACCTCATCCACGCGTTGACGGGTCTCATCAGAAACATAAGAAAATTTATTCATCACGCGCGAAACTGTTTGCGTGGAGACGCCTGCTGCTTGTGCTACATCTTTTATAGTGACACGTTTTCTTCTGTCAGATAGAATCAAGGTAGAATCCTTATTAATTCCATTATGTTACCGGTAACATGTTACCGGTAACATAATATCAAAAATACCAGCCAGAGTCAAGAGGCAGTTTTACCCTATCACCAACTTCACCTACTACACGGCCATGCTGCATTTTTTCAATGCCGGCTTCAACTCCCGATAAAGTGGATATGTTTTGCGACAAGCTTCAATTTGTGCGGGATCAGGTATCATGCTCCCCGTCAACTTGACCGTTGCTTTAGATGTGGAACTACATCTAACCGCGCGCCTGCTCCAACACCTGCCAGCAACGCGGTCTAATTTTTTTACCATGTTAAAATCAGAATAATTTGAATTATACTAATTTGACAATGTCACATTAAATATCTGTTCTATGAATTCGGCTCGGCATCTCTACCGTATGCAGCCTTCCTGCATGAATTTAGGCCATATTACCCAAATATGGTGATGCCAA
>Ga0315273_10014406_pt1 | contig 10188 bp, 9 predicted proteins | sample YL17G02_0_MG_FD_205753 | JGI IMG/M metagenome (GOLD analysis project Ga0315273, IMG submission 205753) | Sediment microbial communities from Yellowstone Lake, YNP, Wyoming, USA - YL17G02_0 | ecosystem: Environmental > Aquatic > Freshwater > Lake > Sediment | place: USA: Wyoming | collected... | reverse complement strand
ACCTTGGCAACTTTCAGACAACCTCGGTTCTCCGGCCAACTCGTAACTCGAAACCCGAAACTCGCAACTTCTTATCGCGTTTCGGTGATCGCCGCCGTGAAGATGTCCAGACCCCGGACCAGTTCGTCGTCGGTCATGGTCAGGGGCGGCACCAGCCGTATTGTCTTCGGGTCGTGCAGGGCCGTTCCCACCAGCAGGCCGGAATGGCGGCACGCCCGGACGACGATCTCCGCCCGATCCGTCGAATCGAGCTCGACGCCCAGAAGCAGGCCCGCCCCGCGCGCGTCGGCGATCTCCCCCGCCCTTTTGAGCCCCAGAAGGATGTTCATCGCGATCGTTCCCAGCTCCCGCGCGTGACGGGCAAGATCCTGCCCGCGCAAAACATTGAGCGCCGCCAGTCCCGCGGCGCAGGACACCGGGTGGCCTCCGAAGGTGGTCAGGTGCGACAGGGGAGGATCCACCGAGAGGGTGAACATCAGGGGCAGTCCGGCGACGAACGCGCCGAGCGGCATGCCCCCGCCCAGCGCCTTGGCCAGCACCAGGATATCGGGCTTCACGCCCTCGCGCTCGCACGCCCACATGGCTCCCGTCCGCCCCAGCCCGGTCTGCACCTCGTCCATGATCAGGAGCGCCCCGGTCTCGTCGCACCTTGACCGAAGTTTCTTCAGGAACCCGGCCGGCGGCACCCGGACGCCGCCCTCCGCCTGAATCGGCTCCACCACGACCGCGGCCGTCCGGTCGTCTATCATGGCGAGCGATTCCTCCCAGCCGAACGGCAGGAAACCGGTCTCGAGCAGGGGCTCGAACGGGGCGCGCATTCCGGCGGCCCCCGTGATCGAAAGGGCGCCGAACGTGTCGCCGTGGTAGCTCCCCTCGAACGCGACGAAACGCTTCCGCCTCGTGTGCTTGCGGGCGACCTTGAGCGCGCCCTCGATCGCCTCGGCTCCCGATGACGTGAAGAAAACCTGGGGCTGGGGCATCGGTGCGATTTCGCACAGAGCCCGGGCATAGGCGACCTGCGGTTCCAGGACGTATTCGCCGTAGACCATGACGTGCAGGTACTTCTCCGCCTGTTCCCTGATCGCCCTAAGCACCTCCGGGTGCCGGTGTCCCACGTTGCACACGCTTATCCCGGACAGCCAATCGAGGTACCGGTTCCCGGCGGCGTCCGTGATCCAGCAACCCAGGGCGCTCGCCACCTCCAGGCCGTCGGGAGAACCCGAGGTCGGACAAAGGTATTTCCGGAAATCGTCCCTGATCATCGCTCCATCCTGGCCCAGTCTAACAGCCTTTTGAACGGCGATGCCCCCCCGTGCGGCCAGATGAGCGGCGGCTCCTGCATCCGCCCGAACGGGCAGACCCGGGTCAAACCCGCCGGCGCCAGCCGCTCGGCCAGATCAAGGCGGCGCGGTTCCGGGCCCGAAAAGGCCAGCGCATGAACCGTCCCGCCGCATCCCGCCAGCCGGGATGGAATTTCCTCCAGCGTACCGACCGCACCGACCCACAGGGTTCGGACCAGCGGAACGGCGGGCGCGGCAAGCTCCGCATCGTAAAGAACGGTCCAGTCCAGCCCCCGCGGACCGGCAAAGATCGCGGATGGCTTCCCCGCCAGCGCCCGGGCCCGGATCCGGGCCCGCCAGGACTGGGTGACCGCCGCTGTTTCCGTGTCCGGCTTTCCGGGAGGCAGGTCGGCCGACGCCCTCTCCATGGCGCGTCCGAGAACCGCCACGGTCTCCGCGGGCTCCAGCAGGCCGCCGCGCTCGACGTATACCGCGGCAAGTGACAGGCATCCCCGGCCGTCGTATAGAAGCGCGTCCCGGGCCGCCGCGTCGGCCACGGCCTCGATCCTCCCGGGCGACGCCATCTCGCGCCCGATCGCGCCCACGGCATACCGCGGTCCGTGGGCGAGAAGCTTCGCGTCGGGCGGAACCCGGCGGGCCACCGCGCGGAGCGTCGAATCGCTCCCGTATACGATCACCGCCGAAGACCGCTCCAGCGCCGATTCCTCCACCGCCGTGTCTCCGCCATCCCACGGCAGGACCGCGAGCGCGGCGGCCAGCTCGGGAAGCCTTTTCGCAAGGGAAGCCACGAAGAGCGCCGGCGTGCACGGATCGTCCGCCGCCGGCTTGACGAGGCACGGAGTGCGCATCAAAAGGCAGGCGGCGAGGGTGGGCAACCAGACCAGCGGAACGTTGCCCGGCAGGACATGGACCGCCAGCCGCGGTCCCACGGCGCGAACCGGGGCCCCGTCTTCCGCCGGCGAGAACCTTTCCAGCGCCCCGAACGGCTTGACCTCCTGCCGGACCCAGTCCCGGATCGCGGGGGGCCGCAACGCGTTAAGGAGCGGCAGGAACGGCGCGGTCACCCCGGGGATCCCGGTTGCCGCCGTGAATCCCTCCTCGGCGGCACGGCACGCCGGCGATCCCGGCGCGGACCACTCCACCACCGCGTCATCGATCGCGCGGAGGATGGCCTCGGTCCGCAGTTCAAGAAGCGCCGGCCGGGCGCCGATCAGGGATGCCGAAACGGCATCAGCCAGGGCCGGGGTCGTTTCGGGATACTCGAGTTCCAGCCTTCCCGCCTGCCGGAACCTGACAGGCGGATCCGGAACTCCCGGGGGCAGGAGGAAAGTCTTCACCTATCCGCCCGCCAGCTCCGAGAAGGTCAATCCGCATCCCCGACCCTCCGCCCAGGCGGGCCTTCCGCAAAGAACGAAGCCACCGGGTGCGGCAATCCCCAGGTCCTCGGTCATGACCGCCATCACGCTCCCGGCGTTGGCCAGATCCAGGTGCATGAGCAGTCCCTTCTCCCCCTCCGTCACCGGGTCGAGCGTCACCGGATCGATCACGAAGGTTCGCGTCCAGGCGGGGCCGGTCTTGATCCGGGGAGGGGATTTCCCGGAATAATCCGGGCGGTTCAGCAGAACCGGGTCGTAGAACTGGGAGAAAAGTTCGGTCATGCCGTACTCGTTGACCGAGCGGTCGGCGGGAATGCCCAGGCACTCGGTCGCCCGCCGGTAAACCCACGCCTGGAAATCGGCCAGCGAAACGCGTTCCTCCCTTCTCACACCCTTCAATCCCCCGGTGTCCATCAAACGGCTTCCGCCGGGAAGGCCTATCCTAAGGCCCGTCCGGTCGCAGTAATCAAAAAAGTCAACGAAAGCCGCGGTCGTTCCGGCCAGCAGGACCGGTATCCCGCCGCGCTGGGCATCCAGCAGGGCCGAAGCCAGCCGCTCGTGTTCCAGTCCGGCTTGAGTTACGAACCACCCGCCCCCTTCGGCGCACTCCTCCAGGATCCAGCCGAGCATCCGGGAAAGAGAGGACATGGGTCGTAATTCGGGAGGCGGGGCGAGCAGGAGGGTGCGCATCTTCCAGCCCTCGGGCAGAACACACCGGCGGAAGTGCGCGAGAGCCGAGGCGCGGTAAAGATCCATCGACGGAGCCAGGTGCCGGCCCTGGCCCGATCCCGAGGCCAGCGGCGACGGCGATGCTGGCCAAGCGTTGGTTCCTCCAACGCCCGTGGCGAGCGAAGCTCGCCCTGCGTTGCCCCCGGCAACGCCCGAGGTTCCGGACGTGCGGAACTCAACCCCCGGTTTGCCGCACACAAGGTCCAGCTCCTTGAAAACCGCCGTCGGAACCGCGGGAATTTCCCCAAGGGCCGACACCCGGGACGGATCCCGGCCAAAAGCCTCGCACCAGCGCCGGTAACCGGGATTGTTCACGTACTGGAACTCGAAGACGGCGCGGGCCAGGTCGTCGAAGGAATCCTGGCCGGTCCCGGCGATGAATTCGAGCACCCGCGCCTGCACGGAGGGGAAATCACCCGTCATCTATCGGCCTTTTCCCGCGAAGGGAGCGGGAGACCTCTGACACGCCCTTACGGTTCAGTCAGTGGCGGTAAAGAAACCGGGGACCGCGATCAGAAGCATCGCGAGCATCGCGACGATTATCCCCAGTAGCATCAGAAGGGGCCAGAGCACCTTGGTCCGTTCGGATTCCACCTGGGTGGCCTGCCAGGACGAGTAGAAGAGGAGCGCGGTGCCCCCCAGCAATCCCAAGTGCCACCATGGTCCGCCCTGCAACATGTCCCATCCATGTTAACTTAGGACCTTGGTTCGAGCAAGGAGGGTTTTGGTTGTGAGAAGATAATTTCCGGCACCTGCTGAAATGCGCGATGTTTACACGTGAAACGATCACTGACCGCAATCTGGCTGGTCCTGCTGGCCGCCGCGGGGGGGGCTGAAACGAGGCTTAAACCCTTCTCGCTCGACGGTGGCTGGACCCTTGTGCCCGACCCGGGCAACCGCGGAGTCGCCGGGGAGTGGGCTGTCGGGGGTTTCCCGCCGGGTACGGCCCGTGTTGCCGTCCGGGTCCCCGGGGTCTGGCAGCGCCACCTTCCCGGATACCAGGGCACCGCGTTCTACGAAACCGTATTCAAGCTGCCCCGGGAGGCGGGACCGCGGATCATCATCGGCTTCGGAAGCGCCAACTACCGGGCCGAGGGCTGGCTGAACAGGCGTCCGGTCGGGACCCACGACGGCGGATACACCCCGTTCGAGTGGGACGTGACCGAAGCCGCCCGGCCCGGCGGGGAAAACCGGCTGGTGATCCGGGTGGCCCATTCCGCGCCGGGCGCCAACCAGGCCAGCGATGCCGGTGGCATCCAGGCCAGCGTTGGCGTTGCGCAACCGGGGCGACCTGCGGTCGCCTCGGTTGCGCCGGGCGCGAACCAAGCCGATGAACTTATCCTGACCAGGACCCCGACGGCCAAGGAAACCTGGTACTTCCAGTATTCCGGGATCACCGGGCCGGTGAACGTCCGGTACGCCCCCGATCCCCGTATAGCCGACATCACCGTTATTCCTTCCGGAAAAACGGACCGCATCCGGATCAGGGTCAGGTTGGTCGGAACCGGTGCAAAGCCGTTCTCCGGCCAGCTCACGTTCGGCGTCGGTGACCAGCGAACCAAGGCCGCGCTGAAAATACCGGCCGGAACGACGATCTTCGAAACCGAGCAGGCCTTCCCCCTGCGCGGCATGAAGCCGTGGACCATCGAGAAACCCGCCGTTTACCAATTGAACGTCATTCTCTCCTCCGGGCAGAAAGTCCTGGAAATCCGGTTCGCCCGATTCGGCATGCGCACCGTGGACTTCAATGATGGCTGGCTGGTCATCAACGGGAAACGGGTGCAGATCCGGGGAATTCTGCTCCAGCCCAACTGGCCGGTGACCCTGGCCCAACCGGCCGACTCCCGGACCGCGATCCGCGAGCTGGAGCAGATCAAGGCCGCCGGGTTCAACCTGGTGCGCTCTCACCTTAAGCCTTTGAACCAGGACCAGTTGGAATGGTGCGACACCCATGGCCTCCTGGTTTACGAGGAAACCCCGGTGGGGTGGATGGCCGAGGACGACGCCGGAACAGCCTTCGGGATCGCCCGGCGGGAGGCGGAAGAGATGATTGTGTCCCATAAAAACCATCCCTCGATCGTGCTGTGGGGAATATCCAACGAGAACGGCCGGTTTGCGTGCGTTGCCGGCGGGACCGCCGGCAACGTGGGCTGCCGGTTACTCCGGGAATGCGCCCGGCTGGACCCGACCCGTCCCGCCATCGACGTCTCCGGATGGTCGATGAACATCTACCCCGCGGGCGGCTGGATGAACGAGACCCATCTCATCCGGCCCAGCGGAGCTTCAAGCTCCGCCAAGGGAATCGCCGGAGGCGATTCACCCGGAACCTCGGAGCCGGAATTCATCGAGGACCACCATCATTACCTGCGCGCCCCGGTCGGTAAAAACGAATACGACATATTGCGCTTCCTCGGCGACCCGGACCGGATGCCCTCATACGAGGCCGCGGGTTACGGCCCGACGGGCAGGGAAACCGCCTGGAAGGAGCGGCTTAAGTCCTACACCAAGGGCATTTTCGTGTCCGAGTTCGGGGTGGGAGGGCTGTGCGACCTCGATGCCGTCGTGCGCGGGTTCCAGGACTTCCGGGCGCAGGAGGCCAGGGATAACTCCCGTTTAAAGACCGGCCCTCTCCCAGCCTCGGCGACGGGGCTGATGGACGAGGAATATTACGCCCGGATCAGCGCCGAGTTCAGAGAGGAGTTCGCGAAGCACGGGATGGAGGCCGAGTTCGGAAGCGTCACCGGATTCATCGGGACGTGCCAGGTCCAGCAGGCGGACGGGGTCCGCCGGCAGATCGAAGCCATGCGGCGGAACCCGCGGGTATCAGGCTACATCCTGACCCAGTGGAACGACGCTTCCTGGGAATGCGACGCCGGGGTCGTGGACGTCTGGCGCAATCCCAAGGCGGTCTACCAGAGCCTGCCTTTCCTAAACGCCCGCTGGCTCCTGATCCCGATTCCCGAAAGCCGGATCGTGGAGCCCGGGACGCCGACGACCGTCAGCATTTCCATGCTTGGTTCCGATCCGGTCCCCCGGGAAACCAAGCTGGAATACGCTCTGACGGGACCGAATGTTGTCCCCGGCGGCATGGAAAAGTGGAAGACGATCCGCCTGTCCAGGGACAACAACGCGGTCATCTCCCTTCCCGGACTTAACGACCGCGGACGGTGGACGGTCAAGGTCAGGCTCAAGCAGAAGCGGAAAATACTTGCCGCCGCAACCGAGCCGCTGTACGCCTGGGACCTGAAGGAAGGCTCCCAGATGTCGTTCGCCCTGGTCGGCGAGTCGCCGGAAATCAGGGCCGCATTCGGCGGCTGGATCATACCGCCCGAGAACGCGGGCGTATTGGTCGCCAGCCACCCGTCGGCGACCGATTATCAGGACTTGATCAACCTGCTGACTGCCGTCCACGCCGGCAAGAAAGCCGTATTTATGAATCTGGAACCCGCCGAGGCGGATGTTATCAACTCGATCCCGGGCCTTCCGTGGAAACTCTCCCTAACCAAGACGATCTGCACCTTTCAGGGTTACTTCCACTTTTTCCGCGGGACCCGGTTCTCGGGAAAGCTCCCGGGGATCGGACCGGGCGAGCCGGGCGGGTTTCTGGCCGGAGAACCGTATGCGGACTACCTGCCGGTGTGGTCGCTGCCGGAGCTGCCCGGCGCGACGGTCCACGCCGGCGCCTGCGGCACCGACCGGCTGGGTTTCGAGGGTACGGAGGCGAAGTACGCGTACATGCGCGGGTGGCACACCGATATCATGGAAGTTCCCTACGGGAAGGGTCGGATCCTGTTCTGCCAGTACCGGCTGACCGCGCATCTCTCCGAGCCGCTGGCCCGAAACCTGTTCTACCGGTTGCTGGTGATATAACACTCCTTCCGTTTCCTTGGCCCCTTGACAGCGGTACACCAAAGGATATAGTAATTACAAAGTAATTACACGTTCGCAAGGAGAGAAACATGAGAGCCATGGTAATCCGCATAGGCAATTCCCGCGGGGTCCGAATACCCCAGCCCCTCCTGAAGCAGTGCCGGCTGGAAGGAGCGGTGGACATGGAAGCCAACAACGGCCGGCTGATTATCAAGCCTATCGGCAAGCGCCGGGCTGGCTGGGATTCGGCTTTCCTCCGCATGGCCCAGGCCGGGGACGACCGGCTTCCGATCTGGGATAAATCACCCGGGACCAAATGGGAAAAGACCGAATGGAAGTGGTGATTTCCAGATTCGATGTATTCCTGGTCCGTCTTGATCCGACCGAAGGCCACGAAATACGCAAGACCAGACCGGCGGTTATCATTTCCCCGGACGAGATGAACCGTCACATCGGAACCGTAATCGTGGCCCCGATGACCACCAGGGGAATGGATTACCCCACGCGCTGTCCCGTCACCTTCCATGGAAAATCCGGGCGGATCGTTCTGGACCAGATACGCACCGTCGACAAATCACGACTGGTCAGAAAACTGGGGCGGCTGGACGCGCCGACCGGCAACAAAGTCCTTTCGATACTTGTCGAGCTGTTTGCTCCCTGACCTTCCCTAGACCTCCGAAGCCTTTCTTGGGTTGATCAAACGACTTTGCCAACAAATATCCACGCTTTCTTGACGCCAGAATGCCATGGGGCCAAAGGGAATCACCGCCCGGGCGAACCCCTGGCCAGCCGGCCGAGGAAATCGGCCGGTCTTTCGATGGGAAACCGGTAGCGGCCGGACAACACGAGCAGATCCTTGTCCCCGGTAACCAGCGCATCCGCCTTTCCCGCCAGCGCGGCGCGCAGGAATTCCGCGTCGGCCGGGTCCCGGGGCGGGTGCGGCAGGCGGGCCTCCGAAGCGGACACGGTCTCGCAGAACGGCAGAAGGTCGTTTTCCATGATCTCGACGACTTCCCCGGGAGTCAGCCGGCCCCCGGTCCAGAGATCGTGGAACCGGCGGATGGGACCGGAAAACAGCAGCGCCGACACGACCACGTTCGTGTCCAGCACCGCCCTCATGCGCCGCGGTTGCGCTTCCGGGACCGGCTCACCGCCTCGGTTATGTCCTTGTCGGAAAGCCCCAACTCGGCAAATTTCTTCCTCGCGGTCAGCAAAGCTTGGCTCGGCCGGTACGTTCGCAGGGGACTCAGCACGATTTCGCCTTCCCGAACGGTAACGTCGAACAGGCGGACATCCGGGTACTCGCGCACCACCTTGGCCGGCAAAGTAAGCTGGTTTTTCGACGTCAGTTTCGCCACCACTCCCATATCCGCCCTCCTGTAAGGATTGCTGAAAGTAAGGATGCCTTACCAAGCCCGCCCAGTCAACTTGCCCTCGCTGACCCGGTACCAGGCACACCGTAATCTTGACTGTCCCGATTCCATCCCGGATAATCCAACCAGGCTGACAGGAAGCCATCGGTCCACGTAAAGGGCTTGAAGCCCGCCTGGGGAATTTAAAACAGAGGATAAAGCTAACCTCTTTTTTCGCCCGTGAAACGTGGACAGCCGGGCAATACGGAAAAGGAGGCATGTGTGGACGCGGAAAAACGACTGCCCGACAGGCCGAATTTAAGGCACCTCAAGCTCCAGGCCGGAGATCTTCGCAATGCCCTTGCGTCCGGTGATGTTGACGCACTCGACCGCCTGAAACGGGTACAGCCGCTGTCCGCGATCGCCGGCCTCCCCGACCCCAAGCTGACCGTAACCGAATCACTGCTCGTAATCGCCCGCGAATACGGCTACCCAAGCTGGCGCGCGCTGAAACAGTTCGTGGAAACCCGTCCATCCGCGGCCGAACCGGCAATGGCATCCAAGGAGGCAGTCCTGATGAATACCGTCACGGAATCAACGGCCAAAACAACCACCGCAAAGAAAGCCACCCGGCGCGGGCGCGCGAAACCGGTCAGGATCGCGGTCGAGGGAGACTGGTCCCCGCCGTTGCGGGAAGTGGACATCATCGAGCGCAACTCTGACATCCCACACGACATCCTTCCGGGAATGCTCCAGCAGTTGGACCTTAAGGTGAACCGGAGGGAGGGGTACCGTTTCGAGGATTTCAAGAACCTACTTCGCGGCCGCGGGCTTTCCGCCCCGGTCGTGATCATGAAGGTGAAAGGGCCCGGTGGCGGATCGCACGGAATCTTCCTTGGCGATCGCCGCAACTATGGTAACGACGAGACCGCCGCGATCGCCGGGACCGGAACGATGACGCCCAGGGAGATCGCCGACATGGCCAGGTTCCGCGGCCGGGTCGTGGTCTGCCTGGGATCGGGGTTGGGAACCCCGCAGATGGCCGGGGCCTTTATCAAGGCGGGCGCGTCCGCCTACATCGGCAGCACGGCCCCCGACCGGGGAAAACCCGCCGAGCGCCTGTTCTTCGCCCTACGATTCTTCTTCGAGCTTTCCCAGCACGGAGCATCAGTGAAGGAAGCATGGGCGCGGGCCCGCGGACTGGGCAAAGATGCCAGCCGGTTCCGGCTTTTCGTGCCCCGGATCCGGGCGGGAAAGACGAAAGCGGTCATGGTCCCCGCCCCGGCGATGCCCGCCGGGTTCCTGGCCGCCTACAAGGCCGGAAAGGCCTTCGGGAATGCCGGTTGGAAACCCCCAGTCGCCGAGGTAGACATCGTCTCGGTGGAGGGATGGCCCTGCGAGATCATCCGGTCAATCTGGGCGGTACTCGACCAATTGGGAGTGAGGGTCAACCTTCATCCCTGCCGGAGTGATGAGGAGTTGAAACGGTGCCTCACGGGTCGTGGACTCACAGCGCCTTTGGTTCTGTTGGAAAGCCATGGGGGCCCTGACAAGACGGGC
>Ga0315273_10014405_pt1 | contig 10188 bp, 9 predicted proteins | sample YL17G02_0_MG_FD_205753 | JGI IMG/M metagenome (GOLD analysis project Ga0315273, IMG submission 205753) | Sediment microbial communities from Yellowstone Lake, YNP, Wyoming, USA - YL17G02_0 | ecosystem: Environmental > Aquatic > Freshwater > Lake > Sediment | place: USA: Wyoming | collected... | reverse complement strand
AATTAACTGGAATTTGAATAGTTGTTATGTTTTCCATAGCTAACTATAGCATACTATAGCTTATAAACCTTTCTTTAGAAGTGAGTTTAATCTATGTTAAACGCACTTTTTAGTATAATAATTATTGACAATAATGTTCTACATCTTTTTGTATTAACTTTAAAAATAAAATACTCAAAGAAAACCCTATCAAAAATGAAATGGTATGTGTTATCCAATCGAAAAATGCAATTGATATAATATACTGGCTTAAGATAAGCCCAATTGCAATTAAAAATAATAGAGTTATCAAATATCTTTTACGTTTAGTAAACTTAATCTTGTTAGAGTGTGATAATAACGGTACAAATATACATAGTCCACTAAATAAACCCATATATGACATAACTATTGTTGAAAATCCAAGAGACATTGTTAAATATTCTGGTTTATAAAGCATCCATATATATCTCCCTAAAATGCGTCCGAAAATAGGTATTAGATAACTAGCACTTAATATTGAGATTAGTACTGGCACTTTGTTGCTGATATTTATTGATATATTATACAAAATTAAAATTAAACTAATAAGAATAGATACAATCAAGAATCCTATAATATTATTATTTAGATGAGCTGCACCTGAATGAATAAAATTTGAAGAAAATAATGTGAAGACGTTTGTGACAGATGAATTATAAACAAATATTACCCCAGGACAATCTATAATATTTGTATTATTTGCAATGCAATAAAATCCTTCATTGAAGATTAAATAATTAAGGATAGTACTAAACACAAAAATTAATATTAAAAATAGAAAGACTTTATTTAATGGCTTTATAAATTCTTTATAAATTTTATTTATTTTTTCAATTTTCATATCAAAGTATCTTCAATAATTCTTTTATATCATTTATAACATAATCTGGCTTGACTTTTGATTTGCCCCCAAATCTTTTCCCCAGATAACCATATCTAGCAAAAACAGTCTTGAATCCAAGTTTCTTTGCAGGTGCAATATCTCTCATAAGCGAATCTCCGACCATTACGCATTCTTCTGGTTTTAATTTCAATTTTTTGAGCGCATAAAGAAAAGGTCTTCTATCAGGCTTTCTTACTTTTGTATCATCAAATGTTATAACATAATCGAACTTGTCATAGATTCCCATAGCGGCAAGCCTTATCCATGCCTGGAGCCTTGGGGCATCTGAAAGAATTACTAGCTTGTATTTTTTCTTCAACTTGTTCAGCATTGGGATAACGTTTGGATATGGATAAAGAAGATTTTCCTTGACTCTTCTGTACGCAACAATACCTGCAGCCATTATTTTGTAATCAATTCTTCCAATCAATTTTTTCAGAAAAACCTGGAATATCTTCTGGTACTCTAACCCATATTTGTTGTACAATTGGAAAAGTATCTTGATTCCTTTCTTCTTGCTTATCTTCAATCCGGCAGAAATCATTGCATCCATTGCAGCTTCACAGCTCAAACGCTTCATTTTCATGAAATCAATCAATGTATTATCAAGATCGAAGACGATTGCTTTAATTGACATTCGAGACATCAAATTTCATCTCCTTTTAATCTAATGATATTAGTTGATTGTTCAGTTATTTCTCAACGTCTCGTCGCTTGCTCAATCTTATGCTCTCTGTTGTGTATTTTTCACTGAATTTTTTTACTTTATCAACTATCTCTTTTGGCCATTCTCCTTCTTCTATCTTTTTATCAAGAGCATATGTATCCAGAGTTGCTACTTCTTCCCATTTCTTCAGTTTTTTAAGCATCTCATCCAGTTTCTCGCGTTCTTCAGTATTCTTTCCAGGAAATCTCATTTTTTCTGTTATACTTATACTTAGCTGGTTGTCGCTCCCAAAGATAACTTCAATTCCTTTTTGTTTGGAATATTCTATTATCGCTGCTTTCAGTTTTTCTATTTCTTTTTCAATCTCATCTATTATTTTCTTCTTTTTTGAATAAAGTTCAGCATATTTGTTGACAAGATTTACACCTGTATCTTTCAAGTATGTATTAATGTCTTCTTTGTCTATTTCGTAAAGATGCTTCCATTTGGGACATATTGGTTTGAACTCGCACCATGTGCATAGGTTTGAAACTTTTGCATTAAATGTTTTTGTTGATTCTATCTTATTTATTAGATTTATTGTATCTTGCTTCAGTTTTTCAAGCTGCGTATCTGTCCTATCCGAATAAAACTGTTTGTCAAATGCTAAAAAATGCCATGTAAGACGGACTTTTTTTGCGTCAGGAAACATATTTTTGATTCCAATAGAATATAATGCCAGCTGTCTGTCCTGGTCAAGGTCTGCCTTAGATCTTAAAGTGGAATTAGTCTTGTAATCATGAATTTCATAGATTTTTTCTTTTTCATTGTAAACGAGCCTATCTATGTATCCTTGAAGCTTGTATTTTCCGGTTCCATCTAAATCAATTAGTATCATCATCTCCATGCCGATTGTATTCTCGTCAAAAGGCTTATGATGGTTGTAATAATTTTTTATAAATTTCTTTCCTTGGTTAAAGTAATTATTAGCAGTAAGTCCCTTCTTGTTAATTTTGATTTGATTGTTGTAATTTTCTTTCCATACCTTTTTGAAAAATGATAGAGTCTGTTTCAATGTAGGAATCTTTGTCATCTTTACATTGGTATAAAGCCATTCAAGTGTATCATGTACCCTACTACCCAGAAATGGTTCAATATAATCTTCTGTTTCAGTTTCTTCCCTGTCTATATAATTAAATTTAAACTTAAGAGGGCATTGTTCATATGTTGATAGTCTTGAATGTGAATATAACATTATAATATTAAATAATTGGGCTGTTTATTTGGCTTTCTTATGAGAATTAACGTGAAGCCAAGCATGACAATTTGGACACAACAGGATGCATTTATCAACCTCTGCCTTTACAGCTTTAAGAGCAGATACAGTCTTTACTTTATTTGCAATGTTAAAAGATTTTTTTGATTTATTTTTATGATGGAACTGCAATATCTCTGGATATTTATTATACCCACACAGTTCACAGCACTTACCTTTTTTATAAGTTGAAAGAAACTCTTGTCTTATATCTTTACGATATTGTTTATAGTGAGATTTCATCTCTGGTCTTCGGTTATATACCCCTGACCTTGCATTGATATGCTCTCTAGTTCGTTCATTATACTCTTTTCTTTTCGCCTTAACTTCTTGTCTTTGGCGATACATTTTAAGATATGACTTGAATTTTGGCGTTTTACGATATGCATTTATTCTTGCCTTAACTTCGGGTCTTTGTCTGTATTCTTTTATTTTTTCTTTCCTTTCAGGATATCGTTTCTTTTCAAAAGCTCTTAATTTAGTTCTGTTCTTTTTACGATATTCTCTTCCATATGTTATTAGTTTATCTCTATGATTTTTGCGATATTCTTTGAATTTTACAAGAATTTTAGATTTATTTTTCAGATAATATTCCTTGTCAAATGATTTTCTTTTGTCTCTGTTCTTCTCGTAATATGTTCTGTTTTTTGCACGAAGCTGTTCACTAATCATCTTTGCCCTCTACGTCTCTTAAGTGTAACAAGAAATGGCAATTCGGACATATCAAAATACATTTATCAAGTTCTTTTTTCAATTCCTCTGGAGTTTTCTTTGCTAGTTTAGATAAAGTAATCTCAAAAGATTTTGTCTTTCTATCTTTATGATGGAATTGTAGGATATCAGGATGTTCTTTATAACCACATAAAACACAGCTTTTCCTTTTTTTATATGTAAAAATAAATTCATTTTCTCTTCTTTGATGGTATTCTCTATTCTTTTTATTCAGTAGAAATTTATTTTTTTCATGATATTTCTTATCAGACACTTTTTTACAACATTTTCTTGAACAATATATGGCTGTCTGGCTACGAGATTTATCAATAAACTCTTTTCCGCATTGTTTACAATTCATAGTAACTTTTGTGCTTGTCATTTTAAAGCCTTTATTCGTATAACACTAAATAGGATTTGTATTTATTTGGTTTTCTTAAAAACTTTTAGTAAATTTATTATATAATATCCTAATAAAAATATGTTTAGTCCTAATAATTAACTAATAGTATAAAAGAACTTCTTTTTTTCTCCATTATACGTTTTATTAATAATCTTTTGTTTCACTAATTTTTCAAGAGCTCTATATGTATTAGTTCTGTGTAGATAAACGCCGTCCTTCTTTAAAATTTCATATACTTGGTCATTTGATTTACCACCTTTTTCTAGTATATTGAGTATTCGAAGGTGTCTCTTATTTGCTAAAACTTCGAATTTTTTGCTTAAGACAGCATAATTTTCGTCTGATAATATGAATCTTAACTCCATAAATTATGATAATTTGTTGTCATATAAAGCAATTTGTAGCCATATACGGCTACAAAGTACTATAAAAGGCTACAAGAGTATAAAATAAACAATCTTTTTTAAACAGTTATGATCTCAAATGAAGATTTAACTAAAAAGGCAATGGAATATAAAAGTAAATTCAACGGCCAATTTAGTTTAACCAAATTTAACAGCTTAATTAACAAATTCCAAACAGAATTTAGTAAAGAAAAATTAAAAAATTTGACTTTAGAGGATTATGCGGCAGGTTTAGAAAATATTTCTTTTAGTAATTGGATTGAGGTTGAAACAAAGGAAATAGCTAATATGTATGGAGGTAGCGCTGGAAAATTTGGTGTATATTTCCATAAAGCAGACAAAAGATGGAGAGACAGAAATCATAAAACAATCTCTAAAGAAGAAGCTAACAAGCTCTTTTTGAAGATTAAACAAGGTATACTCAAAATTATAGAGTTAGCTAAGGACAACAAATTCTCTGAAATAGATGAATTAGATATGGAATGTTGGCCTATAGTAAAAAGTAAGATTATATACCTCTATTTTCCAGAGAATAAAATAACTTCGATAATGAACCAGAATGATGTAAAACAAGTATGTAAACTTTTAGATGTACCTTTTGAAAAAGAACATACTATACTATCTAACCATAGATTACTTGAACATATTAAAAAAATGAATTTATTTTCAAATTGGGATACAAATGAGATTGGACACTTTTTCTATGAAATGTTTAACTTAAAAAGAGATGTTGATTATTGGATTTTTGACCAAAAAGAGGGTAGTCCTTACAATAAAGATATAATAGGTAAACAATATCATTGGACAAATGTAGTTTCTACAAAAGTAAAAGAAGGAGATGAATTTGTAAATCGAGAACCAGGATCTTCTTCTATTTTTGGTTATGGAAAAGTAGGTAATATAATCTCAAAAGATAAAACAGACCCTTCTAATCCAAGACTAAAAACAGAATATATCTGTGAAATTATAGATTATGTACAATTACAACCCCCATTAAACTTACGAGATAAATCTGTGTGGCCAGATTTTAATTTTTTAAAAAATAAAGAATCGTTAGCGGGGGTATTTAATCAATCAGGCATAACAAATATAGAAAAAAAAGATTTTCAAAATTTAATAAATAGACAATTAGATGTCAAACAAATACAATTATATAGTGAACGAGGACGAAGTGAAGGATATCTCAGTAACATAAACAAAACGATATCAAATAAGGTAGACACTAATAAAATTGAAAGTATCATAACTCTAATAAAAGACCAGCTTAAATTTAGTGATTTAAAAAATTTCTTAGAATCTAATAAGGATAACATCTATGCTTGGGGATCAACAACTAGACGTGGTATTGTAGAAGAAATGAAATCTGGCGATTTTATGATTTTTTCAGTACAAGAAAAAATACGATATATAGGTAAGATAACTTTTGTTGGTGGAAATGAGGATTATAACTCTATAAAAGCTGAAATTTCAAAAATCCTTTGGGATGAAGCGGGGTATGGATATTTTTGGTTTTTAAAGGATATAAAAGAAGTAGATGTGTATAAATCTCATCTAGAAGAAAAATATTCTTTTAACTTTCCTAAATCACAATCACATTTAGACAGATTTAACGATTTCTTGGATAATGAAAAAATAATTGGTATTATTAATGAATTGTACGGAGGATTGGGGGAAATGAGAAATATTCGTTATTGGAAAATATCTCCAGGTGAAAATGCTAAGTATTGGGATGAATTTTTGAAAAACGGTTTCTCAGCAATAAATTGGGCCCCTTATGAAGATATCTCAAAATTAACTGATGGTGAATTGTTGTCTAAAATAAAAAGTGCAAAACAGGGAGGTGATGTTAATCATATTTTTAGAATGTTTAAATTATTAAAAGAAATAAAGATAGGAGACATTATAGTTTCTAATGACGGCTTAAAAAAGATTATTGGTTGGGGTGTTGTAAAAAAATCTTATTATTTTAAAACAGATTCTGAAGAGAATCAACATAGGATAAATGTCGAATGGAAAAGTAGCAAAAAGAAAGAATTTGATAATAACATGTTTTTACGGAATACGATACAAGAACTTAACAAGGATATATTCAATAGATTGATTGATTCTTCTATTGTAAAATTAGAATCAAAAGAGAATACTATGGAATTGGACTCAAAAGAGAAAATTCTTGAGCATATCTATAGATACATAAATTCTAGAGGTTTTGTGTTTGATAAGAAAATGTTGGTTAACTTCTATCTTTCTTTGAAAACAAAACCTTTTGTTATATTAGCAGGCATATCTGGGACAGGTAAGAGTAAGTTGATAAAACACTTTGCGGGAGCTGTAGGATCTAATACTAACAACAATAGGTTTAGGTTAATATCCGTTAAACCAAACTGGAGTGATAACACCGATTTAATAGGCTATCAAGATGTATTCCAAAATAGTAGATTTAGGCCTGGAGAAATAATAGACATTTTAATAGCTGCTACACATGAGCCCAGCAAAATGTTCTTTATATGTTTAGATGAAATGAATCTTGCAAGAGTAGAGTACTATTTTTCTGATTTTTTAAGCAAGATGGAAGACCGCGAATGGAAAGACTCACGTATCGAAACACCAGATATAATTTCTCAATCAGATATTGAAAGCCTCCAAAAGACAGATCCTAACAAAACTGAGGTAAAAGTGCTAAGCAAATTAACAGTCCCAGATAATGTTTATTTTGTGGGTACAGTTAATATGGATGAAACCACACACCCTTTCAGTAAAAAAGTATTGGATAGAGCTAATTCTATAGAATTTAGCGAAATAGACCTTGAGTACATAACTCCTGAAGGTGAGGAAGAAAAACCAATAGAAATAAACAATGAATTTTTAAGAGCAGAATTTTTAATTTTAAAAGATCTGATACAAAGAGATAAGGCAGTATTTGACAAATGGAATCCAGAAATAATAAAGATAAATGATATACTCAAACAAGCAAGTCTACATTTTGGTTATAGAATCCGAGAAGAGATGCTAATCTATATGCATCATCAAAAAGAGGTTAGTAGTATACTCAATGAAGATGATGCCTTTGACTTTCAAATAATACAAAAAATACTTCCTAGAATCCAGGGCAGAGACATGTCCATCAGAAAAGTTTTAATCGAATTACTAAAATATTGTGCTATACCAGCTGATTTTTCTGACATTAATGAAGATACAGATTATGAAACTCTTAAAACACGTTTCAAAGATTTTGTTTATAAAAGAAGTAGTCAAAAACTAATGGAAATGATAAAAAAACATATCATTGATGGTTATACCACATTTTGGTTGATGTAAATGGAAGATGAATTATTTTCTGTCACTGTACCAAATCTATTTTCGTTTAAGATAAGGGGGTCAATTCCAAATAATCTGATAGGTTCTTCTAAAACAAAAATTAAATACAATTCAATATTTAGTCCCGTAATAAAAATTTGTGGTGAGAGCTATAAAAATGAAGAAATAAATCCTTTTCTTTTTGAACAAAATGATTATTTCATAGAACTGTATGTTGAATCTGATGAAATAAAGTTAATTTGTAGTTACAAAAAGATGGAAGAATTAAAAGAAAGTCATGGAACATATTACAACAAAATAAACTTTCAGAACGATGTTGGCAATTTTGACCTTTCTATTACGAAATCTGGAAAAAATATATTTTCTATTACTTTCGAAGTTTTTTCATTGAAGATGGATTATAGAGAGGACTATGTTCAGATGAAAAATGATATCCGAGCAGTTTTAGAAGAACTATTGATAGATGTATTTTCTAAAACTTACAAAGAATTTCCATTGGGACCTGGTGGCAAACCAAATAAAAAAGTATGGTGGAATCTTCTTGATACCAAGTTTAAGAGTCTTATAAGAATATTGGATGTTATAGAAGTAGACCCAAATAAGAGATTGTATAGACTAAACGAAGAAGTTCTTATACAGAAATCTAAAAAAGTTCCTAAAGAAGCAATCCATTGGTTAAAAAATAATTTAAGAAATATGCACAAATGTAATAATGATAAACTATCAATTAAAGTAAATGGTAAAAATTTTCTACCAACAAAAATTTTGAATGTAAACACAATAATAACGATGGATACAAAGGAAAATCAATTCCTTAAATTTGTATTGAAAGACATAGCATCAAAACTTAAAGACTATCTAAACGAATACAAAAGTTCTAGACCAATGTATAGAACAGATAGAGAGAACTGGGTAGACACCTTAAATGTTATAGAACAAAAAATAGAAAGGATGATTAGAGACTGTAAGATAAAATTAAATTCTGAGTTCTTTAGAGAAATATCGGACATTGATGTTATTCCACATGATTCTCCTGTTTTAAAAAATGACCCTAATTATAGGGCAGTGTACAGTCTATATCTATTTCTTCAACAGGGGATAAGGATCACGGGGCATGTTTTAAAACTAGATTTAAAAGAGATATCTACTTTGTATGAATATTGGTGTTACATCAAACTTGTAGACCTACTAAGAACAAGTAGGAATATAGACTCATTAGATTTCATCAAATTAGAACCTCGTGGTGTCGTAGTCACATTAAAGAAGGGAATACCCTCAGGGATAATACTTTCGGATGAATACAATAAAGAAAATAAGATAGAATTAGTAGTCTACAACCGACGATATTCTGAAGCAACAGGTGATTTTATACCAGATATAACCCTAACTTCTAAGGATAAGAATATAATATTTGATGCTAAATACAGCTTAGATTTTATGAATATGAGTCCGAGACAGGAAAGTATTGACAAAATGCATGCATATAGAGATGCGATAAGAACTGAAAAATTCAATGATGCAATTGTTTTGTTTCCAGGCAAAGAAATGGGGTACAAGGATAAAAAACTTTACAAAAGTATATTTTCTGTGGGTGTAGGTGGTTTACCATTTTTGCCAGATAAAACAGAACTTGTGAAAGAATATCTCGACAACGAAATAAAAACACATCTATTAAAAACATTTGAATAATAAATCTTTAGCTTTAATACTTTTTAAAAGAATTATTTTTTATATTCCTTCTCAATGCAGCTTCGGAAATTCCAGCATACTTAGCAAGTTCCTTTTTCTTAATCTTTAATTTTAATCGCTTCCCAGCAAGCCAAATTGAGACAGCAGCCCTGATCAACGGATGGTCTATCTTAATCTTATTAGAGAGCTGGATTGATTCTGCAGCTAAATTACAATTAAAACCCAAATCACTTACTATTCGGATTATATAATTTTCTACATTAATCTCATTGATTCGTTTTAATCCAAGTCTATCAATAAGCAAGTTATTACATTTTAGAATTCGTTTCTTCCCTATACTATATGTTTTTTCAAGATCTTTTATCAAGACTGGTATGTTCTCCCGTTTACAGGTATGATAGATGAGACTTGATAATATCTCAATTTTTGAGAAACTCATAGTAAGCTTCTTTTCAACAGCGCTTCTTGCCAAAGTAAGCACTTCTGCTTCAATATATTTGGGTAAAGCAAACTTCTTGATTTCTGCATAAAATGGCACCATCTTCTTTTCTGTCGGGTTCCTAAGAATCCCTTTTATGACTACAGCGATTCTTTTGGTAGTTTTGTTGACAAGAACCTTCTCTATTTTTCCATGTTGTGCTTCAACTACAGGCAAATTATCCAAGGACAAATCCACAATCCCTGCAGAAGAACTCTGCACGCTGCTCATTAAAACCAATGTTCTTTGAACCGCATTCTGTGCATTTTGAGGCATCAAAATAAAGGACGTCCATGACTAAATTTAGTGGAATTCAATTTATA
>Ga0315273_10014404_pt1 | contig 10189 bp, 9 predicted proteins | sample YL17G02_0_MG_FD_205753 | JGI IMG/M metagenome (GOLD analysis project Ga0315273, IMG submission 205753) | Sediment microbial communities from Yellowstone Lake, YNP, Wyoming, USA - YL17G02_0 | ecosystem: Environmental > Aquatic > Freshwater > Lake > Sediment | place: USA: Wyoming | collected... | reverse complement strand
GCCTACGACGAGAACCGCTACCTCGCCCAAATCATGCGCCACCAGATGAGGCAGAAATCAAGCTCGGCTTGACATAGTGAGTCTGAGCGAGTCGGACGAGTCGAAGGGTCTCTCAGGACAACCGCAGACTACGCAGACGACACGACGTGTCGCCCCGACGCTGATGGAGGGGTTTCGCCCGGCCATTCGACAATCGACAATCGGAAATCGATAATCGGAAATGGAATGATCGCCGGGGCCGATGCCGAAATGAAGCCGCACTTGTGTCCCGAGAAGTATCCTGAGAAGTACGCCGGGAAGTATCGGCAGAGGTATCCTGACTCGTGTGCTCACTTGCGTCGACACGTGTGTCTACGCTTGTGTCCTTAGCTTTACCTTTACCTGAATCCTGAGTTGTTCGTGGAGTTGAATCGCGAGAAGTTCGAGAAGTCGTTCCAGCAGTTGTTCCTGAAGTCGTTCGCGTCGTTGTTCGGCGAGTTGTTCAACTAGAAGTGCCGGCAGTTGTAGGTTTCGTCGTACCTCGTGCTGTATCGGCAGATGCAACCGGGGGAGCGGTCCCTGGGCCGCCCACTCCACGGGAGAATTGTGGTTCCAGACCGGTGGACTACTACATCTAGATGATGGTCAGGGCTTTGGGGAGCGACGACAAGGCTGCCGTTCTGCCGAGGGAGATGCGGGGTCAGAGGTGAAACAACACGTGGGATGAAGGCAGGCGTTCCAACCAGTATCGTGCGCTGCTCGCAGGAGTTACGAAGGTGAAGGACTGCGGGTCAAAGGACTCGCACTGGAACTGCGGCGTTCACTTCGGCACTGAGCGCCACGTTCAACCGCAGACTCAACGCGCGATTCAAGGCCGGACTCAACTCGCTATTGAACGCGCAAGTCAGGCCGGGGCTCGTTGCGCACCTCGCCGCGCGATTGATTGCCGGATTGAACGTGGCGTTGAAGTCCCGACTGACGGCGGCGTTGAGTTCCCCGGTCTAGGCGCGATTGACGGCCGCGCTGAGCCCCGAACTCATCGCGCGACTGACAGGCGGGCTAAGTCCTTGATTGACGGCCACATTGATGGCGGCAGTCAGCGCGGCCTTGAACCCCGGGGTCACCCCCGGATTGACCCCCTCATTGCCGGTGCAAGTGCCGGCTTGGGCTCCGGGCCGCAGGCTGCCGGCTGGGACCGTCCTCGTTCGGGTCTGTGAGATTCCATGTTACGTTCTGTCCATGAGAGCGCACGAGTACATTAGGAGCCTGTGTAGACCGGCTGTCGGCTCCAGCCCCTGCAACAGGTCAACCAACGGCCGCCGCCCCTGCTTCTGCAACAGCACCTTGGCCAGCCGCTACTTCACACATCCCGGTCACGCCGTCAACATAGCCTGTCGTGGAGGCAAGAATCCGCCCGCGCGTCGGGAATCGCCTATTGTGTCACCACGATTCTCCCTGACCCGATTCCTGCGGTGCTTGCCTGATTGACATCCGGCGTGTTCACACTACAATCGCAGCGATTCTGCCAAGGTCGAGATACGTATAGTTGAACCCATCTCCTTTGCCACGGGCGTTGCCGCAGGGATTGCGGCGAACTATGGAACCAGCGCCATTGGCAAGCTGCTGAAGGACGTTCAGAACCAGCGCCACTTCAGGTAAGCCTTGTAGTAGTCCGGGACACTTCCCATTTACACGCTTCCGATTCAGACACAGGCCAGGCGCGGCGGGATGGCGAATCTGAGCATCTTGCCACACGGCATTGTGCCTCCGAATCCGGCCGGAGTCAAGGCCGCACGGGCTGCGCCCGCGAGTTTCGAGCTTGCAGTTGGCAGTAGCGGAATCCGGTCTTGGCGTTCTCGGCGGTTACTCTCTCGATGGACGGTCAGCGCCGGGCCGTTTCGGGGATACCGGCTGGGATTGGGCACCGGTTGCCGGAGGCGCGGCGGTCGGTATAATCCTGCACCATGAAAGGAGCTGCGATGGCCAACGAGTTCGTAAAGACCGACCCGTACAAGTTGAAGGATAATGTCTTCAAGCTGATTGACCTGGACTGGATGCTGGTGACCGCCGGCACGCCCGAGCGGTGGAACACGATGACCGCAAGCTGGGGCGGGCTGGGAGTGCTCTGGAACCGGCCCGTTTCGTTCGTCTTCGTCCGCCCCACACGCTACACCTACGAGTTCATGGAGGAACACGAACGGTTCACGCTCTCGTTCTTTCCCAAGACGTACCGGAAGGCGCTGGTCTTCTGCGGCTCGAAGTCCGGTCGCGACTACGATAAGGCGAAGGAGACCGGGCTTGAACCAGTGTCCCTTTTCAAGGATACGGTGGCTTTCAAGCAGGCGCGGCTGGTTCTCGTTTGCCGCAAGCTCTACACGACGGACATCGACCCGAAGCGGTTTCTCGACCCGAAGACGGACATCCACTACCCGAAGAAGGACTACCACCGCGTGTACATCGGCGAGATCACCCGCTGCCTCGTGAAGGCGGGAAAATGAAGACTTGGCACACGCGCCGCCCGGACAAGGCCATCACCGACACGGCCGAAATCACCCGCATCGTCGCGAGCCAGAAGTTCCTTACGCTGGCCCTCTGCGCGGAGAACGAACCCTACCTCGTCACCCTCAGCCACGCCTTTGACGCGGAGCGCAATTGCTTCTACTTCCATTGTTCGCCGGTCGGCCGAAAGATCGACCTCATCCGGGCCAACCCGCAGGTCTACGGGCAGGTGCTCGAAGACTGCGGGTACGTGGCCACAGAGTGCGAGCACAGGTACCGCACGGTCCAGTTCGACGGCCGGGCAGAGGTCGTCTCCGACCCGGATGAGAAGTTACGCGCCCTGCGCCTGCTCATCGAACGGCTCGAACCGGCGCCGGAGCCGGTCAAGGCGCGGCTGCTTGGGCCGGAACGGCTCACCGGGGTCGCGGTCATCCGGGTGACGGTGACCGGCTGGAGCGGCAAGCAGGGCAGCTAGGCGAACATCGAAGCAGAAGACCGCGACGGGGAGTGAAGCCACGAAGACACGAAAACACGAAACAAGAGAGACCGAAGAGGGATCCCTGCTCCGGACCTTCCGCTTCGTGACTTTCGTGGCGCACATGTCGGTTTCCGAACGCTAGCATTCGCTTGACTAATCCCTATCCGGCCATAAGCTGAAGCTGATGAACGAGAAGACGATCCTGGTGATTGACGATGACCTCGGCGTCCGGCTGATGCTGCGGAAGCTGCTGGAGTCGGCCGGCTACCAGGTCATAGTCGGCGAAGAAGGACAGTCCGGGCTTGAGGCGGCGTGGGACCACAAGCCCGACCTCATCATCTCGGACATGGACATGCCGATCAACGACGGGTACAAGACGATCGAGATGTTCCGTTCCGACCCTGAAGTACAGGCGCCGGTGATTGTCGTGTCCGGAGTGGTGGACCTGCGGGATGCTAAGCTCGTGCTGGACGCCGGCGCGAGCGCCTTCTTCCGTAAGCCGGTCGACCAAGCCGCGCTGCTCGCCAAGATTTCGGAACTGCTGAGTTAGGTTCGCTGCCGGCCGGGTCGGAGCCCCGCCGCATGGAGAATTCGCGTTATTGACGTTTAGACTGGGACAATGCTGAGAACTTACGCCATCCGCGACAGCCGAGTCGTCGAGACCCCGGGTGGGCCGATATCGGTCTATCTCGCGCCGGACGAGGCCGAACGCCGGTTCCTGGTCGAATCCTGCCGGGTTGACGAGCACACGCTCGCCTCGGCGCTCGACCCCGACGAACTCTCCCGGCTCGAGTTCGAACCGGACCACGTCGCGATTATTTTCAAGCGCCCCCGCAACTACTCGGGCAAGGACGGCGTGATGTTCAAGGTCGCGTCCTGCGGCGTCTTCCTGTTCCGCGACCGGCTGATTGTCGTCCAGGCCGAAGACCTGCCCTTGTTTGAAGGGAAGCAGTTCCTCCGGATTGCGGCCCTGCCCGAGATCCTGCTCAAGATGATCAACCGTTCCATCTTCCACTTCCTCGAGCACCTTAAGATCATCAACACCATCTCGGGCGAGCTCGAGCAGAAGATCAACCAGGCGATGGAGAACCGCCAGCTTATCAACCTCTTTGGTCTCGAGAAGAGCCTCGTCTACTACGTCGCCTCAATCAACTCGAACGGCACGGTTATCGACAAGCTCAAGCTGAACTCCGGCAAGATCGGGTTCAGCCCCGAAGAGGTGGAATTTCTCGACGACATCATTATCGAGAACTCCCAGTGCAACAAGCAGGCGGAAATCTATTCGAACATCCTTGCCGGCCTGATGGACGCGCGAGTCTCCATCGTCAGCAACAACCTGAACGTGCTCATCAAGACCCTGAATGTCATCACCCTCGCCATCATGGTGCCGACACTCGTGGTTTCCATCTTCTCGATGAACGTCAAGCTGCCCATCAGCGAGTCCCATCCGATGGCATTCTGGGCAATCATGGGTATCGCAGGGACCGCGCTCGCCGTCTTCATGTACTTGTGGTGGCGGAAGAAGTGGTAATCTGCCCCGGGCTTGACTGACGCCGATGGCTGGTTAAACTCCCGCAACATGGAACGAAGGCATATCTTGGTGGTCGAAGACGAGCGGCCGACGCTCACTCTGATTGAGAAGATACTCGCCAGCGACGGCTATCGGGTGACCGGGGTCCTGGATGGAATCGCCGCGCTCAAGGTAGCCCGCGCCGACCCACCTGACCTGGTCCTGCTTGACCTAATCATCCCGGGCGTTGACGGATATGGAGTCTGTGCCCTGCTCAAACGTGACCGCACCTTCCACGCGCCCATCGCCATCCTGTCCGGCCGGACTAGTGAGAAGGATGTCAAGGCGGCGTTCGACGCCGGCGCCGACGCCTTCCTGGCCAAGCCAATTGACCGCCAGGCTATGCTCGCCAAGGTATCCGAGCTCCTCGCTGCCGGCCGGGCATCCGGACCGGAACCCAAGGCGTGACCCAGAGCAAAGACCAACTCCTCGCCGGCCTCATGGAGGCAGTCCTGACCGAGCAGACCGGAGTCCAGTTCTACACAGTCGCCGCCGCCAATACGACTGACGTCAAGGGCCGGGAGGTCTTTCAGCAACTGGCGCGCGACGAAACCGGACACCTGCAATGGCTACGCCGGCAGTACGGCCACATCGTCGAAGGCAGGCCGTTGGAGGAGATGGATCCGCAATTTCACGCGGACCTCTCCGGGCCCAGCCCGATTTTCTCGGATGACTTGCGGTTGAGAATCGGCGAAGCGCACTGGGAGATGACCGCGCTCTCGGTTGGCCTCGCGCTCGAAGAAGCGACGGTTATCCGGTATCGCCGATTGGCTCAGGCCGCTGACCAGCCGGAGGTGCGACGGTTCTTCGATGAGTTGGCAAAATGGGAGGAGTCCCATGCCGAAGCGTTGTGCCGGCAGTCCAACTTGCTGAAGGAATCGTACTGGGACGTTGCCCGTTTCGCCCCGTTCTGAGTTCTCTCCCGAACCCTGACCCCTGGTCCCCGACCCCTACTTCTTCGGTGCGCGACTCAGGGCGGAGATCAGCGAGCGCACCGTCCGCTCACCATCACGCAGTTCTTCCTTCAGGCTGTCACCCGCTGGGTCAGCCGGGCCGGCGATGGTCATGGTCAGCTGGCGTAGTCTTGCTACCTCGGTGCTGATCTGCGAAATCAGCTTCGCCTGAGCCGGGCTCGGCTCTTTCTCGACGACCTCCTTGCGCACAAAGTTGAACCGCGACTCGAGGTCGTTCACTTCCTGGACCAGCACGCCGGTCGCGTCGTTCCTGACAGCGGCCCGGGCTGAATCGCGCTTTACCTGGGCCGCAGCGCGGGCTGCTTCCTCAATCTGCGCCTGCTTCTGCCTGTACGCCTCGCCGGACGCTCGCATGGCTCGCCCGGACCTCATGATGATGACCCCGACGACGGCGGCCAGAACGAGCACGCCGGTCAGCACGAAGACGGCGGTGTTGTGCGGCCGCTCGTGGCGGCGAACTCGCGCCCGGATACTCTGACCGCAAGCGAAGCAGGTCTCCTGACCCTGGGTCACGGCCTCGCCGCAATGCGGGCACTTGGGCATTTCTCCTCCTTAGAGCGGGACGCTCGGCTGCGCGTCGCCAGCAACGTCCGGTCCCTGGGGATTCCGCTCTATCCTCGTGACCGCTCGTCCCATCTCACGCACGACCTGCATCCGGCCGCTTCATTCGGTGCCGCCCAACTCCAACATTAGTGATTCAACCCGGCGTTTGCCCGCCTGGATGCTGTCTCTCAACGACTGCTTTTCGGTATCGGCTGAAGACGCCAGGACAACAATAGTCTTGCGCAGCCGTTCGAGTTCGGCCTGGAATCGATTGATGATGCTCTCCTGCTGCACGCTCGGGTGTTCCGCCACCCGGAGGCGGATCGACTGGAAGCGGGCTTCTGCATCCTCAAGTTCCGCCGCGAGCGAGCGTGCTTCCCTGTCATCCGCCGCGACCCGCAGCGCTTCCTGCCAATCGTGCCCGGCGCGCTGGACCGAATCATGAAACCGCAATGCCTCCTCTTCCGCGAGCAATGCCGCCTGCTTCCGGGCGGCCTTGGCCCGGGAAAACCACAGGACCCCGAGAACCGAGACTGCGGCCACGCAGATCGCTATTATAACGATCGGGTTCACTCGATGCTCGGCCCCGTAGGCTCGCGTGCGAGCCTTCTGACCGCAGGCATAGCAGATCTCCTGCCCGTCCGCTACCGGCTCGCCGCAGTGCTGGCAACGCCCCATAGGTCTCCCTCAGAGCAGGACGCTCAGGTCAATCTCAAGTAAAGCCGTCGGCTGGGTGATGCCGAATGACTCCAGAACTGCCGGGTGTACCTCGCCCAGCACACCCCACTGCATTTCAGGTTTCAGATTGCAGATTGCAGATTGACCGGGCTGGAGGAAGACGCGGGCGCACCGGCCTGGGATGAACGTCGGGCATTCGAGCGGCTCGAAGCTCAACTCCAGTCCGAGTTCGCGCGCCAGTGCATCCAGTGCCTGCTTCGCGTCGGTGTAGCCCACCCTTGGCCCGGCGATTGCGGCTCCCAACTTACGCCGCGTACGCACACCCGTCTCCATTTCGCTCGACAACTCAAAGCAGTCGCCGGCTTCGAAGACCTGCTGCGGCATCTCGCGCGTCGTGTTGACGCGGAGCGTGCATAAGAGCCCGGTGATGAGTTGCTCGCGCGCCAGGGTCTGTTCAACGCCTATCGGGTTCTCCAGCCGCACAAAGTGCTCCGGCGCCGACAGCCCAGGCTTGACGTAGTGCTCTTCAATATTGGTCAGCACCGGGGTCATGATTTCAAGGAATCCGAGCCCGGTCATCACCCGCCGCGTGGTCGTCGAAAGCTCCTCTATCGGCTGGTGGCTTCCCACGGTCATGCTCGGCACGAGCCGCGGCGTGATGTTGTGGTACCCGTAGCCGATGGCAACGTCCTCGAAGATGTCGTACTCATGCATGATATCGGAGCGGTACGACGGGATTTGCAGCACGAGACTGCCGGCTTCGGACTTCGCGCCGTAGCGCATCCGTTCAAGCACCGTCACCATATCCGGTACTTCGACACCGACCAGCCGCTCCGCCGCCTTCGGGTCGATGCTCCGTATCTGCGGTTGCAGGTTGGGTGTGACTTCCTTCGCCCCATCGGGGTAGACGACCTGCACGGTCTCAACCTTGGCGCCGAGGTCGGCCAGGCCGCAGGCGATGACCGCAATAGTCTTCTCAATCGCATTCTTGTCCGGCCCGGTTACATCGATGAACAGGTTCCGGGTCTTCTGCGTCACTCGCGTATCTTCGCTGTTGATGATGGGCGGCATCGAGAGCACCTTGCCGCCCGCGTCGCAGAGCAGCGGGTACTTGTCGAACTTCTCCAGGAGGTGCTTGTACCCGACTCCCTTCGGGTGCTTCTCGAGTATCTCCTTCGGCGTCGCGGCCCGCATCTCCGATGCCCCCGTCCCCCGTCCCTCGTCCCTCGTCTCTTCGTCAACTGGCATGCCGAATAGAGGTACAAACTTCATGCCTTCGGGCGTGACGGCGGAGTACTCGAAGTCAGGCTCAACCGTGTCGAGGTCATAGACGCCGATTGATGCACGTCTGCGGTTGCGCCCGAGCGCCCAGTGCAGGTTCTCCTGCATCTTCATGACGGTCTTTACTGTCTCGTCGTCCATCATCAGTCCGCGTACAACGCAGGCGACAATATACGGCCGGATGCTCTCAAGGCCCGGCTGCACCGTGACCTTGAGCCCGGAAGGCTCCGTACGATACACCGGCAGTCCGGTCTCGATGCCGAGATAGCCGCGAAGAGCACGCGCCAGCCCGGCTGCATCGAACATGTCCGGCCTTACGGGCAACAGGCTGATGCGGATTACCTGGGAAGAGCCGGTTTCAACCAGCGCCCTGCCGCCGCACGACTCGCACGCACCGTTGAAACTCTCCTGCTCAAGGACCTCGGTCACCTGCCCGCACTTGTCGCAGCGGAACGCGGTGATGTTCGCAGTGCCCTCGACGTTGTTGCCCAGTTGCTCAAGCGCGGCTACGAGTTCGTCCTTGCTCAGACTCTTGCCGATGAGCCGCTTGAGCGTTGCTGTGGCGATGCTGACTACAGGCACTTCCGCCTCCGGCTGATTTCAGATTCCAGATTGCAGATTGCAGATTGCAGAAATCCGCCCGGATTCGACACTTCTGACTCCTGCAATCTAGCTTCTAGCCTCTGACTTCGACTCATCCCGAAAGCCTCGCTTGCCGAAGCCAGTCGATGTCCGCCAAGTATAGCTTGCGGATGTCATCGAGCCCGTAGCGCAGCATGGCGATGCGCTCCACCCCACCGCCCCATGCCAGCACCGGCGCCTTGCACCCGAGCGGCCGCGTCACCTCGGGCCGGAACACGCCGGAACCGCACATCTCAATCCACCCAAGGTTGCCCATCTTGGCAAACACCTCGGCGCTCGGCTCGGTATAGGGAAAGAACGAAGGGCGGAATCTCACTTCCTCCGCGCCCATCTTCTTGTAGAACGCCTCGAGCGTGCCGAACAGGGTCGCGAGCGTCGCCTGCTCGTCGATGATGATGCCGTCAATCTGCATGAACTCGGCCTGGTGTGTCTGGTCGGTCGCCTCGCGACGGAAAGTCTTGCCGATACAGAAGACTTTGCGCGGCGGCTTCGGGTTCGCGGCCAGCGCGCGGATCGAGGCCGAGGTCGTGTGCGTGCGGAGCACCAACTGCCGTGCCTTCTCGATATCCCACTTGTAGCGCCAGCCGGTGGACCCGGTGTCGCCGCCGTTCTCGTGCGTCCGTTTCACCCGCTCAACCAAGTCCGGCGTAAGGCGTAGTGCGTCTGGCGTCTGGCGTCCCTCCCCCGGTAGCCGTCCGTGTTTCGGCTCCGCGACGTAGAACGTATCCTGCATCTCCCGGGCCGGATGGTCCTGCGGTTGGAACAGGGCATCGAAGACCCAGAACGCTGTATCAACCGTAGGTGACGCGACCTCCTCAAAGCCCATCTCGAAGAATGCCTGCCGAATCTCCTGAATCACCCGCTGCAGCGGATGCTCTTTGCCGGGGTACTTCGGCGCGGTGGCCAACGCAGGATCGTACTTCCTGAATGTCGCCTCGCGCCACTTGCCGGATGCAAGAATCTCCGGCGTCAACTGGTTGACTTCGACCGCCGGCTCGATGCCGCCTGACTTGAGCGTCGCACCTGCGGGAGTAAGCGACAAGGTACGTGCCTTTCGTCGCCTCTTCGTGACGAGGTCATCCCGCCCCTGTAGCAGCAGCAGCCCGTCGGATAGGCCAAGCGCTCCAATGCGCGCCGTTGTCAATGTGACGTCTAGAGCGAGTTGTTTCAGGAGTCGAACGTCGGGCAGGTTCACGTTGTCTTGATTAGCCCGTCTGCCCACTTCCGTTACGTGGAGACCATCGGCGTCCTTTATGCAGAATCCCCTCCGCAGCAACCACTTCACGTGGCCGCGGACGTCGGGCTTGCCGAGCAATCCAAGCAGTTCCGTCATGGGAACGAATCCGCCCTGTGCCACGATTCTGCTGAGAGCATCCAATTCCGGCGGCCAAGTGACTCCGCTCACGGTCAGCCGGTACTCATCGTCAACTCGCTCCTCCACGAGCACCAGTCCGCGTTGCACAAGTGGCACCGTGCCGGCCATTACCAACGACTGATCCTTGCCCATCCTCTCGGCCAAGTCCGTGACCGAAGCGGCCTCGCTTG
>Ga0315273_10014403_pt1 | contig 10189 bp, 5 predicted proteins | sample YL17G02_0_MG_FD_205753 | JGI IMG/M metagenome (GOLD analysis project Ga0315273, IMG submission 205753) | Sediment microbial communities from Yellowstone Lake, YNP, Wyoming, USA - YL17G02_0 | ecosystem: Environmental > Aquatic > Freshwater > Lake > Sediment | place: USA: Wyoming | collected... | reverse complement strand
CTGCTCATCCCGGCAGCGGCCCGCCCTCCTGTCCCGGTGATGATCTGCGTTCCCGGGCACGGCCGCGGCGTGGATGATGTTGTGGGCATCGATGACAAGGGCCGCGAGCGTACGGACAAGAGCGGGTACCAGCATGACTTTGCTGTTCAGGTGGCCGAGGCGGGGATCGCCGCTGTCGCAATCGAGCCGATGGGCTTCGGATGCCGGCGCGACGCTGTCACGGCAGCTAAGAGCCCCCTGGGCCGTTCCTCCTGCAACCCGGTTGCCGGCGGTGCCCTGCTGGTTGGGCAGAGCATGATTGGCTGGCGCGTTTACGACGTGATGCGAACCATCGATTACATCGCCAGCCGGCCCGAGTTGGATGCCCGCCGGGTCGGCTGTATGGGCATCTCCGGCGGCGGCACGTGTACTGTGTTCTCGGCCGCACTCGAACCGCGGATCCGGGTCGCGCTGGTCAGTGGCTACCTCAATACCTTCCGGGACAGTGTCGGCAGCATCTCCCACTGCATTGATAATTACGTACCCGGTATTTTGAACTGGGCCGAGATGTACGACGTGGCCGGCCTGATCGCCCCTCGGTCCCTGTTTGTCGAATCGGGCGAAAAAGACAATATCTTCCCCATCCGGGCGAGCCGCGAGAGCTTTCAGAAGGTCAAACGCATCTACGAGGTTTTTGGCGCTGCGGACAGGGCGGAGCAGGAAGTCTTCGACGAGGCGCACAGCTTTTGGGGCAGAAAGGGCATTCCCTTTTTGGTGCGCCACCTAGGCGCCTGACCGGGGTCGGTACCACGGCCATTCCTGTCCCTGCAAACTGCCAATGCCGGATCCGAGGCGCAGTAGAACGCTACGAAACAGCGCGGCGGCGCCGGTGAAGTACATCGAGATCGCAAGACGAACATATCGGTCGGACTCAACAGGCTGCTGCGACCCTGGATCTTTGGTGCAGTCGCTGCTCCGAACGGTCCCATCCTGTAGCGAGCGACGCTTGCAGCGTGCTTGCCGGCGATGGCCGATGACAAGAGGGACGAGTCGGCCCGCGTGAATGGTCTGTGCTGCTTCGCGCCAGTCGTAGCGGTGATGCGGGCCGCCCAGGCGTGCGCTGGGAATCGCCGTCGCCTCCGGAGACGGCTTCCTTTCGACCGGCCTGCGATTCGGTGTGTCCTTGTCAAGGCCGTCGTGAACTCGATCCCCGCTAAAGCAGCGAAAGAGATCGGCCGCGAGTGAGTGTGTCCGTCTTCTCTGCTCCATTTCTTGAACTCATTCGCAGCGCGAGCAGTCTGGTATTGCGGATTCGGTTATACGATTTCCTCTTTGTCCTGGTCCCATCGAACAGCGCGGCGCTGTCGGTAGCTGTCGACTGCCATGCGGCAGGCGATCGAGACGCGGAATCCCAGCTCGAACGGACAGTTAGGCTCTTTACCGGTGCGCATGCAGTCCAGGAAATTCTGCATGTGCGCCTGCTTCGGCGTTGGGGTCTTGCCCGCCATCTCGGTTCCGGCCGGCCGGTTGACTTTCTGGGGGAGATACCGAATGCCGCCGCGGGTCGTAATGGTGCCGTCGGTGCCCAGCACGTCCACGTTGCTGCCCAACTCGCTGTTGCCGAAGCCTGAGGTCCAGTTGAACAGCAGTTCTTCCGGATGTTCCATGGAGACGCACATCGTGTCGGGCACTTCCCGCCCGTCTTTCCACAGGAACAGGCCTCCAACCGCGGTCACCGCCCTCGGAATCTGAAGGTTCAGCACCTTGTACCACGAGGCGAGCTGGTGGCACATATTTTCGTAGAAGTTGCCTCCCGAGTAGTCCCAGAAGAACCGCCAGTTGATATAGCGGTTGGGGTCGAATGACCGTTGCGGCGCCTCCCCCAGGAAAGACTTCCAGATTACGTTCTCCTCGGTCATGTCCGGCAGCACTGGCCGCGACCACTGTGGTCTCCCGTGTGGCGTGTTCCGGTAGTGGTGGCCATGCACTTCGGTGATCTTGCCGATATATCCGCTCTTCACGAAGTTGATGGCATCGGTGATCGAGCCCGAAGAGCAGCCTCCATGCCCGATCTGCACGGTACGCTTTCCGGCCCTCTGATAGGCGGCGCGCATCCGCTTGGCGTGCTCCACCGTAAACGCCATCGTCTTTTCCTGGTAGACGTGCTTGCCGGCCTCGATCGCCGCGATGAAGTGCTCGCAGTGCAGGTGCTGAGGAGTAGCGATCAGCACTCCATCGACGCTCTTGTCCTCGAGCAGATAGCGATAGTCGAGATACGTTTTCGCGGCAGGCGCCAGTCGCTTCGCTTCCTCGAGCCGCCTCGTGTAGATATCGGCGAATCCGACAAACTCAGTGTTGGGGCATTCTAACGCCATGCGAATGATGGCCTGTCCCTGCTGGCCCGGGCCGATGGCTCCAAGCCGAATCCGGTCATTCGCCCCGCGTATCGACGGCGGCGTCGCCATCGTGCCGGCCATTCCGGCCACTGTCCCGATAAACTTGCGACGTGAATCCATAAGTGCAACCTCCTGGCGTTCTCTTCTTCCTTTACCGACAATTCAACCCCCGGCGGCGAGCCGAACGAACCGGGCTGCCCGCCGATAGGTCAAAACTCCAATCTCAAGCCTAGACGAACCTGCCGCTGGTCGTCTGCCGCGCTGGTGATGGCCATGAAACCGCCCAACGACCGAACGCTCCCATCGGGGTTCAGCCTCAGGTTCGAGGCGTTCGCACCCGGATTGTTGAAATGCGGAGTGTTGGTGAAGTTGAACGACTCGACCCGGAACTGCAGTTGCTTGCGCTCCGTCAGCCTGAAGGTGCGGAATACGCCGACATCCAAATTGACGACCCCAGGCCCGCGCAGAATGTTCCGGCCGGTGTTTCCGAACCTCACCCCCGTGACAGGCGCGAATGCCAGCGGGTCGAAAAACGCGCTCTCAGCTCCGACGCCACCGAACTTCTCCACTTCGGCTTTGACCTGGTCCGCAGTCTGGCTGTTGCCCGGAGCGTTCAATGACGTGTCGGCGGAGGTGATGGTGAACGGAGTGCCGCTATAAACGCTGAAAGTGGCGTTCACCTGCCAGCCGCCCAGCATCGCTCGCCCCACGCCGCCACTGTTCAGCCAGCGCTTTCCGCCGCCGAACGGAAGTTCGGCGACTGTTGCGACTCTGAGATTGTGCGTCCGGTCAAATCCCGCGAGCGCGCGGTTGCGGCCGAGCACCGAAGGATCGTTGAAGAACAAGGAGCTGTCGCTGTTGTCGTTATAGCTGATGGCCTTGGACCACGTGTAGGCGACTTTCACCAGCAGGCCCCCCTTGAAGCGCCGGTCCAGCCCGGCCTGCAGGGAATCGTAGACGCCGGTCCGAAAGGGCGTGTGCATGCTGGTATTGACCGAGCGGCCAAACGCTTTGAACATGGGCCGGCCTGCCAGACCCCCGCCGGGCGGCGCGGCGTTGATGTTGATCGATGTCCTGGCCCGGATGTTGCGGGTGCCCACGTACGCTACTTCACCGACGAAGCTCCCGGGGAACTGGCGCTCCAGGCTGAAGTTGAAAGATTCGACGTAACCGCGGTTGAACAATCCCTTTGGCAGAGTGGTGGTGGTGGCAGTCAAGGGCAGGTCGATGACACCCGAGCTGATGTCTGGACCCGTGAACAACGGGATGCCCTGTTCGATCCGATTATAGGGCTGAAACGAGTTCGGCCCGATGAAATCTTGGGCGACCACGGCCGGAAACGGAGCTCGCATCGGCCTGCCGGTCGGATAAGGATCGATGCTGATCCCGTAACCGGCCCGGATAGAACCTTTTTGCCCAATTCGATAAGCGAGCCCGACACGCGGGGCGAACAGCCTCTTGCTGACCGTGGTCCCGGCGTTATTGGGAACTTGCCCCAAGCCGCCAATCAGAACTTTGTTTGTTTCGGGGTCGTACCGTTCGATGCCCCGATGGGAGCGCGTCATCAGCGGGTAGTACTCCCAGCGCAGGCCCAGCGTGACGGTAAGGTTGCGAGTGGCTTGCCACCGGTCCCGGAAATAGAAGCCGAGCAGCCACTCCCGTGTACTCATCGGATCATAGAACTGGAGGCTCTTACCGACCGTCTGGGGCAACCCGAGCAGGAAGGCCGCCCAGTTGTTGAACTGGTTGGGCGATGCCCCGCCTGCCAGAGACGTGATGCCGCCGGTGAAGGTGAAGCGGCCGCGCGGGCCGCCCCCAGCCTCGGGCTGCCAGTGGTTCATGCCTTGGCGGGCGATGTCCTCTCCAAACCGAATATCATGCGAGCCTTTGATCCAACTGGCGTTTGAGGTGTAGGTCCAGGTATTGTCATGCCGCCACGAAGGGCCCCAACCGACCGCGTTCCCGAAGTTTTCGTAGCTCGAGACCGAGAACCATGGCATCCCGCTCTGGCGGATGTCCGGGCCGTTCGTGCCCGGAATCCCCAGCACGTCCAGTCCGAAGTTCGTGCCATAGTCCGCCATCAGCACCGGCTGCGCGAGCCGGGTGAACCCGATCGTGCCATCGACGAGGAAAGTAGACGAAAAGAGATATGTGCCCCCGAGCGTCGCAAGCTGCACGAGCGTGTCACCCGAACCGGCCACGGCGCCGAAGCCCACACCGCCGCCCTTGCCGAGGTTGAAGTCCGTGCCCGCCGCGGCGTCCATCAGGCTATACTTTCCAAAAAGGGTGTTCTTCACTGACCGGTTCCAGTTGATCTTGACATCTGCCATGTCCCGATCGAACCTCATGACGGTCGAGGAGAAATAATTGGCCGTGGTTCCGGCTTGGTTAGGCAGCGGCAGCAAGTCCTGCATCTTCCGCGCGATGGCGCTTTGGCGGGCGATGGGGAGGATCCTGTTGGGATACTCGAGGCGCTCCGAACCATCGGCTTTCCCTGTCAGAGGATCGTAAATCCGCGTGCCGTACTGGCCGAAGTCGCCTGCCCGCTGGTCCGCCGTCGGCACGGTCAGAAGCCCGGAGAAGTTCTGCCTCTGCCGCATTCCTTCCCAGCTCAGAAAGAAGAACAGCTTATCCCGCTTGATCGGCCCGCCGAAGACGGCGCCGTACGTGTTAAGTATGTTCTTCGGAGCCCTCTCGTCGCGAAAGAAGAAGTTCTTGGCTCCCAGGACGCTGTTGGTATGGTATGCGTTGGCCACCCCGTGGAACTTGTTGGTCCCGGATTTCGTGGTCACGTTGACCGCAGCTCCACCCGCCAGCCCCTGTTCGGCATCGAAGCTGTTCGTGACGACGTTCACCGTCTCGACCGCCTCCGCCGGAGGCACGTACAATGCATGATGCGGCAGCCAGACGAACACGTTGGTGGCGCCGTCCAGCCGCTGGTTGTTGGTGCTGAAGCTCGCCCCGTTGACGTTGTGCACCAACGCCCGCGCCGGCTCGTTGTCAATGGTATTCGTGAAGCGGGCGGGCGTGGTCCCGGGCACCAAGTCGATCAGGCTCTGGTAATTCCGGTAACCCGAGAGCGGCAACTGGGTGATTTCCTTGCTCGTCAGCTCCACGTGAACGTCGGCCTTGTCGGTCTGGAGCGGCGCCGCCTCGGCGCCTACGGTTACCGAGTCGGTCACGTCGCCGACCTGCATCTGCACGTCGACTCGCCTGATTGTGTTGATCGAGACTGTGACGCCAGTGCGGGACAGCGTGCGAAATCCAGGCGCGCTGAACTTCACGACGTATTCCCCCGCGAGCAGGTCGGAGAAGGAGTAATCTCCCACCGTCCTCGTGAGCGTCTCCCGCGACTGTCCGGTCCCTGCGTTCGTCGCCGTAACAGTTGCGCCTGTGATGACGGCCCGGCTCGGGTCTTCCACGGTTCCGACGATGGTACCGTAAAGCACTTGAGCTCGAGCTGATGAGAGCCCGCAGGTGAGGGCTAACAAAACCACGCTGCATACTGCGCGTTCCATATTCTCTCCTTTCGGTGCCAATTTGGATAGATTTCGGTCAAGTATATCGCTGGAGACTACGGAAAGTCAATGAGAAGTTCTTGGCATACCTGCAATTCAGACGCTGGGGGGTAACACTAAGAAACTAAAAGTGGTTGCAAAAGACATGCAGGAGGAAAAATATATTTTCGGGGGAGAGAACGAGCGTCCATCCACTTCGGGTCCGATACGGTGTAGGGGTGTTGAGAAGGCCGCCAATAGCTCTCGTGGTGGCAGGCGGCCGGTCTGGGCCACACCCAGGGTCCTCAACGGGCTGGGTGGGTTAGACTACTGTCTGAATCGTAGGTAGCAGAGTTGTCCCATTGACTTCCAGAATGCCGCGCGCCATACTTTGGCATAGCAACGGCTTGAGATTGGCTTTTTCAGCGACGCTGGTTTGGTCCGGTGATCGATGCCGGCGCCAGGGCGGGACCTCGGCTTCGCCGCAAGCGCACATCATCTGAATTCCAGCCGCTCGCGCTGTTGGAACGAGTTTGAGAAAGGAGAAGCTGAAATGGACATCACTCGCCGCGGATTATTTTCTCGTGGCATGCAGGCCGGGGCAGGCCTGATATCGTTGCGCTCCGCCGCCGCCGCCGGAAAGCGCGTTTCAAAAATGCGTCTTGGGTTTACCTCGTACCAGTGGGGCACCGACTGGGACGTCCCGACGACTATCGCGAACTGTACGAAGGCCAAGACGTTCGGCGTCGAACTGCGAACCAGCGCGAAATACGCGCATGGCGTGGAGGTGACGCTGGCCGAATCGCAGCGCCGTGAGGTGAAGAAGCGGTTTGCGGACAGCCCCGTCGCGCTCGTCGGTCTCGCATCCTCGGAGCGTTTCGACTGGCCCGACCCGGAGAAACTGAACGCGGCGATCGAGAGCGCCAAGGCCCACGTGAAACTAAGTCAGGACGTCGGCAGCCGTGGCGTGCGGGTCTTTCCAAACGATTTTCAGAAAGAGGTCCCGCAGGAGAAGACCATCGAGCAGATCAGCCGTGCACTGAACGTCGTGGGCAAGTTCGCGGCGGGTTACGGCCAGATGATCCGGCTCGAAAACCACGGTACTGCGGGAAGTCTGCCCACGCTGCGGAAAATCATGGATGGCGTGGACCAGCCGAACGTCCGTATCAAGCTCAACGGCTATGGCGGGGACAGCGAGGACTTCGCGAACCGGTTCCAACTGGTGAAGCATCTTCTCGGCGACACGCTGCACTTTCATGAACTGAACCGGGGGAACTTTCCGTATCAGCTCCAGAGCGATCTGCTGATGGAGGCTGGCTGGCAAGGCTGGTGGCTGTTGGAGACGAGCTCCAAGGTGCCGGACCGCTTTCAAGCGCTTCTCGAGCAGCGCGGCATGTGGGAAAAGATCATCGAGAAATCGTCGGGCCGGTAGGATGTGGGCGGACGGGTTGTCGAACTGTTATGGTTAACACCATGAGACTAATCGGTCTTTTGGCGGTTACGTGCTTCCTCGCGCAGTCCGCCGACAACACGCTCACTCCGGCCGAACGGCAGGCCGGCTTTCGACTCCTTTTCGATGGCAAAACTATGACCGGCTGGCGCGACCCCGCTGCCGAAACGCCGCCAGGGGACTCCTGGACCATCGAGGACGGCTGCCTCAAAACACGCCCGAAACCCCGTATCAGCGAGGATCTGATCACGGAAAAGTCTTTCGGCGACTTCGAGCTGAAATTCGACTGGCGCATCTCCCCGCGAGGCAACACCGGGGTGAAGTATCGCATCCAGCGCGCTGTCTTCACCGACAACACGAAAGTCCAGAGAGGCTCCGGCGGCTTCGAAGAGATGCTCGGCCGCGAACTGGCCACACCCCGCTCCGACCGCAAGAGCATGACGCCCGACGCAACGGGCCAGGAGTACACCATCGCGTTTGAGTTCCAGTTGATCGATGACGCGCCGCCGGGCAATGCGGCGAAGAAGGGGGGCGACCACCTTCATGACACAGGCGCACTGTACTCGATGCTGCCGCCTGCCGCCAAGGCGGCCCGGCCCGCCGGCGAGTGGAACGAGTCCCGGCTGGTGGTGAAAGGCAGCCACGTCGAGCACTGGATCAACGGTGTCAAAGTGCTCGACGCTTCGCTCTCTTCCGACGAAGGCCGCGCGGGCATCTCGAAGCGTTGGGCAGCCGCCCCGGCGATCCGGGACATGCTGCTCAACGCGAAGCCCGCCGGCCCCCTCTCTCTACAGCATCACGGTGCGGCAGTCTGGTTTAAGAACTTGAAAATCCGGCCGCTCTAAGTTTCGCCGCCAGACTGCCGCGAGGCGCCGGTTCAGTCTGACCGCTTCGTCTTGACAACCGAGCCGAAGCGGTCACTTGGGTCGCCGTGCCGCGAGGTGCTTTTTCATGGCGGACCGCGCCTCGGGAAAGTACCTCAGTGCATTCTCGTAGTAGATCTTGCGGATCACTGGATCCGGCAGAGATACCCCGTAAATCTTCCAGCGGCCGTGAAGAGCCGCGCCGAGCGGCGACAGGAGTTGTGCGGGGTGATCGAAATACTCGTCATAAGTCTCGAAAAACCGGAAGTGCGGACGCCAGAAACCGTTCAGATCGTTCATGCGGCCGGCCCCGCCGTCCGTGCCGAAGAATATCCGGTCCTGATACTTGGTCAGGAATGAGGTGGCCGTGCGAGGCTGGCGGCCCACCTCCTGGATGGCGGCCGACACATCGAAATTGGCATTCGGGTATTTGTCCAGCAGTTGGGCACACTTGGCCAGGTCATGCGCCATCATTCCGATATGGGCTATGATGAACACCGTCTTCGGATGCTTCGCCAGCATTTTCTCCCGGCGCTGGTGGATTTCCTCGTACAGGGGTTGGCCGGTACCATAGTAGTTGCCCTCCGGAGTGTCCCTCCACAGACCCGCTTCATAGCGCTCATTCTGGGGGCCGATGGGGTTGAATCGCTCGAGCGCATCACCGATGTGGTGCACAACCGGCTTGTTGTGCTTGGCACACATCGCCCAAACCGGATCCAGCCGTGGGTCGTCGGTCTGGATATAACTGCCGTCGGTGTTCTTAAGGTCCAACCCGAGCTCCTTGCTGATCTTCAGTCCTTGCGCGCCGGCCTTAAAACAGCGTTCCAGCTCAGCCGCGGCTTTTTCCGACCAGCCCGGAGTGTTGACGCCTTCCCAATTCACTCTGGCGAGATGAATGAAGCGGTCCCGATAGGGCTCCCCCAGCTTGATGTTCTGGTCGAAGGTCTTTTCAAATCCGGCGTCCAGGTTGACGATCATCGCGACGCCGATCTGGTCCATGATGGAGATCACCTTCTCGTAATTCTCGCGGCTGTTGAGGACACGCCCGTGAAAGTGAACGTCGATCGCCGGGAACTTGGCCTTCTCGGTCTTGGTTTCTTTGACTACGAGCGTCGACTTGGGCATTGCGTTCTGGGTAGGGGACGGCTTGAAACCGGGGTGGGAATACTCGTCCTTGAACCTACGGGTCTGTTGGGCACTGCCTGCGAGGCAGACCAGGAACACTACCAACCACAAACGAAAGCACATGATTATCTCTCCTTGGGATAGTTTTTCCGCCGGATTCCATTTTGGCTCCGGACAACCGAGAGTATACACCACTTTCCCTAGCGGGAGTTTTGCACTTCTTGAGGCATCCCTCCACCGGTGCCTGAAGTTCCGTTCAGCTCTCGCCCCAATCAGCGCTGCAGCGCCTCTGGTACTTCACCAAAGCTTCGGTTTCGTTCGAGGATATTCTGGAGCCCGTCCCATTTGCCGGGTTTTCGGCTGTCCCAACACCGTGGACACCGCGGCCATCTGCTCGTTGATTCTGAAGGAGTTGCGTGTGAGTCCGCCCCCCAAACCGGGCAGCGAACGTCACCTTTCAAGTTTTACTTGAGATAGGAAGAATTATGATCACACGTTTTTCAAAAAAGTGGTCATTGCATATGGCTACTCGCATAATTGCTGGCGCTCCCTGTAAAATGTGGTGCTGCGAGCAAATGGGACAGGCTCTAGCCTGCGTACTCTGCGCCACGCCACTTGGCAGGAGAAGATTTTCAGCGACCCCGCTCTGGATGCACACGCGCGAAAAATCCTGCAGCCTCTTGTGGAATGGGCAAAACTGGCAACGTAAAAGTGCAGAACCCCAGGCTGGGGTTTCGGCCTTAGCCCAACTTCCGCGTACGTTTTGGTACAGATTGACTGTTTGGGGGTGTCGGCGCAGCGAAGGGCCTGTGTTTTCAATCCCGACACCTGGAACGGCCGAAAATAGTGACGAATTGTTCAGCCTCATTCTGCCCGGTA
>Ga0315273_10014402_pt1 | contig 10190 bp, 9 predicted proteins | sample YL17G02_0_MG_FD_205753 | JGI IMG/M metagenome (GOLD analysis project Ga0315273, IMG submission 205753) | Sediment microbial communities from Yellowstone Lake, YNP, Wyoming, USA - YL17G02_0 | ecosystem: Environmental > Aquatic > Freshwater > Lake > Sediment | place: USA: Wyoming | collected... | reverse complement strand
GCCACCGGTGCCCCCAGCGTGCTTCTCCTGCCGGCCGAGGGCGACACCATGCGGGTCGCATCAATTGACGTAGGCCGGAATCCACGGGGAGTCGTGGTCAACAACGCCGATACCCGCGCTTACGTGTTGAACTACATCTCCAAAGACATTTCCGTGGTCGATCTGACCCAGTCGCCCGAAACCGAGATAGCTCGCCTCCAATCGGCGGATCTGCCCGCCGCCGGGTCAGACGCAGCCAGGTTCCTGTTGGGCGGTGAGCTATTCAACAGCTCGCGGGGTCAGTTCGACGAGGGCGCGGCTGAACGCATGTCGAGCGAAGGCTGGCAGGCCTGCGCCAGCTGCCACCCGGACGGCCTCAGCGACGGCGTGGTCTGGGCTTTCGCTTCGGGCCCGCGCAAGAGCATTCCGCTCAACGGCAGCTATGGCCCGGCCGACCCCACCGGAAACCAGCGCGTGCTCAATTACTCGGCCATCTTCGATGAAATCGAAGATTTCGAGCTCAACATTCGCGGAGTCTCAGGTGGCGCGGGTCTGATCGTGCTCCCGGGCACCACCGACCCTGAGCCAAATGTGAAGCCCTTCGACCCGCCCAATGCGGGGCGTAGCCAGCTGCACGTGGGCGGCATCGGCGCGTGGGATGCGATCGTCGCCTGGACGCAGTCACGGATCGATTCGCCGGTTTCACCGTATCGTGGTGTCGACCCAGGCAGCGACCTGGGCCGGAGAATTGCCCGCGGGCGGGAACTCTTTCAGCGGGCCAACTGCCAGGCTTGCCACGGCGGCCCCAAGTGGGCAACCGCACAGGTAGACTTCCCGCGCTCCTCACCGTTTTCCGAAGCCTTGCAGCCCGGCGTCGAGCCACAGCCTGCTGTCTCCCAACTTGTCCGCTTCCTCCACGATGTCGGGACCTATGATCCCAACGATCCCCTGGAGAAGACCGCCAATAATCAACAGGCCTTGGGGGGCCTGGGCTACAATCCGCCATCTCTTTTGAGCATCTGGGCCTTCCCGCCTTATCACCACAACGGCTCGTGTGTGGCTCTAGCCTGTGTCTTGGAGAATGAAGCCCACCGCAACGCCGGCGGCGCGGCCGTGCTCGACAACGCGGCCGACCGCGAAGCGCTGTTCGAGTTCCTGATCTCGATCGACGAGAGCACGGAGCCTATTAACCCCTAGACTCCAGCCAGGAAGGATATCCAGGATGTATCGCCTCCCATTAATTGGAATTTGCGCCCCGCTGGTCTTGGTAACGGTCGCCTGCCTGATATCTGGGCTGCCTGCGCCGCCGCCTTCGGTCCCCACGGCCGCTCCGGAAACGCAGGTGCCGACGGAGGCTCCCCCCTCTGAAATCGCGCCTACCGAGGGGCCGGAGCCAGGGTTCACCCTTCTGCCGAGCATCGTCAACCGCGATCCATCCCAAGTGGCGCAGAACCCGGCGCTCGCCGTGGCCGGAGATACCGGCAATGATTGGGTGGCTTGGGCGGAAGACGCCTCGGGCGGGGTCAGGCAGATCTTCGTGAGCGAGATCGCGAATAGTGAATTCCTGGCCCGCGGGACAAGCCTCAACCTGCACCTCAACGTCGTTGCCGACCAGCCTAGCATCACTTTTGCCGGTGAGAACCGAGCCGTGCCCTGGGTCGCCTGGACGGAACCCAGCCCGGGTTTCGGCAACATCGCGCAGATCTTCGCCAGCCGATTCAACCAAGATACCGGCTTGTGGCAGCTTGCCGGGCAGGACCGTGGTGGCGCCGAGCCCAGCCTCAACCTCAATACGGATCGCCCTGCAGTCAGGCCTTTCATTTTGGGCGGCTCAACCGACCCGACCAAGCCGGCCCTGCCTTGGGTGACGTGGGAGGAGGAAAGTCCCTCGGTTGACACCTCACAAATCTTCGTGGCAAAGGCGTTCAAAGATGAGACAGGTATCGGCGGCTTTCGCTGGCAGCTCGTCGGCGCCCCGAACCGAAGCCAGGAACCCACCCTCAATGTCGACCGACTGCGTGATGGGCGGCGACCCGTCCTGGCCTTTGCTGAGACGGGCAATGCCGTGCCTTGGGTTGCCTGGAGCGAGGAGGGTGGCAACCGGCCCAAGCGGATATTCACTTCCCGCGGAGTGGTCGACGCCAATACACCGGGCGGGGTCAATTGGGTGAACGTCCCGGCCTGCGGCGGCGATGAGACTGCGTGTGCCCTCAACACCAATCCGCTCAGGGATGCGGAGGCTCCGACTATGGCCGCCGGTTCACTTACCCCGGGTCAAGCAAGCGTGCCCTGGATCGCCTGGTCCGAGATCGGCCCGTCCGGCAAGTCGCAGATTTTCGTCTCGCGTCTCGACACGAAGACACGCAACAGTTTCCTCAACGTGGGCGCGAGCTTGAACGTGGATCAGAACCACGAGGCCAAGCTGCCCTTCATCGTCTTCGTCGGCAAGGTGCCCTATGTGGCCTGGCTGGAGGACGACGGTACAGGCAGATTCACGGTCCAAGTGCGGCATCTTGGCTCCGATCCGCAGACCGGGACATGGACGTTGGATAGTCCCCCTGAGGGATTCAGCGCCCGGACCGGCTTTGCTGATCTGGGGCTGGCCGCGACCGCCTCGAATGTCTTGACTCTTGCCTGGCCGGGCGCGGACTCCGCGGGGAGTGTGGCACAACTATTTGTGGGGCAAGTGCAGCCTTAGTGGGAGAGACGCCGACCAGGACCGCCTCAGTAGGCGTTATGGTTGCCTCAGGCGTGCCTGTCACTCTTACTCCTGCCCCTGCCCACGGCGCAGGGGTTGTGCCCCACCACTTCAGCACCCGAAGTGCCCGCAACGTGTTCCAGCGGCTCGGCTCACCCGGGCTCTCCATCTGGAAGAATACACGGGCCGGCCAGGGCGTGTTAAGCGCCCACCGGCCGTCTGGGCTGCGTTTTTGAAACAGCAAGCCAATCGCATCCGCGGCTCGCGGATCCCTGCGCGCACCCACCGACTGGAGGTAATCTAGGCCGCGGAGGAAGTCGTAGTGCCAGCGTGGGGGAAAGGGCATGCGCGTGATCGCCGGGTAGGCCATCTTTCCCGTTCGATGAGATTTGTAGAGTTGATGGACGAAGAAGAACTCGTGGCCGCGCTCGATGGCCGGCGCAACATCGGCAGCCATTTGTGGGTACGCATTCGCGTATTCAGCTAAGCCTTCCAGCACCAGTATGGTCGTGTTGAAAGAGGCATGTGTGGTCCTCTGCCGCGTCTCGGGGTTCCATTGGCAGTTCCAGCCGCCGTCAGGCATTTGCTCGCCCCGAAGGAATTCCGCGACGCGGTGGGCTGCCTCGCCGGGATGGCGGAAGTAGCTCAGCACGGCCAGGATCATCCCATTGACACAAGTCTCGCTATAGCGGGCGCTCTTGAACAGATTAATGCCCCCATCGCGTTCAAAATCCCTCTCCAAGAAGTGTTCGCAACCTCGTTGAGCCTGGGGGTGGGGAGCGATGAGTCCGAGGTGGCGGAGGGTGAGCAGTGTGTAGGTCGTGGATATCCACTTGGGGCTGTAGAGGCCGCCACCCCAGTTGCCGTCTGGGTCTTGCTCCGCCAGCAGGCGCTGTCCCCAGCCCTGAGTCGCCACTTTGGCGCGTTCGGCCCTGTAAACCGCTGGAGGCTCCTCGAGCACGTCGCGCATCACGTGCCAGCGGATGGCAGGGTCGCCTTCCAGTAGCCAATTCAAGGTGGCTTGCTCGGGCTCCATACCCGTATTATGGCACAAATCCTGGAGCAACACGATCATCATCACTTCCGGAGAGCAAGCTGCTATTTCCGCAAGGGGGGGCAAAGGCGGAGCTGAGGTCTTGACAGGCGCGCTGCGAAGGATTATGATATGGATACCCTACCCCCCTGGGGGGGGGTAGCAACAGAAAAGGGAGTTCGCCATGCAGAACGCAGAATCGCTCAAACGCTTGAGGAATATCGAGGGCCACCTGCGCGGAGTGATCCGCATGCTGGAGGAAGACGCCTATTGCATAGACGTGATCCGCCAGATACAGGCGGTGGAGGCGGCCCTCGACAAGGTCAGCGCGCAGATCCTGGATACGCACCTCAACTCGTGCGTAATCACCGCCATCCGCGGTGACGACCCCGCAGAGCGCGAGCGCGTGCTGCATGAGATCAGCGAAGTCTTCGAAATGTCCACCAAGGTCTGACAAGGAGCAGCAGAAATGACAACAGTAACTTATTCTATCCCTGCCATCCATTGCCACCACTGCACCCACACCATCGAGATGGAGCTCGGGGAGCTCGAGGGTGTGAAATCCGTGAAGGCAGATATGGAGAGTAGGAACGTGCACGTTGCCTTCGAGCCCCCCGCCACCGAGGATCGGATCAAGACCCTGCTGGCGGAGATCAACTACCCTGTCGGCAGCGGGCTGCTGACGATCTGACGCAAGGCCTCTCAAACAAGAGGGGCACGAAGGGATGCCAAGGGGTCGCCGGACTGCTGACCGTCTGACGCACGACCCTTCAAACACAAAGGGCACGAGGGGACACCAAGGGGAGACCGAGAACTCGGTCGTACCCCCTCGTGACAGGCCCAGGCCTAGGCCCAGGCCAGAGCCTGGTTCAGAAAGAAATCCTAATGGCTGAAACCAAGCAACTGACCCTGCCTATTACAGGGATGTATTGCGCGAACTGCGTGTCGACGATCGAACGCAACCTGAAGAAGGTCGACGGTGTGCAGAGCGTGGCAGTCAACCTTTCCTCGGAACGAGCGATTGTCGAGTTCGACGCAGGCAAGGTGGGTCTGCCATCTCTTATCGCCCGGGTAGAGCGTGCGGGCTACGGCATCGCCACCGGCGAAGCGGACCTGATCATCAAGCGCCTGGCCGACGACAACGATGCCCGCCGACTGGAGAAGGCGCTCGCGAAACTGGACGGTGTGTTGGAGGCGAGTGTGAGCCTGGCGACTGAGCGCGCCCGCGTCAAGTACGTCCCAACCATCGTCACGCAGGCTGAAATCAGGCGGGCCGCCGCCGGGGCCGGTTTCGAGGCGCTCGAATTGGGAGGGGAGGCTGAGGACGCTGAGGCTAGGGCGCGGGAAGCGGAAATCGCCGAACAGCGCCGCCTGCTAGTTGTCGGGCTGGCATTCACCACGCCGCTGTTCCTGCTCTCGATGGCAGCCGACCTGGGGCTGATTCCGGGGCTCGCGATGCAACCCTGGTTCATGCTGCTACTGTGGGCCCTGGCAACGCCGGTGCAGTTCTACGTCGGCCGGCAGTACTACGTGGGGGCGTACAAGTCCCTGCGAAACGGCTCGGCCAATATGGACGTTCTGGTGGCGCTCGGCACCTCGGTGGCCTACTTCTACTCAATCTTCGTTGTGCTCGGTCTGGTGGACGGGCATGCCTATTTCGAGACAGCGGCGGTTATCATTACCCTCGTCCGCCTCGGCAAGTACCTCGAGGCGCGGGCCAAGGGGCGGACCAGCGAGGCGATCAAGAAGCTGATGGAACTGCGCGCCCGCACCGCGCATATCGTTCGAGACGGAGCCGAGCTGGAAGTCCCGGCCGATGACGTGCAGGTTGGGGATATCGTCATCGTCCGTCCGGGCGAAAAACTTCCGGTGGACGGTGTCGTCGTCGAGGGCCGCTCTACCGTGGATGAATCGATGCTGACGGGCGAGTCGCTGCCAGTGGCTAAGGGTCCTGGCGACTCGGTTGTGGGCGCGACAATCAACAAGCAGGGGCTGTTGAGGTTCGAGGCTACCCGCGTCGGGCGCGAGACGGCCCTGGCCCAGATTATCCACCTGGTCGAGGAAGCCCAGGGCAGCAAGGCGCCCATCCAGAAGCTGGCGGACCAGGTGTCAGCGGTATTCGTTCCGGCAGTGATTGCCACCGCGACGATCACCTTCCTCGGCTGGTATTTCCTCGGGCCCGTATACTTCCCCAATTCAACCGAATCCGCGTTCACTGTCGCTATGATCAACGCCGTCGCTGTCCTGGTGGTGGCATGCCCCTGCGCGATGGGTCTCGCCACGCCCACGGCAGTGATGGTGGGCACGGGCAAGGGTGCGGAGATGGGCATCCTTTTCCGCAGCTCAGAGGCGCTGGAGCGCGCGGGCAGGGTCACGGTGATCGCGCTGGACAAGACCGGAACCATCACCAAGGGGCAGCCGGCAGTTACTGACATAGTGATGAGAGTGCAGCTTCCGGTGGTCGGTGATCAGTCTTCGGGCGGCAGGGCTGCTGCGCCGAGCAATGGTCCGCTGGTCTCTGAAGACTGGTTGCTGAGATTGGCAGCCTCGGTGGAAAAGGGTAGCGAGCACCCACTGGGTGAGGCCATCTGGGCGGAGGCCACGGCCCGAAACTTGCTGCTCGCGGAAGCGACCGGGTTCCAGGCTGAGGCCGGGCGCGGGGTGGAGGCCGAGGTGGAGGGCAAGCGCGTGGTCGTCGGCAGCACGCACATGCTCGTCACCCGCGGGCTGTCGCTGGATGGTCTCGGCCCCGAGGTCGAGCGCCTGCAGTCAGAGGCCAAGACCGCCATGCTGGTGGCCGTGGACGGGACGCTCAGGGGAGTCATCGCCGTGGCCGACACGATCAAGGAGGGCTCGCCCGAAGCCATAGCCGCGCTGCGCGAGCTGGGCCTAAGAGTCGTCATGATCACCGGCGATAACCAGAAGACCGCCGAGGCGATTGGCCGCCAGGCGGGTGTCGACCTGGTGCTGGCGGAGGTGCTGCCGGAGGGGAAGGTAGCCGAAGTCAAGCGGCTGCAATTACCCGACGCCGACGGCCGAAAGTCGGCGCAGGTTGCCATGGTCGGCGATGGGGTCAACGACGCCCCGGCCCTGGCTCAGGCGGACGTGGGCATCGCCATCGGCACCGGCACGGACGTCGCCATGGCCGCGGCACCGGTCACTTTGATCAGCGGAGACCTGCGCGGGGTGCCCCGGGCGATCCGTCTCTCGCGCAAAACGCTGCGCACAATCAAGCAAAACCTGTTTTGGGCGTTTTTCTACAACGTGATCCTCATCCCGGCTGCGGCGCTTGGTTTTCTGAGCCCAATGCTGGCGGCTGCTGCGATGGCCTTCAGCAGCGTGTTTGTCGTCACCAACAGCCTGAGGCTGCGCAGGGTCAAGGTGTAGGAACACCGAGCAGCTGCACAAACACAAAGGCACGGAGTCTTTGCGACTTCGTGCCTTTGTGTTTCAAAGGGAGGGAGCCTAGCGGCCCAGCGCTTCCAGCATCAGGTCGGGGCGGTCGGTGATGATGCCGTCCACGCCCCAGTCGATGAACTCGCGCATCGTGTCAGGATCATCAATGGTCCACGGCTCGACGTGCAGGTTGCGGCGGTGGGCGGCGCGCACGAAGCGCTGGGTCATGACGGTGGTGCCGCTGCTCTCTTCCGGAACCTGCAGAGACTGGTAGCGCGGAGACACCAGGAAACCCAGCCCCACCTTGCTGAGGAAGACAAAATTGGTCACCTCGTCCCGCGCGCCGGAGGTGGCGACGTCCGGGCAATCTTCGCGCCAGAGGTCCATGACCGGGTCGTTGAAGGCTGCCACCATGACCTTGTCCTGCATAGTGTACTGGTGGATCAGGTCGCAGAAGGGGCCGTTGATGGGCTGGTCCACCTGCTTGATCTCGATCAGCATGCGCTGTCCCGGGAAAGCCTGGAAGACCTCCTCCAGGGTCGCTACCGTGATGCCCTGGCCGCGGTAGGGATAGGTCGCGCCATCATCGTCGGTCCAATCGTAGCCCGCATCGAGCTGCTTGAGTTCATCGAGAGTCAGCGACCCTACCTCGCCGGTGCCGTCCGTCGTGCTGTCGACCGTCTCGTCGTGCATCAGGACCGGCACGCCGTCCCTGGAGATGTGCAGGTCCATTTCGAGCACATCGACACCCAGGTCGGAGGCGTGCTGGAAGGCGTACATCGTTTCGCCCGGCCACAGTCCGTCACCGCCTTGGTGCGCAATGACCAACGGGAGCGTGGCATCCGTATAGTACGCGACGTCATCCGCGCGACGGCCCAACCACCAGCCGAGCACGAAAACAATGGCGAGTACGCCGAGGATTGAGAGGATCAACTTGCCGATCTTTGATTTCATAAGTTCACCTTTTTTGGCTGATTGTACGCTGTTTTTGCTGGTTCCCCACCCATCAAACCCGGGAATTGAAACGTAAAGAGGCCTTGCCGCAAAGGCAGCAGGCAAATTCCCCCTTGCGTTTCAGTGCCCTGGTCGTGAGGCTTTCCTGTTGGGTCTGCGGTTCGGCTGGCCATTTGGCCATGAGGGACAGCTCAGGCCTGGACAAACCGCCCGATTTCCACCTCGCCGAGGGCCTGGCGCAGGTCGGCGCTGGCCAGGATCACCGCAACGCTCCGCTCTCCCGAGCCGATGGACACTTCCTCGGGGACGAACACACTCACGTCCGCCAGCGTCCGCATGGGAGCTGGCAAACCGAACGGCGAGACGGCCCCCACCCGGTAGCCCGTCGCAGCGAGGACTTCCTCCTCGCTGGCCATGCTGATCCGCGAACGGCCGAGGTAGGCGCGCAACGCTGGCCACGAGACTTGCGCGGGGCCTGCGACCAGCACCATCACGACCTCGGCTTCTGAAAGACGGAACACCAGGCTGCGGACAACTTGCTCAGCGCCCTGGCCCCGCTCCAGGGCTGCCTGCTCCAGCGACGAGACCGGTCCCGCGTGGTGGAAGATGCGATGCGGGACGCCCAAGTCGTGGAGGGCGATGGAGACAGGGGGCGGCGGGGACTCCGGTGCTGGTTGCATGGTGGTTGCGGAATTGTAACCCCCCTTAAAGCGATCAGGGGCTGCCTCATAAAAGACAGCCCCTGAATGGCGGCCACCTGGCGAGTTACGCCAGTGAGTTGGCGATCGTGTTGAACTTCTCGCGCACTCTCGTCCCCAGAATTGCGAGGACGGCGATCACGACGATGGCGATCAATGCGAGAATGAGCGCGTATTCCACGAGGCCTTGGCCTTTTTCCTTCTTGGCGAACAGCATTTTCATTCACCTCCTTTCGGTTTTGGATTTCACAGTCTGCGACCTAATTGGCACAGATGCTCAGTCATTATATGGGAAAACTCTCACAATAGCAATAGGTTGTTAAGAGATTGTATGGTGACCGCAATGCGCCCTTGTTCAGCAGGCGGCGGGCGGCGAGGGGAGTATGTTAAAATTGCCTCCGCATGGAATTCGTCGCCACAAGTATTCCCGATGTCATCATCGTTCGTCCCAAGATCTTTGGCGACGAGCGCGGATTCTTCCTGGAGACCTTCCGCCTGGACCGCTTTGCCGAGGCGGGTATCCGGGCCGCGTTCGTGCAGGACAATCATTCCGGCTCGGTACAGGGCGTGCTGAGGGGCTTGCATTACCAGACCCGGCAGACCCAGGGCAAGCTGGTGCGCGCTATCTCAGGCGAGATCTACGACGTGGCCGTTGACCTACGGCGCAGCTCGCCGACATTTGGCAAGTGGGCGGGTGTGGCCCTCTCGGCGGAGGAGAAACAGCTCCTGTGGATCCCGCCGGGCTTCGCGCACGGGTTCTACGTGCTGAGTGAATGGGCCGAGATCGTCTACAAAGCCACGGATTACTACGCGCCCGAGTGGGAGTGCTCGCTCCTGTGGAACGACCCGGCCCTGGGCATCCGCTGGCCTCTCGTGAACGGCCGGCCGCCGGCGCTCTCGGCCAAGGACGCCGCCGGGAAGACGCTTGCGGAAGCGCCCCTCTTCGACTGAAGGTTCATCCGGAGGATGCAGACCTTCTCCTTTCCTCAAGAACTCCGCATCTCCTCGTCTCCTCGTCTTCGTGTCTTCGTGCCTCCCTGGCACCGCCCGCCAGCGTTCGTGCCGGGAGTACCGGCCCGTGATTTGCCAGGCAAATCATGCGAGACGGCAGGGCAGGTGTCGCGGTAAAGAATCTCCGAACTTGCTCCAAAGGCATCTTATGCAGAACATCCTCATCACGGGTGGTGCAGGCTTCATCGGTTCGAACTTCGTCCACTATGTCCTGGAGGCTGAGCCCGACGCGCGCCTCGTGGACCTGGACGCGCTCACTTACGCCGGCAGCCTCGAGAACCTGGCGGACCTCTCGCAGAACGAGCGGCATCTCTTCGTCCGGGGGGACATTTGTGACGCGGAGCTGGTCCGGGACCTGCTGCACACTCACCAGATCGACACCATCGTGCACTTCGCCGCTGAGTCCCACGTGGACCGCTCC
>Ga0315273_10014401_pt1 | contig 10190 bp, 9 predicted proteins | sample YL17G02_0_MG_FD_205753 | JGI IMG/M metagenome (GOLD analysis project Ga0315273, IMG submission 205753) | Sediment microbial communities from Yellowstone Lake, YNP, Wyoming, USA - YL17G02_0 | ecosystem: Environmental > Aquatic > Freshwater > Lake > Sediment | place: USA: Wyoming | collected... | reverse complement strand
TTCCGCAAGATCGAGGGCATGGGCGGCGGCGACGTCAAGCTCGCCGCCATGTTCGGCGTGGTGCTGGGCTGGCAACTCACGCTGCTGACGATGTTCGTGGCCTCGCTCGCCGGCAGCCTGTGGGGGCTGGCGCTGATGCTGCGCGGCCGCGGCGGGATGAAGAGCGAGCTGCCCTTCGGCACGCTGCTCGCCCCGGCGGCGATGATCGTGTTCCTGTGGGGCCACGGCTGGCTCGGGACCTACCTCCGGCTCCTCACCGGGCGCTGAGCCCGGTGCCGCCGCTTCCCCTCCCTGCGGACCGTTGACCGGTCCGCGGCCCGATGGAACAATGCCGGCCCGTGAGCCGGTGCGGGCACCCGCCCGGACAGGCTTCCCACAGGAGGGTCCATGTCCCGTTCGCGCATCACCGGCCTCGGCCTCTACCTGCCCGAGCGCGTGGTCACCAACGCCGACCTCGAGAAGCTCATGGACACGAGCGACGCCTGGATCGTCGAGCGCACGGGCATCCGCGAGCGCCGCTTCGCCGAACCGGGCACCGGCGCCACCGACCTGGCCGCCGAGGCCGCGCGCAAGGCGCTGGCCGACGCCGGACGGAGCCCCGCGGACGTGGACTTCATCGTCTTCGCGACCATCACCCGGGAGTACGCCTTCCCCGGCTGCGGCCCCCTCCTGCAGGAGCGCCTGGGCATCCCCCAGGTGGGGGCGCTGGACGTCCACAACGCCTGCTCGGGATTCATCTACGGGCTCGCCATGGCCGACGCGGTCGTGCGCGCCGGGCAGTACCACTGCGTGCTGGTGGTGGGCGCCGAGGTGCTGAGCACCGGGCTGGACTTCACCACCCGGGGCCGCGACCTGGCGGTGCTCTTCGGCGACGGCGCGGGCGCGGCGGTGGTCGAGCCGGGCGGGGACGACGGACCCGGGGTGCTCGCCTGGGTGCTGCACTCCGACGGCGCGCACGCGCAGGACCTGATGTGCGAGGCGCCCACCTCGCTGGTGCAGGGGCGGGTCACGCCGGAGATGCTCACCCAGGGCCGGCACTACCCGCAGATGAACGGCCGCCAGGTCTTCAAGCACGCCACCACGCGCTTCCCCGAGGTCATCCACGAGGTGCTCGGCAAGTGCGGGCACACGCTCGACGAGGTGAAGCTCATCGTGCCGCACCAGGCCAACCAGCGCATCGGCGACGCCGTCGCCGAGCGGCTCGGCGTGCCGCCGCAGAGCGTGTTCCAGAACATCCAGCGCTGCGGCAACACCACCGCCGCGAGCATCCCCATCGCGCTCACCGAGGCGCGCGACCTGGGCCTGGTCGGCCCCGGCGACCTGGTCGTGCTCGCCGCCTTCGGCAGCGGCTTCGCCTGGGGCGCCGCCGCGCTGCGCTGGTGAAGCTCCACCCACCCGTCACCCCCGAGAGGAACCTCCCATGAAGCCCCCGAGCCCCACCGCTCCGAGTCCCGCGCTCCGGCGCGCGGGCGCGCTCCTCGCCGTGCTGCTCTCCGGCGGCCTCACGGCCGGCCTGCCCGTCACGATCGCCCGGTCCGCCGCACCCCCGATCCAGCTCGTCGAGACGCGACCCATCGAATACGCGCTCGGCAATCCCGCGCTGCCCTCGGCGCTCGGCACCTGGATGAAGCTCTTCGAGGGCGCGCAGCAGACCCTCGACATCGAGCAGTTCTACCTCTCGACCTGGCCGCACGAGCCCATGGACGACGTGCTCGGCGCGCTCGGCGCGGCGGCGAAGCGCGGCGTCAAGGTACGGCTGCTCCTCGATGCCGCGATGTACCGCACCTACCCGCGCGCCGCCGACTCGCTCGCGAAGGTGCCCGGCTTCGCGGTGCGGCTCGTGGACTACCGGCGCATCGCGGGCGGCGTGCAGCACTCGAAGTTCTTCCTGGTGGACGGCGAGACCACCTTCCTCGGCAGCCAGAACTTCGACTGGCGAGCACTCAAGCACATCCACGAGCTGGGCGTGCGCATCCGCGACCGGCGCGTGACGGCCGATTTCCAGCGGGTCTTCGAGCTGGACTGGGCCATGGGCACGCCGGTTGGCGAATCCCCGGACACGACCCGCGTGGCGCGCGCCGCGCAGGTCCCGCACGCGCGCGGCACGCTGCCCTACCGCATCGTGCAGGCGCTTGGCGACACGGTGCTGCTCTGGCCCTCGTGGAGCCCGCAGCGCTTCATCCCCGACACCACCCTCTGGGACCGCGACCTGATCGTGCGCACGCTCGACCGCGCGCAGCACGAGATCGTGCTCCAGCTCCTCTCCTACTCGCCCGGGGACCGGCGGCTGCGCGACGAGTCGCTCGAGCAGGCCCTGCGGCGCGCCGCCGCCCGCGGGGCGAAGGTGCGGCTCATCCTCTCGGACTGGGAGACCGGCTCCTCCGGGCTCAAGGCGCTGCAGGCACTCACGCGCGTGCCCGGCATCGAGGTCCGGCTGTCCACGGTGCCCGAGTGGAGCGGCGGCTACATCCCCTTCGGGCGCGTCGAGCACTGCAAGTACGTGGTCGTGGACACGCTCTGGACCTGGGTGGGCACGAGCAACTGGTCGCCCGACTACTTCCACGCCAGCCGGAATCTCGCGGTGACCCTGATGAACCGCCCCCTCGCCCGCGACGCGCGCGCCATCTTCGAGACCAGCTGGCGGGCGCCGGGTACCACCCCCCTCGCCCCCGACTCGACCTACGCGCCCAAGGTCCACGGCGAGGAGCCCCCGCCGGGCGTGAAGAAGTACGGGGGGTAGCCGGGGGCCCCGGCCGGGGCCCGGTGCGCCCCCCGCCGCGCCAGGGCGGGGGCCAAGGTTCCTGCTGACTCCCCCCGCCCCGGTGTGGGAAGATGCCGCCCGAATGTCCGAACGGCGCTTCGGTCGCACATTCGGTTCGCTCGAGAGCATCTTCGGGTTCGTGGCGGAGTTCCTGGAGGCCAACGGACTCCCGGCCTCGGCTGCCTACGAACTGGACCTGGTGATCGAGGAATTGTTCACCAACATGGTGAAGTACCATCCCCAGGGTGCTCCCGAGATCGAGATCGGGCTCACAAGGCTCGGTCCGGATGTCGTTGCCGTGCTCCGTGACTTCGACGTGGAACCGTTCGACCCGACCCGGGCGCCCCAGGTCGACACCGCCCGCCCGCTGGGTGAGCGTCCGACCGGCGGTCTCGGTCTTCACCTGGTCCGCCGGATCGCCCGCGACCTCCGCTACGACTATCGGGACCGGAGCAGCACCATCACCGTCGCCCTGAGACTGGAGCCCTGATGTTCGAGATCCGCCCGGGCGACGAAGGAGGCCTTCGGTTGGTCGGCCGCCTCGATGCGTCCGAGGCGGAGGGGGCCATGGATGTGCTCCTCAAGGTCGATCATCCCCTGGTCGCCGACTGCAGCGAGCTCGACTACATCTCGAGCGCCGGGCTGGGGGTCATCATGGAGACCTACAAGCGGCTCCATGCCCGGGGCTTCGGTCTCCGGCTCGTGAACGTCTCACCGCACATCCGGAACATCTTCCGCTACGTCGGGCTCGACCGCGTGATCGAGATCGACCAGGCCAGCCCACCGCACCCGAATCCATAGCGCTCTTTTCCTCCAACCTTTCCCTCAAGGTTGTGTCCTTATGGCTACAGAGGACGAGGAAACCCTGGTACTCCGGTCCCTGGCAGGGGACCGCAGGGCCTTCGGGGAGTTGGTCAGCGCCCATCAGCGCGTGCTGTTCAACGTCGCCCTCCGCATGCTCAATGATCGCGAGGACGCCCGGGACGTGACCCAGACGGCGTTCCTCAAGGCCTGGCAGAAGCTGCACACGTACGACCGGCGGAACAGGTTCTTCAGCTGGATCTACCGGATCCTGCTCAACGAGGCGCTCAATCAACTCCGTCGCAGGCGCCGGCTGGAACCCCTGGACGAGAGGACGGTGTCCCCGGAACGGTCCCCGGAGGAACGGACCGAGGCGAACGAGATCGGCGCCATCGTGCAGGACGCCTTGATGGAGCTGGGTACGGAGCATCGGCAGGTGATCATCCTGAGGCATTTCCATCACCTGTCCCATCGCGAGATCGGAGACACGCTCAACGTCCCCGAGAAGACCGTGAAGTCGCGGCTCTACACGGGACGGCAACTGCTCGCAGGGATTCTGCGGCGGCGCGGGGTCAGACCCACATGATCGACGACCACGACGAACGGCTACTGCAGGACGAACTCGACGGGGTTGCGTCCCCGGAGGAATCGAAGCGGTTGCGGGACCGCCTCGCGCAGAGCGCGGAGGTCCGGGCCCGGCGGCGGGAGTTGGAGACCGTGACCCGCGCGCTGGACCAGGTTCGGATGGAGGAAGCACCGGCGGACTTCAAGGAAGGCGTGATGGCGGCGATCGCGGCTGCCGGCCGGCCGGGTCCGGCGCGTGCGGGCTGGCCGGAGAGCCCGGGCGCCGCGTCCCGGGGGCGTCCCGTCCTCGCGTGGGCCTACCCCTTCCTTGCCGGTGCGGTGGCCGGAGGCCTGCTGATCGCGCTGGCCACCGGGAACCTCGGTCCCCGCGCGCGGTTCGACCTGCCGGTCCTCGGCGCGATGCTGCCGGGCTCCGAGCGGGGCGCACTCGTCGACCACCGGGACCTGAGGCTGGGGACGGCGCGCATCGCGCTCGAGACGCGGCGGGCCGCGGACGGCGTGCGCGTGGGGTTCGATCTCGCGCAGGCGCGCGGGGCCGAGTTGACGCTGGAATTCGACATCGCCGCGCTGCAGCCGGTCGGGCTGCGGTGGGAGCGGCCGGGCAGGCACCAGGCGGAACTGGGGGCGGGCATCCTGCGGCTGCGGGCGACGGAGGACGGTCGGGGGACGGTCCTGCTGTCGCCCATGCGCGCGGGGGACGCCCTCATCCTGGTGAAGTTCCATCACGCAGGAGGATCCACGGAGGCAGTCCTGCACACGGCCGCCGTCGGCCCGGGGAGGTAACCGTATCGAGACAGGCCCCGAGAATCCCGCCAACCTTTCGGATGCAGCGCCGTCATTGGAACGAGTCTCTGGCGCACGGGTACGCCAGGACAAACCCTCGAGGAGGTCAAGATGAAGAGCAACCGAATCGCATTGATCGCGGGTGTGGTCGTCGTCGCCGCCGTCGTCGGCTTCCTGGCCATGCGCAACTACTGGCCCCCGAAGGACGGCACGGAAGGCGCGATCGGGGCCGCCAACCGATACACGGCGCAGCAGATCGCGGACCAGGACGTGACGCTCAAGGACCCGCAGGTCCAGGCGTTCCTGCAGAGCGACACGTTCCATCAGCTCGCCACGAACGCGGAGTTCCGCAAGTGCGTCGAGAACGCGTCGTTCGTCGAGGCCGCGCGGGGCCCCCAGGCCATCCAGCTGCTGAAGCAGTCGGCGGCGGAGCTGGGCAAGTTCCAGCAGCTGTCCATCGAGGCCTGGGCGGGGGCGCTGGGCAGCGGCGTCATGCATTTCTCGACCCGGCAGGTCGAGGCCCTGTTCAGCGTGGAGAGCGCGAAGCTGTTCGGAAGCCCGAAGTTCGTGGAGATGGTCCGGTCCGCCGAATTCAAGCAGGCCGGCTCTCAGGGGGTCGCGGAGGCGGTGAGGACCAGGCAGGAATACGCCCAGTTCGGGCCCAAGCTGACGGAGCTCGCCCGCCAGTGCCCCGAGTACATGGCCATGCTGGCGGATCCGGCCTTCGCCACCTGGATGGACAACCAGAAGGGCGGCACCCTGCTGGCGGAGTACGGCAAGTTCGCCACGCCCGAGCTGTCGATGCTGCTGGCGGACAGCAATGTGCGCCAGATCCTCGCCAACCGGGACTTCCAGCAGCTGGAAGGCTTGTCGCTGTTCACCGATGCGCTGAGGTCGAACTCCGAGCTGGCGACGCTGCTCCAGAGCAACGTGGACTGGGGGAAGCTGCTGCCGCGTGCTGAGCAGCCCTGACCTCCCGGCCACCGCGCTGAGCAGGCGGTGGCCTGGGCTGTAGCAGGCTGAGCGGAGCGAGGAGGTCCCGCGGGGTCCCGCGGGATCTCCTCTCCGCGCATTCGACGACGGAGACCCATGACCGCCCGCCCGATCCGGACGCGCGCCGGCTGGCTCGCCAGCACGGCGCTTCTCTGCTGCCTGCTCGCTCTCCCCGGCGCCGCCCGGGCGCAGTACAGCGTCCTCGAGACCCGGGACCTGCGCCTCGCCTACTTCGGGCCGACCATGGGCTTCATCGCCCCCTACACGGCCCAGTGCTTCGAGAACTCGATGGGCTTCTATCGCAGGGTGCTGGACTACGCCCCGACGCAGCCGGTCAACGTGTTCCTCGAGGACACGGGGGACTACGGGAACGCCGGCGTCTGGGGAACGCCGCGCAGCAGCATGATGGTCCAGATCGCGCCCACCAACTTCGTGTACGAGACCTCCCCGTCGAACGAGCGCGTCAACTTCCTGATGAACCACGAGCTGGCGCACGTCATCACCCTCGACCAGGGGGCGGGCCGCGATCTGCTCTTCCGCCGGCTGTTCCTCGGCAAGGTGCGCGAGAGCGCCGAGCACCCCGAGACCATCCTCTACAACTACCTCACGCTCCCGCGCCGGTCCGCCCCGCGCTGGCAGCGCGAGGGCACGGCGGTCTTCTTCGAGACCTGGATGGCGGGCGGCTACGGACGCTCCCAGGGCCCGTACGACGAGATGGTGTTCCGCTCGATGGTGCGCGACAGCGCCCGGTTCTACGACCCGCTCGGGCTCGAGGCGGAAGGCGTGCGCGTGGACTTCCAGATCGGCGTCAACGCCTACCTCTACGGCACGCGCTTCATGACCTGGCTGGCTTACGAGCACTCGCCCGAGAAGCTGGTCGAGTGGATCGCGCGCCGCCCGGGCTCGCGGGCCTACTTCGCCTCCCAGTTCCGAAAGGTCTACGGCGAGCCCCTGGGCCAGGCCTGGCGGGAGTGGATCGCCTGGGAGCACGGCTTCCAGAAAGCCAACCTCGACTCCGTCCACCGCTACCCGACCACGGGCTACCGGGACCTCTCGCGGAGTGCGCTGGGCTCCGTTTCGCGCGCCTGCCTCGATTCCGTTGACCGCGTGCTCTACGCCGGCGTCTACTATCCGGGAGCCCTGCCCTATGTCGCCGCCATCCCGCTCGACGGCGGGCCCATCCGCAGCCTGTGCGAGGTGAAGGGGCCAGCGCTCTACTTCGTCACGTCGCTGGCCTGGGACCCCGACGGCCGGATGCTCTACTACACCACCGACAACAACGAATGGCGCGACCTCTGTTCGCTCGACCCGGCCACCGGGAGGACCCGGAGGCTCATGAAGGACGCCCGCGTCGGCGATCTGGCCTTCAACCGTCAGGACCGCTCGCTCTGGGGCGTGCGGCACTTCAACGGGATCTCCACACTGGTGCGCCTCAAGCCCCCCTATACCGACTACCAGCGGGTGTTCTCGTTCCCCTACGGCCGTGACGTCTACGATATCGACCTTTCCTCCGACGGCACGCGGCTCGTCGCCTCCGTCCCCGAGATCAGCGGCCGCCAGTTCCTGCGGCTGATGAGCGTGCCGGCGCTGTTGAAGGGCGACACGACCTCGAGGGCCCTCTACGACTTCGGCAGCTCCGTCCCCGCGGGTTTCGTGTTCTCGCCCGACGGCCGCTACCTCTACGGCAGCTCGTACTACACCGGCGTCTCGAACATCTTCCGCTACGACCTGCTGGCGGATTCGATGGACGTCGTCAGCAACGCCGAGACCGGGTTCTTCCGGCCGCTCCCGCTGGCCCGGGACTCGCTGGTCGTCTTCCGCTACACCGGGAAGGGCTTCGTGCCGGCGATGATCGCGGACCGGATCGTGCACGACGTGAGCGCGATCACGTTCCTCGGCCAGCAACTGGTGGAGAAGTACCCGGTGCTCAAGACCTGGATGGTCCCCTCGCCGGCCCGGGTCCGGATCGACTCCCTGACGACCTACTCGGGGCCCTACCACCCCCTGCGGAACATCGGGCTCGCGACCGTGGTCCCGGTCGTGGAGGGCTACAAGTCGTACACCGCGGTCGGGCTGCGGATGGACCTCTCGGACCCCTTCTCGTTCCACAACGTGGACCTGGCCGCGAGTTACACGCCCGACCCGGGCCTGCCGCGCGACGAGCGCTTGCACGTCTCCGCCGGCTACCGGCACCGGGGCCTGAGCGCCCGCTTCCGCCACAACGGCGCGTCGTTCTACGACCTCGCGGGTCCAACCCAGGTGAGCCGGAAGGGGTACGGGCTCGGCCTGGCCTACGATCGCTCGCTCGTGCGCGACCCGCCTCGGACCCTGGACCTCAAGGTCGGAGTCAACGGCTACGCCGGTCTCGAGCGACTGCCCGACTACCAGAACGTCTCGACTTCGGCCGGCTTCGACAAGATGGTCTCGGCCAACGCGGACCTGTCGTACAAGAACACGCGCTCTTCGCTGGGCTCGGTGGATGCCGAGAAGGGCACGCAGTGGCGGCTCGAGACCGTCCTGAACACGGTCCGCTTCGAGCGGCTCGGGCATGCCGCCTGGCGCGGATTCCCCCTGTTCGCGGGGACACTCGACCTGGGGCTGCCGCTCCCGGTCGGGCACTCGTCAGCGTGGCTGCGGAACGCCGCCGGCTACTCGCCCGGTGACCCGAATGAGCCGTTCGCCAACTTCTTCTTCGGCGGCTTCGGCAACAACTGGGTGGACTACCAGGACCCCAAGCGCTATCGCGCGTACGAGAGCTTCCCCGGTCTCGAGCTGAATGCCGCGGGCGGCACCAACTTCGGCAAGACCACGCTCGATTTGAACCTGCCGCCGCTGCGCTTCCGCCGCCTCGGGAAGCTCGAGCTCTACGCCGCCTGGGCCCGCATGTCGGTGTTCGCCGGCAGCCTCGTCACGGACCTGGACCGTACCGGGTCCCGCCGGGTCCTGGCCAACATCGGCACGCAGGTGGATCTGCGGTTGGCGCTGATGATCCAGCAGCCGCTCACGCTGTCCTTCGGATACGCCCGGGCCTTCGAGGCGCGCCGCTTCCTCGATGACGAGTGGATGGTGTCGTTGAAGATCCTCTGATGATGCTCTTCAGCCTCATCGTCGGCTTCCTCCCCGTCCTGCTGTTCCTCGGGGCGCTGATCCTCATGGACAGCTACAAGCTCGTGAGCCGGCGTTCCGTGCTGCAGGCGATCGGAATCGGCTGTCTGGCGGCCGGGGCCGCCCTGGTCGTGAACCGCGCGGCGCTCGACGGCTTGCGGCTCGACCCCCTGATCCTCAAGCGCTACTTCTCGCCGCTCGCCGAGGAGATCCTCAAGGCCGGTTTCGTCGTCTTCCTCATCCGCGGCCACCGGGTGGGTTTCATGGTGGACGCCGGCATCCAGGGGTTCGCGGTGGGCACGGGCTTCGCGCTGGTGGAGAACGTCTACTACGCCGGGACGCTCGGCAGCTTCCATCCGCTGCTGTGGATCGTGCGGGGGCTCGGCACGGCCATCATGCACGGCTCGACCACCGCGATCGTCGCCATCCTCGCGAAGGACCTGACCGACCGCCACGGCTCCCGGGCGCTCCACTGGGTCCTGCCGGGCCTCCTGCTGGCCGTGGGCGTCCACTCGTTCTTCAACCACCTGCTGCTGAATCCCCTCCTGATCACCGCGCTGCTGCTGCTGGCCACGCCGCTGCTGCTGCTGGGCGTGTTCGAGCGCAGCGAGAAGGCCACCCGTCTGTGGCTCGGGAGCAACCTGGACGGCGATGTGGAGCTGCTCGAACTCATCCTGAGCGAGCGGATGGCGGACTCCCGCGTGGGCCGGTACCTCGATTCGCTGCGGGCACGCTTCCCCGGCCCGGTCGTGGCGGACATGCTCTGCCTGCTGCGCATCTACCTGGAACTCTCGCTCAGTGCGAAGGGCATCCTGCTCGCGCGTTCGGCGGGCATCCACATCCCGCCGGACGCCCATGTGCGGGCCAACTTCGAGGAGCTGCGGTTCCTCGAGAGATCCATCGGGGCGACGGGCAAGCTCGCCATCCTGCCCTTCATGCGCACCAGCAGCCGCGAACTCTGGCAGCTCTACCTGCTCGAGCAGTAGCCGCAGCCGGGCCCGCTGCCGGGCGCCGTCTCAGCGGGCCGTCGCCGGGGCCGGCTTCGGGCTTGCGTCCGGGGCGAGCACCTTCACCCGGTCCCCGGCATCGCGCACGATGGCGCGGTACCACGAGTCCAGGTACTTCGGGTGCGTCACCTTGCCCTGGCTATCGCGCACGTTGC
>Ga0315273_10014398_pt1 | contig 10191 bp, 6 predicted proteins | sample YL17G02_0_MG_FD_205753 | JGI IMG/M metagenome (GOLD analysis project Ga0315273, IMG submission 205753) | Sediment microbial communities from Yellowstone Lake, YNP, Wyoming, USA - YL17G02_0 | ecosystem: Environmental > Aquatic > Freshwater > Lake > Sediment | place: USA: Wyoming | collected... | reverse complement strand
CGGCGCGCCCCGACGTGAAGCTGCCGCTCGCCGAAGGCAGGACGCTCGCCGCCACGCTCACCGTCCCCGCGACGCTCGAAGGCAAGGTCGTGGACGAAAAGACGGGCCGCCCCGTGCCGCGCGCGCGGCTCTTCCTCAAGGGGACCGGCTTCGCGCGCCTCGCGCGCGGCGGCCCCGACGGCACGTTCCGCTTCACGGGCGTGCCGGCGCGCTCGTATCGCCTCACGGTCGACGAGGCGCGCTACGTGCCGTGGGTGAAGGTCGACCTCCCGCTCGCGCCGGGCGAGACGAAGCGCCTCGACATGGCGCTCGTTCTCGGCGCCACGCTTGCGGGGAGGATCGTGGACGAGAACGGCGCCGCGATCGCGGGCGCGAAAGGCTCGTTGACCCGCGGCAGCGAGAACCCGATGACGGGGCTCATGCGGATGTTCCGCCGGGGCCGGGAGGCATCCGCCTTCCGCACGCTGCCCGACGGCACGTTCAAGGCGTCGCGCCTCGCGCCCGGCGACAGCCAGCGCCTCGTCACGACGCACCCCGAGTTCGAGCGTACGACCGTCGCGGGTCTGTCGCTGCCAGGGGGCGCCACGAAAGCGGGCGTCGCCGTCGTCATGCGCCGCGGGGCGACGGTGACCGGCCTCGTGAAGGACGGCAGCGACCAGCCCGTGGCCGACGTCGAGGTCGAGATCGGGCAGTCCTTTTCGTTCCGTGGCGGGCGCGGCGGGATGGCGGCGCAGGTCGGCCTCGTCGGCGGACCCGGCTCACGCCCTCGCGCGAAGACAGGCGGGGACGGCCGCTTCGAGATCAAGGGCGTCTCGCCGGGCGAGTACTCCCTCAGCGCGCGTCGCGCGGGCTTCGCCACGGAGCGCATCGACCCCGTCAAGGTGACCGATCAGGGCGCCGAGCCGCTCTCGATCGTGCTCGCTCCGGGCGCGACGATCTCCGGCGCGGTGCGGCGCAAGACGGGCGAGGGGGCCGAAGGCTTCTTCGTGAACGCCGGCGCCTCGGGCCGGCCCGCGATGATGGCGGGCGGGGGCGCGATTCAGCCCACCGGCGCGGACGGCCAGTTCGTCATCGAGGGCCTGCGCGCCGGGCAAAGCTACGACCTGTCGGTCTTCGGCGGCACGGGCCTCGGCCCGCAGAAGCGCGGCGTCACGGCGCCCGCCGAGGGCGTCGAGATCGCCGTCACCGGCACCGGCCGCATCGCGGGCGTCGCCCTCGACGCACACTCGGGCCGGCCCCTCACGGACTTCTCGGTCTCCTACGAGCCCGACCGCGCCAGCGGCGGTGGAAACATCATGCGCTTCGTGGGCCGGGCGGTGGGCCGCGCGGCGGGCACGGGCATCGGCGAGAAGCGCGAGATCCACGCCGAGGACGGCCGCTTCGTTCTCGAGGACGTACCCGCGGGGACGTGGACGGTCGCCGTCACGGCGAAGGGTTACCAGCCCGCGCACGTCGCGTCGATCGTCGTCGAGGAAGGCGCTACGAGGGAGGGTGTCGAGGTGAAGATCACGGCGGGCGGCTCGCTGAAGGGCCGCGTCACCGACGCGAAGTCGGGCCGTGCCGTCCCGAACGCCACCGTGACGCACGAGGCCGCGGGTTCGGGCCCGGGCTTCGGACGGATCATGATCGGCGGCGCCGGCGACGAGGCCGAAATCACCACCGACGCTGACGGACGCTTCGAGGTCGAGGGCCTCGCCACCGGGCGCGTGAAGGTCTCGGCAAGGCATCCCGACTACGCTGACGGCAGCGAGGTGGCCGACCTCAGGGAGGGCGGCGTCAGCGTGGAGATCCGCCTCGCCTCAGGGGGCGCCCTCGCGGGGACGGTGCTGTCCGACCAGAAGCAGCCGCTCCCCGGCGTCGACGTCTCGCTCGCGGCAGCGGGCGAAAGCGGTTTCGGCCGCCTTCTCGGCGGTGGACAGTCGACGACGACCGACGGAACGGGCCGATTCCGCTTCGACCATCTCGCCGCGGGGCGTTACTCGGTCTCGGCGGTCTTCCGCGGCAAGACGAGCAACCTCGTGGACGCCGTCCTGCAGGCGGGCGAGTCGAAGGAAGGGGTTCTCCTGTCTCTCGGCTCGGGCACGGCGCTGCGCGGCACCGTCTCCGGCCTCCCGGACGGATGGAAGAACGGCGTCATGGTGTCGGCCACGGGCGTCGACTCGTTCTTCGCGAACACACGCGCGGGCGCCGACGGGCGCTTCGAGATCACGGGCGTGCCCGCCGGCCCCGTCACGCTCCGCGCGCAGGCCGGCGACGGCCTCGGGACGTCGCGCAGCGCGATGAAGCAGGTGAAGGCCGACGACGCCGTGCCGGTCCTCGAGACCGAGATCGTCTTCGACACCGGCTTCACGATCTCGGGCCGCGTCTCGCGCGCGGGCCAGCCGCTCCCGAACGCCGTCGTGACCGCGAACCTGCAGGGCGGCGGCGGGCGCCAGGCCGCTTCGCGAACGGACGAGTCCGGCGCGTACCGCCTCGAAGGCCTGCAGGAGGGCACGTACAGCGTGAACGCGAACTCCGACGTGTTCGCGGGGGGCTCCACGACGCGCAAGACCGTCACCTTGAACGGCGACCAGTCGCTCGACATCATGTTCCCGACCGCGAAGATCACCGGCGTCGTGACGGACGGCGGCTCGAAGCAGCCGCTCGCGGACGCCACGGTCGAGCTGGGTGGCGCCGCCGGCGCGGGCCCGTTCCAGCGCATGTCCACGACCGACAGCAACGGGCTCTTCACGTTCACCGACATCAACCCGCAGGCCTACACGCTCAACGTGCGCAAGCCCGATTACCAGTACGACAAGCGCAGCGTCACGGCGGCCGAGGACGGAAGCTCCGAGAACCTCGCGATCGAGCTGGCGCGCGGCGAGGGCATCGGCATCCAGGTGAAGGACGGCCTCTACGGCGTGCCGCTGCGCGGCGTCCTCGCGCGGGTCTTCGACGGCGCCAAAGCGCCGGTCTTCACGGGCACGCTCTCTCTCGACACGAACGGCGCGGGCGAGATCTCCTCGCTCAAGCCCGGGCGCTACTCCCTGATCGTCGACGCGAGCGGCTACGCGCCCGCGGTGCTCGACGGTATCAGTGTGCCCTCGCAGACGGTCTCCATCGCGCTCACGCCGGGCGGCTCGATCGACATCACCGTTGGGCCGAAGACGCTTGCGACCGGCACCGCGCGCGCCACGCTGAAGACGGCCGCCGGCGTGCCGTATCCCTACACCGTCTTCAACATCGACGGGCGCGTCGTCGTCTCGGCCGACGGCTCCGGCCAGAAAGGTTTCCGCCGCATCGAGAACGTCGCGCCGGGCAGCTACACGCTCGCGGTCGACGGCGGCGCCAGCAAGGCCTTCTCCGTCGCGGAGGGCGGCCTCACCGCGGTCGAATTGCCATAGGTAAGACAGTCAGCCGTTAAGATCCGCCAATGAAGATGCACGGGAGCAAGAGTCTCTTCTTCGTTCTTTTCGTTTTCCTCGGACTCACCATGTTTGCCGCGCGCGGCGAGACGCCCGAACAGGCGCGCGGAAAAAAGCAGGCAGCGGCTTTGTGGCGCGCCGCCGACGGCGACGCGGCGGCCTTCGAGGCGTTCGTGCGCGCGAACACCGCGGCCGACGCGGCCACCCGGCAGATTCTCTTCGCGCGCCTGTCGGGCGCGCTCGTCACGCTCGACGGACACATGCGCGAGACCGGCCGCGACCTCCGCATGCACGTGGACCTCGACAGCGGGCCGATCCTGCCCTTCGACGAGGTTCTCGCGGGCTACGACCCGGGCGCGCACGTCACGGACGATCTCTTCGACAACAAGGTCGCGTTCACGTCGCTCCTCAATTTCCCAGTCTTCACGCTCGACGAGAAGCTGAAGCTCGGCTCGTCCTGGACGCGCCGCCAGTGGGCCGAAGCGCGCCTCGCCGACCGCTTCGCGACGCGCGTCCCCGCGAGCGTGAATCTCGCCATCGCGAAGGCCCAGTCCGACTCGGCCCAGTACATCGCCTCGTACAACATCTGGATGCACCACCTCGTGGACGAGAAGGGTGCGCGCCTCTTCCCTGCGAAGATGCGCCTCCTCTCGCACTGGAACCTCCGCGACGAGATCAAGTCCGACTACGCGGACGCCGCGAACGGCGCCGCGAAGCAGCGCGTGATCCGGAAGGTCATGGAGCGCATCGTCGACCAGACGATCCCGAAGGACGTCCTCGACAACCCGGGTGTGGACTGGAACCCGTTCACGAACGAGGTCCGTCCCGCTGCCGTCAAGGATTCGGAGAACGCCGCGAAGGATGAGGCCTCGACGTCCTCCTTCCCCGAGCCCGACACCCGCTACGCCACGCTCCTCGCCTGCTTCCGCGCGGTCCGGCAGGCCGATCCGTACTCGCCCTCTTCGCCCACGTTCATCGCCCGGAAGTTCGACGACGACCGTCAGATTCCCGAGGCGCGCGTCAAGAAGATGCTCGAGGACGTCCTCACGTCTCCGCTCGTCCCGAAGGTCGCGGCGCTCATCGAGAAGCGCCTGGGCCGCAAGCTCGTGCCGATCGACGTCTGGTATCCCGGCTTCCGTCCGCAGCCGCCCCAGTCCGCCGCCGAGCTCGACGCCCTCGTCCGCGCGAAGTACCCAACACCCGCCTCTTACGCCAGGGACATCCCGAACCTCCTCGCAAAGCTCGGCTTCCCGAAGGACAGGGCCGACCTCATCGCCTCCCGCATCGAAGTCCATTCCGCGCGCGGCTCCGGCCACGCCGCGGGCGCCAGCCTGAAGGGCTACAAGGCGTACCTCCGGACGCGCGTCGAGAAGGACGGGATGAACTACAAGGGCTACAACATCGCCGTCCACGAGATGGGCCACAACGTCGAGCAGACGATCTCCCTCTACGACATCGACGAGCCGCTCCTTCAGGGCGTCCCGAACACGGCGTTCACGGAAGCGCTCGCGTTCGTCTTCCAGGGCCGCGACCTCGAGCTCCTCGGCCTCGCGAAGCCGTCCAGCGAAGCCCGCGCGCTCGCGGCGCTCGACGCGTTCTGGGGCACGTACGAGATCGCGGGCGTCGCGCTTATCGACATGGGCGTCTGGCACTACATGTACGACCATCCCGAGGCCACGCCGGCCGAGCTGAAGACGGCGACGATCAAGATCGCGACGGACGTGTGGAACCGGTTCTACGCGCGCCACCTCGGCGAAAAGCACGTGACCCTTCTCGCCGTTTACTCGCACATGATCGACTCGTTCCTGTATCTCCCCGACTATCCGATGGGCCACATGATCGCGTTCCAGATCGAGCGGCAGATGGAGAAGGCCGGCACGGTCGGCCCGGAGTTCGAGCGCATGGCGAAGCTCGGCAACATCGCGCCCGACCTCTGGTTGAAAGAGGCCACGGGCGCGCCGGTGGGGCCCGAGGCGCTTCTCGCCGAGACGAAGAAAGCGCTTGCGACGATTCGCCGCTGACGAGAAACCCGGGGGCCGTCCCGCCGTATAGTTCCCGCATGAGAATGCTTTCTTCCGCAGCGCTCCTCGCGGCCACACTCGCAACCTCAGGGCTTTCCGCAAAAGAGGTCCTGCCCTTCATCGCCGACGACTACCCGAAGGCCCTCGCGGTCGCGCGTGCCGAGAAGAAGCCGATCTTCCTGGAGACCTGGGCGCCCTGGTGACACTCGTGCCGCTCCATGAGGGCCTTCGTCTTCACCGACAAGGCGCTCGGGCGGCAGGCCGGACGGTTCGTCTGGCTCTCCATCAACACCGAGAAGCGCGAGAACGCCGCCGTCCTCGCGAAGTACCCGATCCAGGCCTCTCCCACGCTCTTCGTCATCGACCCGGTGGCCGAAAAGATCGTGCTCAAGTACGTCGGCGCGGCCACCGTTCCGCAGCTCCAGCGGATCCTCGACGACGGAGCCCGGGCGGCGGGGCACGGCCGTAAAGGCCGCAAGCCCGACGAGCTCCTCGCGAAGGCGGACGCCCTCTATGCGGCCGGCCAGACAAAGGAAGCGGCGGAAGCGTTCCGCGCGGCACTGAAAGGCATGCCTACGTCTTCGCCGTCGTACCCCCGCACGGTCGAGTCCCTTCTCTACGCGCTGTCGGTGAGCCGTCAGCACGAGGCGTGCGCCATCGTCGCGAAGGACGCATTCCCGCATCTCAAGTCGTCCCCCTCGGCCGCGAACGTCGCGGGCTCGGGCCTCGACTGCGCTCTCTCGATGGACAAAGCGGTTCCGTCGCGCTCCGCGCTCGTCGCGGATTTGGCGCGCGACGCGAACCAGGTCCTCACGGGACCGCGCAAGGGTCTCGCCGTGGACGACGTCTCGAGTCTCTATCTGACGGTCGCGGAGGAGCGGGATTCGGCTGGCGATGCCGCCGGCAAGCAGAAGGTCCTCGAAGAGCTGGCCTCGTACCTCGAAGCCGAGGCCGCGAAGGGAAAGACGCCCGACGCCCGCGCCGCGTTCGACGCGCACCGCATCACGGCGTATCTCGCGCTGGGCCAGCCCGAGCGCGGGATTCCGATGCTCGAGCAGTCGGAAAAGGACTTCCCCGACGACTACAACCCGCCCGCGCGTCTCGCGCTCGCGTACCGCGGCATGAAGAAGTACGACGAGGCCCTCGCGGCCTCCGACCGCGCGCTCCTTCGTGCCTACGGCCCGCGGAAGCTCGTCATCCTGAACGCGAGGGCCGACATCTACGACAAGAAGGGAGATCCCGCGCTCGCGCGTAAGACGCGCGAGGACGCGCTGGCCTGGGCCGAATCGCTTCCGAAAGAGCAGGTTTCCGAGCGCCAGATCGCGGCGCTGAAAAAACAGCTCGAAACGCCCAAGTAGAATCGTCCCGACGGCCTCCTCACGCTCCGCGCGGGGTTCCAGGACACCGCGCGGAACGGAAAAGCGGGCTCCTGGTTACTTGCCGGGGACCGCGGCGGCCGGCGGCAGTGCTCGTGGACACGAGATCCCAGTGGACGACGACTTCCACCGGGTGCGCCGCGTCACTCCTCAGTTCCGGGCGGGCGCGGGTTCCGGCTCCGGAGTCACGGCCGGCGCGGGCACGACCTTCCGGTACAGCGCGTGAAGGAACAGCGCGATGCCGGCGAAGGGGAGAAACATCACGAGGGTCGCGCCGATGATGGGCGCCCCGAGCAGCATGAGGAGGACCGGAATCTTCAGATGGAGGTCCCGAGTCGGCCCGGGCAGGACGCCGCGCTTCCCGCTCACCGTCACGAGGTCCCAGCTCGTCTGGTTGAAATAGAACCCACCCTTGACCTTGCTGCCGCCTTCGAACCGTTTCATGACGATCTCCTTGCTCTTTTTTTCTTCTCGGTCTGATGTCTCGAGGAGGCTCAGTGCGTTTCGTGGGCTTCGGCGGGCTTGACGGCCTTCTGGAGTCCCAGCACCTTCCGGAGGCCGGCCGCCGCGAAGAGCGCGATTCCGACGAACGGAAGGAAGACCACCAGGGTGGCGCCGAGCACCGGGCCGGCCACCAGCATCGCCAGCGCCGGGATCTTCACGTAGACGTCGTTCGTGGGAAGGACGCCCTTCTTGCCGTTCACGGTCACGAGGCCCCAGGTCTTCCGGTTCAGGTAGAAGCCGCCGGCGACCGTCTTTCCGGTCCGGCCTTCGTTGGTTTCGTTCGCGGTGTTTCTCATGGCGTTCTCCTTGCTGCTTACGGTGACAATGTGGGCCCTCGGCAGTGGTTCGCCAATAGGGACGACCCCGGTCATTCGAGGGAAAAACGCCCGAGATTCCTCGGGTGTTTTCCGGAGACGGGACGGAACGAGTCCGGAGAGTCGAAAACGACCCGTTCTGCTGGACCAGCCCCACGCGGCTCCCCGCCGCCGCCCCGACGTCACGCGGCCTTGGCGCGGCTCAACCTTCGCCCGACGAGGAACAGCGGCCAGCCCGTGAAAAGGATCGCGGTGCCCGCCAGCGCGAGGCGCGGCTCGGTGAACGCCACGTGCGCCGCGACGGCGGCCAGCGCGAGGATGTAGAGCGCGGGAAGGACCGGAGGGCCAGGGATCCGGAACGCGCCGGCTTCAACTTCTCTGCCTTCTCTGCCCGCGCCGCGCCTCCTCAGGACGAACAGCGTCGAGGAGACGACGACGAGCGTCAGCATGTCCGTGAAGATCACGTAGTTGAGGAGCTTTTCGAACGAGCCGAGGAGGAACGCGGGCACGAGCATCGTCGCGCCGAAGAGGAGAAGCCCGGCCATCGACACCTGCGTCCGCGGCTGAACGCGCCGGAAGACCGCCGGCAGAACGCCGTCCTCGGCCATCGCGTGAATGCTGCGCGGCATCTGCAGGACGGTCGCGTTCACGAACCCGGCCGCCGACAGGAAGATCAGCGCCGACACGACCGCCTCACCGGCCGCGCCGAGGCTCGCCCGCGCGAGAGCGGCCGCCACGAGCGTCGACCCCGCGACGCCGCCGACCCCGAGCGTCCTCACGTACGCGAAGTTGAGGGCGAGGTAAAGGCCGACCACGGTGAGCATTCCGGCCGTGACAGCGAGTGGGAAGCGCCTCCGCGCGTCCCGCACGTCCGCGCCGAGGTTCATCGTCATGTGGTAACCGCCGTACGCGTAGAAGACCGGGATCAGCGCGGCTGCAAGGCCTGTGAGGCCCGCCGCGGGCGCGGAAGGCGCGAGTGCGGGTGCCGAGCCTGCCGCCTTTGGCGCTAGGGCCAGCGCGATAGCGGCAAGGCTCACGATCATGACGATCTTCAGCATCGAGAGGACGTTCTGTGTCCCCGCGCCGATCCGGATGCCGAGGGCGTTGACGAGCAGCAGGACGAGCATCAAAACGAGCGCGACGAGAAGGACGCTGTTCCCGCCGCGCCTCTCCGGCGGCAGCAGCAGACCGACGAGGTACTCGGCCCCGATGAACGCGACGCCCGCCGCGCCCGCGCCCTGCATGAGCGTCTGCGCCCAGTTGAGCATGAACGCGAGCATCGGGTGATAGCAGTCCGCCACGACGCGGTAGTAGCCGCCCGCGCGCGGGTGGACGGAGCCGATCTCCGCGAACGTGAGCGCGCCGACGAGGCTCACGAGGCCGCCGATTCCCCACGCGAGGAGGAAGAGGCCCGGCGTCCCGGTCGCGCGCGCCACGATCGCGGGCGTCCGGAAGATCCCGATCCCGACGACGAGGCTCACGACGACCATCGCCGTGTCGAACGTCCCGAGCTTCGCTTCGATCTTTCCGGCGATCGTTCCGGCTTCAGCCTTCACAGAGCGCCTCGGCGAGGAGGCCGGCGAGCCTGACGAACTGCCCTTCTGTGTTGTAGAGCTGCGCCGAGGTGCGCACGATCCTGGCCGCGCTCTCGCTGCCGACCGGCCAGCCGTAGAACCACGGCTCGGAGTTGCGCGCCCGCATCCAGTCCGCGAGCTGCTCGCGGTCGAGGCGTTGGGCGGGGCTGCCGGGCACGGCAGCGGGCAGCAGCACCGATGCCATCGCGCCGATCATTGATGCCGGTGCAGGTGGCGGGACGCCCAACGCCTCGCACAGGATCGCCCGCGCCTTCAGCGCGAGCGCGCGATTCGTCGCCATCACCGCGGGCCAGCCGCCGGGCAGGAGGCCGCCGAGGTACGCGATGCAGTCGGGGATGCAGAACGCCGCGGTGGGGTCCGCCGTCCCCGTCCAGTCGAACTCCTTCAGAAACCGCGGCTCGCCTCCTTCGTACCCGTGGCTGATCGCGACGGGGTGCAGCCCCCGCTGCCTGTCTCTTCTGACGTGCAGGAACGCGGCGCTCTTTGGCGCGCAGAGCCACTTGTGGGCGTTCGCGGTGTAGTACGCGGCGCCGAGGCGCGCGAGGTCGAGCGGCACCATCCCGAGCGCGTGCGCACCGTCCACGAGCGTGTCGACGCCGCGCGCGGAAAGCTCACGCACGAGAAGTTCGATGGGAAAGACGAGCGCGGTCGGGCTCGTGACGTGATCCAGCATCGCGAGGCGCGTTCGCGGCGTCACGGCCGCGAGGACCGGCTCGATCACGTCCTCCATGCCGCGCAGTGGAAACGGCACCTCAGCGACGACGACGCGCGCCCCCGTCCGGGCGGCCACGTAGTCGAGCGTCCTCTTGCACGCGGCATATGCGTGATCCGTCGTGAGGATCTCGTCGAGAGGAGAGAACGCGAGCGACCGCACGACCGCGTTCACGCCCGCCGTCGCGTTCGGAACGAAGGCGAGGTCGTCGCCGTCCGCTCCCACGAACCCCGCCAGCGCCGCACGCGCCTCGGCGAGGAGGCCC
>Ga0315273_10014397_pt1 | contig 10191 bp, 11 predicted proteins | sample YL17G02_0_MG_FD_205753 | JGI IMG/M metagenome (GOLD analysis project Ga0315273, IMG submission 205753) | Sediment microbial communities from Yellowstone Lake, YNP, Wyoming, USA - YL17G02_0 | ecosystem: Environmental > Aquatic > Freshwater > Lake > Sediment | place: USA: Wyoming | collected... | reverse complement strand
CGGCAATATAGAACAGGTAAAAAAACAATGCGGCTGGCAGGTTTGGATTGCTTGTCATGAGAAAGCCAATTTGATCACTATAAAGACGAGATGCGATCAGACTCAGCCAGATCAAGTCAACTATCGTGAAAATAAACAATGTGATCACGTAATTACGGATGATTTTCATTATATAAATTCTCCTCTGAATGATTGTCAAATATTAAGGAGCTTTCCCATTTGTTGTATTAATTTTGATCAGGACTTCGTTGCGCGCAAGAAAACCGGGCACCCAGGGAGGATTGTACCCTGCGACGATAAAATCACCTTGAGTTTCCAGACCGTTCTTCTCCATCCATTGTCTTAGCAGTTCTTTATTCTTGTTGATATTCTTTTGCTGGAAAAAACCAGAAAACCGGATGGCTGCCATTTGGTGGGCAGGTATAAGTGTGAAGTGAATATCATCATCTTTGGGTATTGGCAAAGTATCCAGCGTGTATTTTGCAGGCATGATAAAAGCGACTGTATATTTTTTATCGCCGGTTACGATGACAGGCGTAGTCATGGCGATTTTTTGGGATTGAGAAACTTGCACTGGAGCAGTCATCTCGATTTTCTGTCTGGTGATGTTGTTCCCAAAAATATAACCTGCCAGAATATTAAACCCTTTTTCGATGGCTGATTTATAGTCTCTTTCGACAATGATAACCTCCGCCTGGATGTAATCTGTATACAGGCGGAGCTCAATATTTTTTTGTTTCTTCAATACGGAATACTTTGGGGTTTCTGTCATTTTATCCTCCAATTCCTAATAATCATATTATATAGAGTTTAGAAAATATAGCCAGAAAATTGTACAATTCCGCTTGTAAACTGTGTTGGTCTTCCCATACCTTTCGGAAAGCCGGGTTTTTCTGCAAACGGAGCCATCAAGCGTGCAACGATCCTGGCCAGATCCGACTTCTGGACAGGAGTGCTGATGGTCAATACAAGTGTGGTTAGAACCTCAGTGGCCAGGGTGACGAGGAAGATAAACCTGCTTATGCTCCCCCTCGATGCTCGTGCAGGGTTCTCAGCACAATTGGCGCAGCAGGGTATGGATTTTCACGTAACGCATCTTCAATCATTTTCAATTCTGACTCAGGGAGAACTTGAACGCATAGACCAGCGATTTGCTCTGCCTCATTTACCCTGTCCAAAATGACTGCGCCGCCCAGGGCATCAGACAGCGTGAGATTATTGTAGTCGTATTCGTTGGGATGGTTCGACTTGATAAAATTCCAATGCTTAACAGCCGCATCCAGACCTTCGTCCCGCAATGTTTTTAAGACGCTCACACTGGCAGATGGAAGCAGGGGAGCAGGCTTGTGACCAAAAAGGGTGTCCAGGGCTGAATATGCGATCTGCTCGACGGGAGAGGGGTACAAATTGCACAGAACGACGACAGCTGCTTTCCTGTCGGGCAGCAGGATGAAATTCGTCCTGAAGCCCGTATCGCCGCCGCTATGGGCAATCACCTTTTCACCGCGGTATTCCCCCAGGAACCAGCTCAATCCCACATGGTGTTTTTGAATAGGGGACTCTGGCTGCGTTTCTCCAATTGTTTCAGCCCAGGGCTTCCAGAGAAGATCGTAAGACGAAGGTTTGAGGATGTGCCTGCCGTTGAAGTTTCCCTGGTTCAGATTGGTAATAGCCCAGTTGCACATCTCCAGCGCGTTGGAGTGAAGCGTTGAACTTGGCCCGTGCATGCGATTATAGGGGTACTCTTTCCAGGCAGTGCTGGCCAGGGAACTCAGATGAGGAGCTGCCCAGTTCCCGGGAAGATGCTCTGGTTTGAGGAATGTACTTTCCGTCATTCCAGCGGGATTGAGAATATATTCCTTGACATAGTCATCAAAAGGCATCCCTGAAACCTCGGCGATGACTGCACCCAGGCATTCAAATGCAATATTACTGTAGGCATATTTTTCGCCTGGGGGAGAGATCAACTTCAGAGACGCCAGGCTGCGCACATAACGTTCCAACGCGCCTTCATCATACTGAGGTTTGTACCATTCATAATCCGGTTCGTCCGGCATGCCCGAAACATGGCTGAGCATTTGCTGGATGGTGATGTCGCGGTAGCGCTCGTCATCCAGTTTGAAATAGGGGAGATAGGTGATGACCGGAGCATCGAGTTGAATCCTGCCTTTCTCGATCAACTGGACCAGCGCGGTGGCTACAAAAGGCTTGGAGACTGACGCCATATGAAACAGGGTCTTCATGGTGGTGGGTACCCGGGTTTCGACGCTCTGCACCCCAAAGCCTTTTGCATAAACGATATCGTTATTGGCGACAATGCCTATGGCAAAGCCGGGAAGTGCGTGGGTGAGAACGGCATTCTGGATGAATGGTGAAAGACGAGCGTCGAGATCCTTGCCAATTTCACCCTGGATAATGGATTCGCCTGATGTGTTCATAATGGAGCAACCTCCCATCGCCCATAAGCAACAAAGGCCCCGAATGCAAAGAGAATGAGGCTGACGAAAATTTGGGGTTTTTCGCGGTACCTGACATGGAAGAAAAGTGAGATCAGCAGCATGATGGATACAATCACGGCTGTACCAGGTGTTATCCACGCTGGCGACCCCAAAACGCCAGGCAGGATTAATCCGATGGTGCCAAAGAACGCAAAGACTGCAGCAATGGATAGTGATGGTTGAGAAAACCTCCCCATCTTTTGCATCGCATCCTGCATGGTTGGCTGGGATTGGCGAAGACCATGTGTGTAGGAAACCGTTATCAACTTGATGCCCAGAATGATCTGGAAAACCCACAATGCAATATTCATCTTCATCTCCAAATGATTGATATCAAGGTATATTGTACCTTGTCTTTCAAGACCTCCGAGCCGAACCGGATAAGCCTACAGCCGGTCAAGCGCCTGTCTTTTCGGCGTAAACCATTCTTTCAATCTCCATCACCGCATCCGTTCTCCCTATTGGAATAAGATAGCGCTGGCGATATTCACCGGCGCCCACCTGTTCCAACACCTTCCAGGAATATTCACCAATAAACGCTGCTACCTGGGCAGGCTGCAATCCAAAATCCCATATCGGTTTCTTTCCCCTGGTCTGGCGGTACAACCTTTCCAGCCCGTAGGTGTTTTCTCCGTCCATGAAAACCTAGGCGATATGGGTGAACAAAGGCGGCTATTCAAGACATACCAAGCGGTTGTTAGCTGTCTCTCTGCAAGAAGTATATCAAGGTTATTGATCACTTTGGCCTTTCAGACCATGTTTTTCTATCGTTTGCGATAATTTCAAAAGCCAGGATACCAACCAATCCATTTCTTTCTCTGTAAACTCACGCGTTATCAGCAATTTTAACTCTCTGCCAGCAGGCTGAAACAAACCTGAGTTTTGTGCTTCGGCTTTCAACTCTTGTATTTCTTCTTCTGAAATATCAATTTTAATCATCAACCCGCCTCTCCCGACTAGCGCTGTATATAACGATTGTTGGTAAACTGATTGGGGAGGATATCCGAAACAAAAAGCAACATGTGTTCCCTGTAAGTTCACATTCAGAGAGAAGCCCTTTGAGCCCCAATGAATCGGGAAAGAATTGTCTTTTGCCGATTTGAGCAATCGCTCAAACATACGTTTTCCATTCGAGTCTAATGCTGTAAGAAATTTACTTTCAGATATTTTTGGTAGTGAACCAGAGATGATCCTATCGATAGAATTTGATTCATTGCCTACCACGATATCAGTGGATAACAGTCTTAATCCACCCTCAGCTTTGAAAAAGGTAAATTCCAGGCATGTGACTTTGATACCCTTATTTCTCAAAAAGCTTGATGTTTGGCGTATTTCAGGCGTGATTTTTTGTCCAACTATAACGATTCTCTGATCATTATTGAATACGACAGCTTCATCAGTGGCTAATTTAAAATATTCCCGGTGATATTGAGCAAGATTGGCGGCTTCGTCACTTGTGTAGTTTCGAAGAATATCCTCAAGTTGTTCAATCCCTAATTTTTCGATAAAAGAGGTGTATTCTAGGGCTTGGGCAAGTGTCTCGCGTGGTGTACGGTTCCTTTTTAGCTCAATAACCACCGAATCGCCTTGTCTATCAATGGCTAGTAAGTCAATAACGCTACCGAGATTTGTAGTAACTTGCCGCCCAATTATAGATAGATCACCGTTCTCGATTATTTTGTCAGGGTTATTCTCCAACCATGTTTCCAGTATCGTTTCCGGGTGTTCATCTTGGAAACCTATCTCGGAATACTCTTTGAATTTGTCATCGGTTGTGATACTGAATATTTTCATGGGATTCTCCCGTCTCAAACTCAATAGTATTTATTACTCAGAAAGCCAACGGTGTGACCCATTGTCAGTGATTTGACTCATTTGAATCATCCCGCCGTTCCAAATTCTATCTCACCAACCAATGAATCCAGATGCCAACTTATTTCAAAGATTGTGAGCTTTCCGAATTTCAACAATATCGTTGATATGACCCACAACATGGTTGGTCTGCATCTGGATGATTGTGCTTATCGCCAATGAACAGGCTTCTCCTTCAGGCCACTGGAATGGGATGGTTTGTTCCCAGGCGTCGGGTCTCTGGCTTAATAACTGAACAATATGCTGCCGGTTGGCCCGGAATAATGCCAGGGATGGCTCAACCGACCGCCCTGCATAATCCCATTTCTGCGCCCATTCAACCTGTGGGATATCCCAGTACCATTGAAAACTAAACACCCTTTGAGGAGGAACCAGAGCAGCCTTGATGCACATTTTCCAGATATCATCACCATCCACGATGTGATGAATGATCTGGCGGATCGACCAGGATTCGCCGGTCAGGGCAGCGTCGAGGCCCGTTTCGGTGAGCCCGGCAATAGCAGATTCCAGATCCTCCGGACCCTTGGCATAAAGGTCGAGAAACGTATTTGAGGTATGAATTTGTTCTGTCATTGATTATTGTCCATTATGAACCATTTCAGCCAATAAATACATTACTTTTCACCAACATCTGTCTTTATTCTAATCGAAGCTTGTTTCAAGGTCTGCTGATAAAACGCTAACCTGGATTCTCTGGATAACTTACGGGCTGCAACAATATCATTCGAGCTGATTTCTTGACCAGGTGGCAAGATCATTTCTTGTGTCACAACCACGCTTCCCCCAATTCCATATATCGCGTCTTCAATTCGCTTGCGATGCCCAAATGATAAGTCATCGGGGATCTCATCAAAAGCAAAGAAACGCACATCAATTGTTTCTCCCGGTTGGATTTGAAGATTGCCTCCGGTCGGTATAGCCGTAAAAAGAACTGCGTGGGTATCCGGAAGGTTGCCAATGCGCGAATAAACTCCCACCAGGGATTTCAACTCGACATCCAATCCGGTTTCTTCTTTCGTCTCACGAACAGCAGCTTGGGCTACCGACTCGCCCTCTTCAACCCCGCCACTTGGCAAACACCAAACTTCGAAATCATCCCTTTTCGTAAGAAGGACCCGATATTCGTGTATTACAGCAACATTGACCGTGATCGCTGGCATGATTCCTCCTATGTCCGCCTGTAATGATCTTTTCGTATTTATTTCAGCCAAACCCCTACGATTTTAAATTCTGATCGTTCGCAACTTACTCCCCAGGCCGTCGAATGATTTGCGTTCACGTTGCACTCTGGAAAGTAGCAGACAATGAGAGGGTTTGAACTCGTCCGAATCCTTCACTTTACACCGCTCACAAAAAATACCATTTTGTCAAAATGAATACCATCGGTTTGCTTGAAGTGCTGCAGATCCTTGAATATGGCTTCCTTTACTCTTTGTAGCTGATCAGCGCCGGCATGTTCGATATTCCTGATGAGCGAAGCCCATCCCAGGGCTTGCATTTGCCTCCACCACTCTTCTTCATCCGTTGAGATAAAAGTCATTGATTCTTTAATTACCTCGATCTCTCTGAAGCCAGCCTGTTGGAAGATGAACTGATACCCCTTTGCTTTTTCATACGCCATGCCGATGGGGCGCCGTTCCAGGTATTCACAATCTTCCAGGATCGGCGGATAGTGTCTGATAATTTCATCTTCCATCCAGCGCACGTCTTCCTGCTTTTCCCAGGAACAGCATACAAACCTGCCACCATTTTTCAGAACGCGCAAAATTTCTTTGCTTTTCGTATCCGGCTGGGTAAACTGATTGTTGGTGAAATCAAAGCAGTCATACCAGCCCATAAACCCGCATATTACGGTGTCAAATGAACCCGACCGAAAGCCCAGGCTTCTGGCATTCATAAATGATACCGTAACATTCTCCAGCTTCTGCCGCTCTATCCTAGAGCGGGCGGCTGGGATTCAACTGGGGCAAATGTCAATGCCGGTAGCGTAGCCATTTGCGCCTGTTTTCGCCGTTGCCGGAAAAAGGGAAGGGCCGGTGCCGCACCCAATATCCAACACCCTGGTTCCAGGTGAGATTCTGGCATGTTCGACCAGCCTGATGCCAAAATAATCCCAATAATCTGATCCATCTGAATCAGGTACACCAATGGGTCTGCTCCATATTCTTACCATTTGCCCATCCTTTCTTGAATCGTCATTGAATCTTCCAGATACCTTCTGTTGACGTGCTGGCAGATCGGGTAAAACTGGCCCGATCCAGAACAATGACTGCAATGGCCATCACGCTCCCCAGGACTGCCAGCAACCAGAAAAGCGCGGTATTACCAAATATCCCCGTGGCATTTCCAATGAAATTAAAAGCAAAGTGAACTAGAAACACCGGAATCAGGCTCCCGCCGGTATGGTTGAATATCCACGAAACCAGAATGGTGATCCAGGTAGCCGCCAGCATAAACGGGATCAAGGGGATGCCCTGCAATGGCAACCCGGAAAGGAGAAAAGACGGAAGATGGTAAAGCCCCCACAACACGCCCAGAACCAGGCTCGAAACCAACGGATTCCAGCGCGCCTGGAGACGAGGCAGCGCGGTGCCGCGCCAGCCCAATTCTTCACCCAATGCCCCTGTAAATAAGCAGATTACGACGATGGTCAATAGCTGGCTTGCCGGAGCAAAACCTGGCGCAGCATTGCCGGAGAGCATGTACAGACCGATCGTAAGAAATGCCAATGCGATTGGCAGAAAAAAGGCAATGACGTGCCACTTGAGGCCGATACGCCACAATACAACTTTACTGAACAATGCACGCAAACCTGTTCGCCCGCCGGCTATTCCTGTAACCAGCAATCCGACGGCATTCGGCAGCCAGGACCCGATCAATAGGGCAATCATCGGGGGCACGAGGGATGACAGAAGGAAAACGAGCAGCCACTCAATGCCAAAGACCAGGACAAAGTATGCGACAAGCGGGGAGCGCTTTACCCAATTGGTGAACCACGTTGTCATAATCGAACCTCCAATTTTGGATATATATTATTGAATTACGTATCGCGATGACTGATTGCTGAACCTGCCAACATGCTTTGTGGCGGTCGTGATAAACACCCAATTGTTAATTTTACAGGTTTTTGTTGATGCAATGATGTTTGAGTTTTCCTGGATTAAAGCAAAGAGGGTTTTTGGGTATCAACACCATCCAAAAACCCTCTTCTTATATCATCAGGGATCAAGACTTCAATCCCGCCCGCTTGCCGCGCAACATGCGCCTGGGATGGGGTGCGGTTGCGTGAAGGGTGTGGGCATGCTGCCTGGATAATGGGGTTGCCGGTAACCGCACCGATACCATTTCCCTGCGACGCACCGGGATGGAGAAGTTCTCCTGAGCCGCGAGAAGCCCGAAGCGTGAAGCGCCCAGGTAAAGGATTTCAAGGATCAAATCGCGGTAGATCAAACCACCCCGCTCGGCGATCACCGCCAGGTCGCTGAAGCCAGGGGACATACCCGGCAGGGTATTAATCTCGATCAGGCGCGGTTTCCCCTCGCGATCCAGGCGGATATCCACCCGGGAGACGTCCAGCGCGCCGATGGCCTGGTGAGCCTGTACCGCAAGCTGTTGGAGTTGCTGTGCCAGTACCTCGCTGATGCGTGCCGGGATGATGAAGTCGGCGCTACCGGGTACGTCATAATCCAGTTTCTTGAGTTTCAGCCCATAAACGCCAGGGGTGGCAGAATGAGAGGTATCAATCTCCTGGACAAGGAAGCGGTGAAAACCATCTGCACCGTAGAGCTCGGGACGGCGGGAATAGCACCGGGCGTCCGTGCGCCCGAGCACCCCCATGGTGAATTCCCGTCCGGAAAGGTATTCCTCAACCAGGGCAGGCTGTTTGTACTCACGGATAACCCAGGCTGCCTGCCTGCGCAGTTCAAGCTCGTCATGCACAATCGATTTGAGCGAGGTGCCCATCCCGGTGCCTTCGCGGGATGGTTTGACGAACAACGGAAAGTTCATGTCCGCCTGCAGTGGCTCACGACCGGTGATCAGCTCCTGGAAGGGAGCAGTCAGCAGCCCGCAGTCGCGCCAGATGCGCTTGGTCATGGTCTTGTCCAGGGAGATGGCATTGGCAAGCACACGCGAGGCCGTATAGGGAATGCTCATCATCTCCAGCAGTGCTGGAACCTGGGCTTCCCGTGCGTCTCCGCCCTGGCCTTCTGCGATGTTAAAGCAGATGTCAGGGCAAAAATCGCGCAAGGCGTTGGGTAAATTGGTGTTGGCCTGGAGGAAAACGGTGGTATGACCGTCTGATTCGATAACGTCGCGAATGGCCTGGATGGTTTCGGGCTTATCGAACTCCGCACCGGCGTCACCTGGGGCATCGGGACTGAAGGGGTCTGCCTCCTTCAGATTGGCGATCACCGCCACCCGCCAGGGCCGCGCCGGATGCGGCTTACTAGGGGGAGGTTGATCGCCTTCGGATTCTTCTTCTTCTTGCAACCGTAAGACAGGCGAGTATTTAGCGTCCATTATTTTTCTGTACAGATACCTTCCTTTTTTAGATTCAGGTTCGGATTCAAGATGATAGCCGGTTCAACAACCGGCTACAGTTGAATCGCATATTTATAACACTGGTGTTATTATAAGGATATTGATGAAAAATACAAGGGGTTAATCAGAATTGTAAGGTTTCTTTATGTGCCACCGGAGATCGAAGTCGATCATCATCATAGCTCAAGAATCCCCATCATCATAAGACGATGGGGATCATTCCAATAGGTATCCGGTCAATCTGCCGGGCAGGTATCCGTATACAGATAGCGCTGGCATTCGCCAATTCGCCAGGGGCGTGTGAGGCGGTTGTGCGCCATTTGCTTCAAATCTGTGAAATCCAGCAGGAAGACTCGTAAAACACCATCCGTACCGCCGCTGACCAAGGTCTTTTCATCCGGACTGACCGTCAGCCGAAAAATACCATATTCCTGATCGGATAAGATGTAAAGCTGTTTGCCTGTGGCGGCATCCCAGACCCGGATGGTGCTATCATATGCAGCTGAGATAATCCGTTTTCCATCCCGGGTGAAATAAACCGACATCACACTATCATTGTGCCCGCTCAAGGTAAGCAGCAACTCTCCGCTGGATGAATCATATTCTTTGATCGTCCGGTCCCGGCTGGTAACTCCCAGGCGGGTTCCATCCTGGTTGTAAGCCAGGTAAATCGGGTTATCGGGTATTGGAATTTTCAATAGCAGCACCCCACTGTTGATATCCCAGATACATACGTTTTTATCGAGGGAAGCGCTGGCCAGGCGGCTGCCATCCGGATTGAAGGCAATGGAGGTTATTCCAGCAGAATGTCCGTTCATTTCTCGCTCAGATGTCCCGGTTTTCGCATCCCATACCTGCAACACGCCGTTGGTATCGCCAGTCACCAGGCGTGTCCCATCCGGACTGTAGCGCAAAGCCATCAGGGGCAGGTTGCCAACTTTAATGGTTGACTCCTGCACGCCCGTCGTGGGATTCCAGAGGTAGATGGTACCCTCATTGGTGGCAGTTGCCAGCACCAATCCCGAGGGGTCAAAATCGGCGTCAAACACCTCGCTGGAGTGATCCAGCTTATAGAGTTGCGTCCCGTTGTTTGCGTCCCAGATGCGGGCTGTTTTATCCTCGCTGGTGGTAGCCAGGCGGGTGCCATCAGGGCTGATGCGTACAGATTGGATGGCGTACATGTGCGCGATAACGGCAAATTTCTCGTTTCTCGGGGTGAGGTCCCAGATTTTGACTGTGCCATCCATACTGGCAGTGGCCGCAGTCCAATTTGTTGGGC
>Ga0315273_10014395_pt1 | contig 10191 bp, 11 predicted proteins | sample YL17G02_0_MG_FD_205753 | JGI IMG/M metagenome (GOLD analysis project Ga0315273, IMG submission 205753) | Sediment microbial communities from Yellowstone Lake, YNP, Wyoming, USA - YL17G02_0 | ecosystem: Environmental > Aquatic > Freshwater > Lake > Sediment | place: USA: Wyoming | collected... | reverse complement strand
ATCGTGGCCCAAAGACCTGCGACATCGCCAATACCAATACCAATCACCACGGCCCAGAACAGCTGCATTATTCTCCGTTCTGAATCGACGACATTAACTATCAGAAGAAAAAATGGAACGTACGTGAGAACATCTCGAACACCTCTGAGTCCACATTCTGAATTGAACGTACTGAGAAAAGTCGCGCCCACCCAGGGGAGCAAGAACCAACCCAGTCTCGTTATTTTGATTCTGAAATCACGTGTGATTGCCATCTTCGCAAGCCAAAACACCAACGCACTGATGAAAAAAATGGTCTTCGGCGTCTCAGCAAGGGGGATGACCACAACCATGGCCACGAGAGACCACCAGATCGCTCGATCGAGGAGTCCCGAGATCTTATCCATCATCGAACGTTCTCAAGATGGTGCAGCCTGTCAAAGAGCACGATGTTGGCAAGGCTGCCGCTAGACCGGGGCGACGTCCGCAACATCAATCTCCACCGCCGCCGCTTGCTGAATGAGGCGAACACCCAGCACCAGACGATGACGCTTTTCTTTGCGCAAAAGAATCCCGCGAACTCCTTGCAGCGGACCTCGAACCACTTCCACTTGCATGCCTTCGTGCAGATAAGGATGCGAATCGTAGGGCAACACACTCGTCATGAGAGCCCTGAGCGCCGCAATCTCCTCATCCGCAATCGGCTCCGGGCAATGGCTGGCCCCAACAATATCGACCACACCGATCGTCTTAAGCACCGGTAGCTTCTGCTCCGATGCAAAGTGGACAAAGCAATACCCTGAAAAGAGAGGGACCTCGATTTCCTTCTTCCGATCCTTCCATTGACTCAGACGCTTGACCGTCGGCAATAACGGCTCAATACCCTGGTTCGCAAGCTGATCGCGCACAACCTTTTCGTGACGCGACCGAGTCCGAAGGGCATACCAACGCAACGGATGGTCTGTCTGGTCTGTTCCGTCTGTCTGGTCCATCTGGTCTGTCTAGTCTGTTCCGTCTATCTGGTTTGTCTGGCGCATCTGGTCTATTTCGTCTATCCCGTCTATTTGGTCTGTCTGGTCTTTCTTCTCAGATACTTGATGAGGCCCGAAATGATTCTGCTGGTTTTCCCTGCTTGTGCATAAATTGAGTCGAAGGTCTCTTGCAATAGGTATCCTTGATCTACTGCCACGTAGAGATGGCTCTGAATCTCGGCTGCAGATGCCATAGCCACAAATAAGAACTGTACAAATTCCTTGTCGGAATGCCGGACAAATCCTTCGGCGATATTAGCCATGACCGAGACAGCCGCTCCTTGAATTTGCCCACAAAAACGAAGGTCCTTTTGCCAAGTCTGGTTCCGGCCTATCGCTTCGTAGATCTGCCGCGTCAGTTGTCTGGCTTCTTTCCAGCAATCGAGATCCTCAAATCTGGAGAGCTTCATTTCTTGGTCTGTCTCGTCGGTCTGGTCTGTCTGGTCTATCTGGCGACGGTCTATCTGGTTGAAGAGGTCTATTCTGTTTTTCTAGTCAACTGATCGCACAGGCAAGACCCACCGGACAGACCAGATAGACAAGATGGACATCATCGACCAGATAGACCATTTTGAGACAGCTCCGCCCTTTCACTTACAGATCCACATCGCGCGCACCACACAAAATGTCGACCACGCACGGAAGCGCCCTGCCTTATTCTGGCAGGCCGAGTCTCAGTACCTTTTCCCGTGGCACTCCCGACTGTACCAACTGTTCTTCACAGGCTGCCGCATGCTCGAGATCAGTAATCAACACCCGGTCGAACTGCCAGCCGGCGATCCTATTCGGCGAATAAACTGGACAAGAAAGAAATGACTCACGCGAGCTTCCATCAATGAATCCCACACAGTCGATATTCATCTCTCGAAGCGACAGATAGGCCAATTCGGCTAACTCGGTCGTCCCGTAGATCAGAACCCGTTGATCATGAGCACCATCGAACGTCGATAACATCTCTTTTAGCCGAGTACGCATATCACGGTAGTACGAGAGGGAGTACTGCATGTAGAGATAGGTCAAGCGTGACTTTTCCGTGACGCCCTGTGGCGTCAGGAGATACCTAATTCGGCTGCGCGGAATGGTCGTGATCTTGATGTAGCCTTTGAGGGCCAGACGCTTGAGATAGAGATTGGTCAGACCAAGCGCCACGCCAAGCTTAGTGGCAAGGGTGCGCTGAGTGGCCCCGCCATCTCGATCGAGCTCGCTGAGGAGGAGAAGGTCTCGTTGACCTTGTAGATCCATGAATTATGCGGATAAATTGGTCTGTTGTTCACAATGTGAACAAATCTGGCGAGCCTGTCAAGCAGTTTTTCCCCCTATCAAGTCGATATCGACGTCTGTCCAATCTAGAAAGAAAGACGTCTGACTGGGACTTGACTGAAGAACATTTTCTACAGTGCGCGTGGAGGAGTGGACACACCATTGAGCAATCGATGCAGGGACGTAATGCCGCGACAAGACGCTCCCCCCTTACCGGTCAGAGAATCGCCGTCCGAACTCGCCCCATCAGGCGACCGGATGCCGACATGACCTCATCGACCGCAATCAACTTCATACAATTCTGCTCGCCACGCTGGCAGGTTGGATGGAAGCATGTCCGGCAATCCAATCCTTTGTAGATCACTTCGGTCGCCCCTCCCCGCGGCCCCCATTCAACGGGGCTCGACGGGCCAAACAAGGCCACCACGGGAGTGCCGACTGCGGAGGCAATGTGCATCGCGCCGCTATCGTTTCCAACGAAGAGCGCTGACTTTTTAGCGATGGCCGCGAACTGTTTCATGGTTGTACGGCCTGCCATGCTGATAGGTCTACTCTTCGCCATCTGTTGAATCTGTTGCGCGAGATCGCCTTCCTGGTGGCTGCCTCCGATCAACACCTGACAACCATACTGGAACGTGAGACGATCGGCCAGCTCTGCAAACCGCTCTGGAGGCCAGGCCTTGAACCAGTACCGGGCGCCGGGTTGCAGCATCGCAATCGACTGTGACCGCTGAAGGCCGAGTTGATCCAACAGTCGATCCGCACTGTTCGCATCTTCTGGCGTCAGCCAAAGTTGAGGATTCCTTGAGTCGGCTTGGATGCTCATGGGCTTGAGGGCTTCCAGATCCCGGTCAATCCGGTGCTGTACACCTGGCGCAGACTGGACCACCTGTGTGTAGAACCGACCCCGCCAACGATGCTCGTCGTTGAATCCAATTCGAACCGGTGCACCGCAGACCCAACTCAGAACCGCAGCCCGGTCTCCATCCGTCAAATCGATCACTGTGTCGAATCGCCGACGACGCAGTCCGGCGATGAGCTGAAATTGTGTTACCAGAGATCCTTTGTCGAGAATCACGATCTCGTCGATGTCCGGGTTCCCGGACAACACGTCTTCCGTCCCGCGGTTCACCATCATCGTGACTCTGACATGCGGTCGTGCAGCTTTGATGGCACGGACGGTCGGCGTGGCCAACAAGACGTCACCGATATAGCGGAGTTTGATGACCAAAATGTTCTTCACGCGTTACATGCTGACAAGAGTCAAGCTGACAAGTCGTTCGTCACCATTGACAGAACATCTCGTCATGTCAGCTTGCCCGCTTGCTTACTTGTCAGCCCCCTCACAGACTTGCCGATACAACTCCACCGTCTTCGTCGCAGCCTGCTCCCAAGAAAACTGCTTGGCACGGTCGAATCCTTTGACCTTCAAAGCAGCTCGAAGCGGCTCATCCTCAAGCACGCGGATCATTGCCTCTCCGAGCGCTCGCGCGTCCCGGGAATCTGCCAACACTGCCGCGTCACCCGCCACTTCAGCCAACGCGGTCGAATTGGACGTGAGCACCGGCGCCCCACAGGCCATCGCTTCCAACACGGGCATCCCAAACCCTTCGTACAACGAGGGGAAGACGAACAGATCGGTGGAGGAATACAACAACTGCAGATCGTTCGTGGACAACCGTCCCGGGCAAAGCACCTTTTCCGTCAAACTGTGCCTTCGAGCCGTCTCCTCATAGTTTCCGAACGGATGGATGGGCGAACCGACAAGGATCAACATTCTCGATCCCAATTTCTTCCGCACCATCTCCGCCGCTTCAAGAAATATCTGGTGATTCTTGCGCGGGTCTGCTCCTCCAATAAATAAGACATAGTGCTCGACCGTCAGACCGATCCGTTTCCGCAACTCCGCCATCGCCTGATCATCCCGACGTGGCACAAAATCCTCCGACACTCCATTGGGAATCACCCTGATGTGCTCGCGTTTCAAACCATAGAGTTCCACGAGTTCTCTGGCGGAAAACTCGGACACCGTGATGGCTTTTCTGGCTCGCAGTGCGGTCTGTCTCGTCTTGAACGCCGATGGCCATTGTCCCAACATCTTCCTTGAGTATTGCGGGTTTCGGTCCATCCACAGATCGTGGATCGTGACGACCCCGCCATAGCGCCCGACTGCCTGCATCCGAAAGTTGGTCCCATGGTAGAGATCCAACCGATCGGACGAGCCCCGCTTCCGCATCCCCCATCGGCTCGAGTTCATCCACTGGAGCCGTTCAACGCCAGGCCACGCCCTCACAGAGTCAGCCTGCTCAGCGCCCGGTTTGGCATAGGCCACAAAGTCGATGCCCTCTTGCTGTGCCAGCATCGTCCGGAACAGGTGATAGGTGTGCCATCCCACCCCACCCAGATCGCCCACCATCGGATTCGCATCAAAACCGATTCTCATCCTCGCCCCTTCTGTGCTGTGAGCCTGCATTATTCACGAAGGCTTCTACTACAACAGCCGATACGGCGCTGCGACAAGCCTGACGGCGGGCGGGCTCGCCGCTCGGTCGGTCAACATGCTGTTGGGGACTGGCGCCCTTCTTTTTGGCGCCTGTCCCCGTTCTGAAACAACGGGACAGGCACCGCCGCAGACGGCGGAGCCAGTCCCCTAGCCTCCGCGCGCCCGTCTCGCTTGCCGTCTCGGCGGTTTCGTCACGAACCCTCATGAATAATGCGGGCTAGCACCTGACCATACAGTTGTTCCACCTTCGCAACATACGCATCGAGACTAAAGTGCTCATGCGCACGCGCGCTCCCGTTACGACCCATCTGCTCTCGCCGGACTTGGTCCTGCAGGAGGGACACCACGGTTGCGGCCAATGATTCGACATCGCCCGGAGGAACAAGCAAGCCAGTTTCTCCCTGCGCCACGACTTCCGGAAGCCCCCCTGTCGTGGTCGCGACCACGGCCTTCCCCATCGCCATCGCTTCGACCACCGCGATCCCAAATCCCTCCATGAGGGCCGGATGCACATACAGATCGAGGGACGCCAAGAACGGCTGAACTGGGTCCTGAAAACCAACAATATGTACGCGATCGGCAATCTTCAGCTCATGCGCGAGCCGCTTCAATCGATCGGCATAGCCGCTATCGTCGCTCCCCACGATCACGTAATGCACGGTGGGTGCAGCACGGACAATAGCAGGGAGGGCCCGCAGCATGACTTCATAGCCTTTTCGCGGAAACAGGTTAGCGATGGTGCCTAATAGGACGGCTCCGTCCGGGATCCCGATCATCTGACGAATCGCCTGGCCATCGTGAGTGAGTTGTCTCTTGAAAAGATCGATGCCGCTGTAGAGGGTCCGGACATTTTTCACTGAAACCCCGCCAGCGATCAGCGACTGTTCAATCTGCCGAGAGATCGCAATGACAGCATCTACACGATCAAGCCCATAGCGTCTCACTTTCGCCGGCTCAATTTCCTGTCTCACATGGGCCACAATCGGAACGGGATTAGACCGACGACTCGCGGCAGCCCTTACGGCATGAGGTACCCACCAGATATCGTTCACGTGAATCATGGCCGGATCGAGCTGACTCAGGAGAGCCCCCAGACGCCGGACCGCCGATCTGCGCTGGAAGAAGGAGCGGACTTTTCTCCAGGGAGGGAGGCTGAGCGCATGAGTGGGGACGGCAATGGCATGGAGCTGATCTCGGAATGGGCCCGTCCCTGGACAGACCACATGCGGCTTCCACTTCTGTCGATCAAGCGTCTTCACTAATGAAATCAGATCGCGCTCCGCCCCACCGATGGCTTCAATCCCATGCACGTACAGAATTCGTGTACCCACTACCTGGCGTCCGGTTGAGAGGCAGCCTGCTTAGTTGCATCCCACAGCTTGGCATATTTCACAAAGGTGTACATGCTGGCGAACACAGAGATAATGAGTCCACGCACTCCATCGCGAAACGCTTGCCTTTGGACATAGTACTTCCAAAAGGTAAACAGCGGACGTATTGTCAGATCACTCCATCGAACTGTCTTCTTCGTTTTCCCACGCTCTCTCGCCGCCAATGTCGTAAAATTATTGAACTTCTTGAAGTGGTCTTCAATCGTCCGCTCCGTGTAATGATCCAGCGCATTGGTCAGATATCCGTGCAGGCCCTCAAACACAAATCGGTTGTGAGGCTCGCTATCATTCAGCCGACCGACGCCACGCCGGAACAATCTGAGCTGATAATCCGGATACACCCCTCCCCATCGAATCCACTCTCCGTAATAATAATTCTTCCTTGGAAGCGAATAGGCTACCGGACCTGCTTGGTCGGCTGCCTCTAACACGCGTTGGATTTCTCCGCGGAGATCGTCACTGACTCTCTCATCGGCATCCAGAATAAAAACCCAGTCCGACGTCGCACGATCGATCGCAACGTTTTTTTGTTCACCAAAACCGTTCCACTTGCGCTGAGAGACGTGCGGTGTAAACTCCCGGCAAATCTCAACGGTCTTGTCGGTACTGTAGGAATCGACTGCGATGATTTCATCCATCCACGCTACCGAATCGAGAGCTTCACGAATGTTCCGCTCCTCATTGAACACGACAATCGCGCAGGAAATCGTTTGACGCATATCGGTTCCTTCAGGCAAATGTTGTCAGGGGACTTCTCTAGAGCTCGGCATGATCATTCCCCATGCCCTAGCGAATCGGCTGATTGTCTTCCATGAGAGAGGCAGTGTGAAGGCAAGCCTGAGTACGCTTACGAGGCATCACGCCGGTTTCCTTCTTTCTTTCGCCCGACCTCCTCGGGCCAAATCTGCCGCACGGTCACTACTCTCCGCATCAATTACCGCACCCTCGTCAACCCAATGGACAAACTGGCGACAGTCTGGAAGATTATGTTCCTCATTCTTGATGACCGCCACACAAGCCACTGTGGGTAGAGCCGAGACCATGGTCACGGCTGAACTCCACCTTGAGGAACAGGCCGGCCTCCCAATTCATCAAACTTGCGGCGGTATAGCCCAACGATTCGGCTGTGCCTGACAAGCAGCCAGCGCCAGGACAAGAGACGATTGATCTCCACTGTGACCGGCTTGAAGATTTTTTTCAGGCGGCGATACGTGACCAGCGTGAGCTTTGACTTACTTACACGTTGGATGTCTTCGGGCTTATACCACAATCGTACCTGTTCGGCCTTGCTCCATTTCTCGTCAATCATGCGCCGAGGATGCGTACAGCCAAATGGCCGTGGCTTCCCCTTGCTCGTTGCACGTATGAAATGATGAACAACGGATCCCCCTACTACCATACACCGGTGGACATCGCCTATTTCCTGCTCACGCTTGCGGATCGTGAGGTAGAAGTCCCAATCAGCAGCTTGAATTTGCTCATCAAGACATCCGATTTTGTTGATGAGCGATTTCCGCCCCATCACACAAGATCCGTTGATCCCCTCAAAAAGTTTACCCTGGTACCGGTTGCAGATCTCACGGCTGACCGTCTCCCAATCCCCATACATCTTGCGTAACATGGTTCTGAGTTCCGTGATCGATCGACCAGACGAGAGACGGCCACGCCCTATACAGTTCCATCGATCGTGCATCCAATCGGTCAGTGCCGGGGTCGGCATGACTTCAAGGCCGAGCGGGGACACAGCATCAAGCCCTTGTTGTTTCATCGCCTCAATCAGTGCTCCGTTCCAATTCGGCGCGACATAGAGATCATTATTAATGTGACAGAAATACTCCCCTTTTGCCTGCCGCATCCCGAGATTCATCGACTCAGGGAAACACAAATTCACCTTGTTGCGAATAACAATGCAGTCGTTGCTTTCAAAGAACTCAGCTGACCCATCGGTTGAGTGATTATCAATCACGATCACTTCGTACGAACCAGTCGTGTACCGACGTATCCCTTCGAGAAAGAGTTGGTTGTGCCCTAATTGATTGTGCACGGCGACGATTATACTCAGCATGATTCCGTCTAATGCACCAGCAGAGAGTACTGCCAAAATTTCCTAAATACCTCCCGCACATCCGGGAATCGTTGCGTGAGCCGCCGCATCCGGCTCGCGCGCAAAGGATTGTTGCAGTTCGATACGAGCGCGCGCCTCATCCCGTCGAATCGGCACGGCCGCCCATCTTGCATGCAGTCCGTCATCCGGTCGCGCACCTCAACCTGAAACGACGACGTCCAATAAAATATGGTGGTCTTCGTCGTCCGGCTGAAACAATGCTGGGCCTCACGAAAATCAACCGCTGCATAAAACTCGCGGAGAAACTGACCATCCCGGCATGAGCAAAACCGAGCCACATCTTCCACCGACTTGGGCTCGAACACCAACTGGTTGCTGCCCAGTGAGAACACGAACCATCGATGGTACCAATGTTCCGGAGAAGACTCGTCTCTGAGGGCAAGCCCCTGTTCAAGAAATGGCGAGGGAGTTTCGATATACCCAGCCGCCCCCACACGCATGATTTCTCGGCAGGCCTGAACGGGATCCACCACGTGCTCGAGCACGTGCGAGGCATAGACAAAATCGAATGCCCTATTGGCAAAGGGTAAGACCGTGGCTTCGCCGACGATCAACCTTGCAGAAGTCGGAACCAACAAGGCATTTCCGCATCGCTCATGCCCATCAGAGACATATCGTTCCAGCAGATGTGTGACCCCGGCGAATGGATTGTGACCCGGGCCAATTTCCAACAAGCGCTTGGCTGAATACGGCCTTCTCCACCATGGCAATCGCTTCATCGTCAAACCTTTCCGGTACACCTACCCACGAAACCCCCGCCGAGGGACTTCCCGATAAAACTGGAGATTCAGCCAGCGATTGCGGCGGGCAGCCCAGCGCCGGGAAGATCGGAGTCGATCCGCCATCACCGCTGGATGCGATCCGCCGAATTCCTTCAACATGGCATAGTCATCAAACTGAAAACTGTCATGAGCGAGTTGCTTGGCCTCTGCGGCAGGAATATGGCCCCCTCCATGATAGACCGTCACTTGCTCTCGCTTTTTCTCCAGCATCGTTTTAGGATCCTTCACCCACCCATAGTGAAAGACACGCCCGTTCGATGGGGCAATCCATTCCTTCGGCCCACTCTGGAGATACTGCTGCGTCGCCTTCAGATGGAACCCCACGGCATCGCCGCAAGACTCCACCTCACCGTTGTTCCGGATGATCCGCACCGCTTTGCGGTAAAATCATGGATTCGTCGACCAATAGTCCGCGATAAAATGCAGATACCGGAACAAAAGCCCTTTCACCTCAGGATTGCCGAGCTGGCGCCGCATCGCCTCCTGGATGACCGGCAAATCGTCTTCGTGCACGACTTCGTCGGCTTGAATGTAGAACGCCCAATCGCCGGTACAGTGTGACAACGCAATGTTGGTTTGTTGGCGTAGATCAGTCCATCTTTTCGCAGTGTCTCGTCCCAAACCGACTCCACGATTTTGATTTTCGGGTCGCTGATCGAGCAAATCAGCTCAAGCGTGCCATCGTCGCACCGCCCGACATTCACGATGAACTCGTCGAGCACCGGCAAAATGGAACGGGTCGACTCCACGACCGGATAGTCGTACTTCACCACGTTCCGCACAAATGTAAATCCGCTGACTTTCATGGTTTCTTGTCTATTCGGTCCATTCAGTCTGTCTGGTCCATCTGGTCTCCCAGTTGTACGGATCTAAAAGACTGAATAGACCAGACAGACCTCTACACTAGACAGACACTTTGTCTTTCGAGAGTTCCCAGAGCTTCGCATACTTCATCGTGGTGTAATAGGCATAGAGTCCGGAAAGAATCAAGCCCGGCATGCCGTCGAGGAAGCCGGCCTTCTGCACATACATCTTGAGAAACGCGCCGAGTGGATGGGTGATCAGTTGGTGGGAAGAGAACTGCCTGCCTTGTTTCGCCATGCGACGAGCCATCAGGTCG
>Ga0315273_10014394_pt1 | contig 10192 bp, 5 predicted proteins | sample YL17G02_0_MG_FD_205753 | JGI IMG/M metagenome (GOLD analysis project Ga0315273, IMG submission 205753) | Sediment microbial communities from Yellowstone Lake, YNP, Wyoming, USA - YL17G02_0 | ecosystem: Environmental > Aquatic > Freshwater > Lake > Sediment | place: USA: Wyoming | collected... | reverse complement strand
ATTCCTCAAACACGCCTCGCCCTTTCCCGGGTCACGACCATCCCTGGCTAAGAGGCCCCGGGCTGCGGGATAGGGAGCACGGACACTTGACACAGGATTTGATCGAGAATCGTGAATACCTATTTAGAGAAGAAGTAGTCTGCCGCTCTTCTCAACGAAATAGCAGAGAAGGAAGAAGCCGTCATGAAGATCCCTCGGCGAACTCTGTCCACCCTCGCCGCCGCCTCCATTCTCCTGGCAGCAACAACGCTGCTCGGAGACGGCCAGATGAACATTTGGCCGGACAATTCGGTCGAGCTCAAAGGTGTCGACCAGAAGCACATCCCCACGCTCCACCTTTATCATGGGCCTAAGGCCGCGGGAACGAAACCTGCGGTGCTGATATGCCCTGCGGGAGGGTACAAACATCACTCCGATCCGGCCCAGGACATCCAGTGGCTCAACAGCCTCGGCATTGCGGTATACGTCGTCAAGTACCGACTGCCGGTATACGGTTACAAACACCCCGCGCCGCTGCACGATGCCCAGCGGGCAATGCGGATCATCCGGCAGAATGCGGAACAGTGGGGCTTGGATGTTGGAAAGGTCGGAGTGATTGGCGGGTCATCCGGCGGCCATGTCGCTTCCACCCTGGCCACTCACTATGACGGCGGCGACAAATCTTCCCAGGACCCTGTTGAGCGACAAAGCTGCCGGCCGGATTTCGTCATGCTGTGTGAGGCAGTCATCACGATGCAGGGCAAGGATTGCCATTTCTATTCACGGGGACGATTGCTCCCCGAGAATCCACCCAAGGAGCTGGTAGACAATCTCTCCAATGAATTGCAGGTGACGCCGGATACGCCGCCTACGTTCCTGTCGGCAGGCGGTCAGGACCGATTGGTGCCCGCCGACAATTCCCTTGCGTTCTTCATGGCATTGCGAAAGCATCGCGTCGCATTCTCCGAGCTTCACTTGTTCTCTCATGGCGGCCATTCCTACCAGACGCCGGAATGGCGTGGCCTTGCGGAAGCCTGGATGCGGCGCCTAGCCGTACTGCCGGTGAAGGAAGGCGAGAAGCCATGGCCCAACCAGTTTGACAAGGGCGCCTGGGAACTGGGTAACTACATGAAGGGCAAATGAGGCAACTACCCCCGGCTTGGAGGAAAACATGCAACGCCCATTCATGCTGGTGATCATCGGTCTTCTGCTCGCCGTTCCCTGTCGGGCGGCCGACAAGGTGTTCCTCATGATGCCCGCGGATCCGAAAGCCACGTATCCGCGCTTTCACATTGGCGTGTCGGGGATCTACGCGACCATCGAAAAGGGGCTCGCGGTCACGGTGGACAGCACCGAACCGGGCACGCCGGCGGCTGGGAAGTTCCGGAAGGGCGATATTCTCGTCAAGGTCAAGGGCCGGCCGATTTCGGAGTCCACGCCATATATCGTCTTGGGGGAGGCCCTGACCGCCGCCGAGGCCAGCGACGGAAAGCTGGTCTTCACCATCAAGCGTGAGGGGAAGGAAGAGTCGGTCGCTCTCACCATTCCGGTGCTGGGTGCGTACAGCCGGACCTGGCCGTTGGCCTGTAAGAAGTCGGACACGATCGTTCGCCAAGCCGCCGCGTTTCTCACCCGCCCCGAGAATCTGAAGGACCCTGGCTTTTTTGGCGGGCTGTTCCTGCTGTCCACAGGTGACGACCAGTACCTGCCCGCCGTCAAGGCCATGGTCGAGCGGTTCCCGCCCGATAAGGCGGGCAACCACACGTGGGTGAACGGATATGCGGGAGTTCTGCTCGGAGAGTACTACCTGCGGACTGGCGACAAGAGCGCCCTGCCGCGCCTGAAAGCCATCTGTGTCGACGCGAAGGAAAGGCAGTACTACGGGGGGTGGTGCCACTGGGCCGGTCCGGTCCCTGGCTATGTCCAGGGCGGCCTGATGAATCCGGCCGGGGTGCAGATGCTGACCACCTTGATCCTGGCCAAGGAATGTGGCGTCGACGTGGACCAGGGCACCTTCGACCGGGCATTGACGTTCTTCTACCGTTTTCCGGGTCACGCAGGCGTTCCCTATGGAGACCATCGTGCGGAGGGCTGGCTGAGCTGCAATGGCAAGAACGGCATGCTGGCCGCGGCGTTGTCGCTGCTGGACGGTAAGGCATATCGGATGGCCACGGAGACGCTGAGCCTGGATATGGCTGACTCCTATCGGTGGCTCACGGCCGGCCACACGGGTGGCGGGTTCGACGCGATCTGGCGCGGCCTGGGATCGGTGCATGTGCCGAAAGACAAACAGGACCACTACCGCCTGCACATGGACAAGCTGGCCTGGTACTACGACCTTTGCCGGCTCCCCAAAGGCGGCTTCAACATCCTGGGCAACCCCGAGACGCAAAGGACCTATGGGGGCGCGGTGTGGGGGCACGGAATGGGGCTGGCCTACACGGCGCCGCGGAGGACCCTGCGCATCACCGGCGCGCCGCCTACCCGGTACAGCCAGAAGGTCCAGGCGCCGGACTTGCCGTGGGGCCGGCCGCGGGATCTCGAGTTCCTCCGGACCGACTACTGCGAAGGGTTCGGAAAGGAAGAGATGGAGCCGCACGAAATATATAACCGACTGGGCGACCCGTACAACAAGCCAACCGAGAAAGCCGACAAGGCGTTCTTCACAAAGATGATGCGGCACTACAACCCGAATGCACGCACCATGGCAGGCCTGGCGCTGGGCGGCCTCGGAGCCGTGGACGAGATTGCCCAAGCGCTGCAAGACCCGGATCCCCGCGTCCGCCGAGCCGGCCTCGATGCCATCGAGAAGTACAACCATTTCTTCCGAGCCGCCCAGGGGGCTTTCCCTCCTGCGGTGGTGTCGGAGAAGTTCCTGTCGGGGATCGAGAAGATCCTGAAGGACCCCGAGGTCTCGCTGTGGGAGCGGGATGGCGCCATGTTCGCCCTGAGCCGGGCCGAGCCGGCGGACATCAAGAAGAACCTCGGGCTGGTCCGGGACTATCTCCGCCACGAGGAGTGGTGGCTGCGGCAATCGTCCTTCGCGGCGATCGTGGCCTTGGCCGGGGACGAGAAGCTTCTCGCGCCGGAGCTGCCGGCCCTGCTGGCCCGCGTGGCCGAAGAGACCCACGTCTTCCCGCGGCGGTTTCTCATGGGGCAGTTGCAGTCGGTATTGAAGAACAAGGCCATCAGTAGCGGCATGAAAGACCAGATCGTCGGCGGCATGCAGCGGGGCATTCATGAGACGGCCATCGAGCCTGGATACCTGGGCGGGATCGGGCGGAACAACAAGTACGAAACCTTGCGATATTTCCTGGCGCAAGCCCCCGAAGCGGCGTCGCTAGTCCTCGACGAGGTGGAGCAATACATGTCGTGGCCAGACTTCTTTGCCGGCTGGGGCTGGCCGGAAGCTTGGTTCACGGGCGACCGCTGGGGCAATCCGGGCATCATCCAGTGCGCGGAGAAGCTGGGCAAGGCCAAAGGAGCGCCCCTCCTGGCCCGCTGCAAGCGCGTCGTCGCGCAACTGGAGGAAATGAAGAGGCAGTCGCAGGGGAGAGACCCCAAGGCGGTCGAGGACGCCCGAGACAAGATGATTGCAGAAATCACCAAGGCGATCCAGGAGTGTGAGAAGAAGATGGCCGGCGACTGATCCTGACTTCCCAGCACCCGCAGGGGACGGTTGTCGGAAGCAGTGTGTCTGGAGAATCCACATGAGAACCGTTGTCTCTTGGGTGTTCGGCACCCTTGTTCTGTGTTCCTTGTCGTTGTCCCACTCGGCCCGTGCCGCAGAGGCAGACACCGCAAGAACGCCGGCTCCCAACGTGCCGTTCATCATCAGCTACTGGGTGGGGCCGCCCAAGTCGGAGACCACACTGGAACGCTACAAGGAGATCGCGGAGTGCGGTTTCAATGTGGCTTACCCGGCCGAAAACAACCTCTGGGCAAAGGCCGACAAGGCGCAGGAGGAACACAACAGAAAGTACCTCGATCTCTGCCAGCAGGCGGGTCTCAAGGCATTCCTCTGGGACGGCAATGTCACAGCGTGTGGCGGCTGGGACAAGGCGCCCAAGCCCGAGGAGATCCCCCACATCAAGAAGACCTTGGACGGTATGATCGCCAGGTACTCCTCTCATCCGGCCTTCCTGGGATTCGTCCTCGGGGATGAGGGAAACACACCGGAAGGGAATAAACGTCTCGGTCTCGTCAACCAGTACCTGTTGAAGAAAGATCCGACGCACCTGCCCTACTTCAATCTCCTGCCGAACCACGCGCACGGCTTCGTGCATGGCCCCGCAGGTGGCTACGAGCGGTATGTCGCGGACTACATCAGGGACGCGAGGCCACCATTTGTGAGTTGGGATCACTACCGGCAGATGTTCGAGGGCGGCGACGAGAACTACTACTGGCACAACCTCGAACTCGTACGGAAGCACTGTTTGAAGGCAAGGATTCCGTACAACCAAGTCATCGTTTCCCTTCGGCACATGGGCTACCGCGAGTGCAGCGAGGCGGACCTGCGTTGGCAGGTTTTCACTTCGCTCGCCTACGGTTCCCGGGGCATCCAGTACTTCACCTATTGGTTTGTCGCAGGACTGGCCTGGGCCGATGCTCCGGCCCTCATCTCAAAGGAAGGCAAGCGCGACGCGAAGTGGGAGTACGTAAAGAAGATCAATCGTCGGATCGCCAAGCTGGGAGCGACGCTGGTACGGCTCATCTCGACGGGCGCATACTGCACCGATCCGATTCCTCCCGGCGGCCGGCGACTCAACCCCACCGAAAACGCGCCGGTCAAGAAAGCCGAGGGCGGCCCACTGTTGGTCGGCTGCTTCAGGGACACCGGCGGGAAACAGTATGTCTTCCCCGTCAACAGGTCCTTCCAGAACAAGATCACGGCCAAGCTGACCTTGGATAGGACGATCGGCTCCGCGTCGGAGATCTCCCAGGAGACAGGCGACGCGCTTCCGGCCGCGTTGGTGAGAGGGAAGGCGCTGGAAGTGGTACTGGAGCCGGGCGACGGCAGGCTTTTCTTGCTTGGGCGATGAACCACAACGACATCCGAAGGAACAGGGCATGAGTCCTCGTGGAACGGTATTGAGTCTGGCGCTGGCGGCGGCGGTCCTATCGGGATCCCCCCCCGCGCACGCCCAAGAGGACCTTGGAGCGGGCAAGGACACCTCGGCCCAGCGCGACGCGCGCATGAAGTGGTGGCGCGAGGCCAAGTTCGGCCTGTTCATCCATTGGGGCTTGTACTCCGTGCCCGCCGGCGAATGGGGCGGCCAGAAGAACTACGGCGAGTGGATCATGTGCAACTGCAAGATTCCGGTGAAGGAATACGCGAAGCTGGCCACACAGTTCAACCCCGTGAAGTTCGACGCCAAGGCATGGGTGCGCATGGCCAAGGGCACTGGGATGAAATACATCGTGATCACCGCGAAGCACCACGACGGGTTCGCGATGTTCCATTCCCAGGCAGACCCGTTCAACATCTATGACGCCACGCCATTCAAGCGAGACCCGTTGAAGGAACTGGCCGATGAGTGCCGGAAGCAGGGCATCAAGCTGGGGTTCTACTACTCGCAAGCTCAGGATTGGCATCAACCCGGGGCGGATGCGGTCCTGGGTCGCTGGGACAAGGCTCAGGAGGGCGACTTCGACGTCTATTTGCGCAACGTGGTCCTGCCGCAGTTGAAGGAGCTCATGACCAACTATGGGCCCGTCGCGGTGCTCTGGTGGGATACGGCCACCGCGTCCATGACCCCCCAACGCACGGACCAGATGAAGGCGATGCTGAAGCTCCAGCCCGGCATAATCACGAATAACCGTCTGGGCGGCAACAATCCCGGCGACACGTACACGTCCGAGCAGGAAGTTCCCCCCAACGGGGTTCCCGGCAAGGACTGGGAAAGCTGCATGACCATGGGCACCCACTGGGGATACAACAAGAACGATAAGAACTTGAAGTCGTCGGCCGAGCTGATCCGCACGTTGATCGACATCGTCAGCAAGGGCGGCAACTACCTGTTGAACGTGGGGCCGACCGCTGAAGGTCTGTTCCCCGAGCCCAATGTTCAGCGGCTGGCCGAGATCGGCAAGTGGATGAAAGTCAATGGGCAGGCGATCCACGGCACGACCCGCTCTCCCTTCCCCAGGGCGCCCGGCTGGGGCCGCGTGACGCGGAAGCCGGGCAAGCTCTATCTGCACGTCTTGAATTGGCCCAAGGACGGCAAGTTGGTCGTGCCCGGCCTGACCGCCGAGGTCAAGACGGCTTACCTGCTGGCGGATGCGAACCGCGCGGCACTGAAGACCAGCGCCAATGCCGGTGGCGTGGAAGTGGCCCTGCCCGCCCAGGCGCCCGACGCGGTTGCCTCGGTGGTCGTGTTGGAGATCGAGGGCAAGCTGTAGCGTTCCCTCAACCCGGCAACCACCCAAGAATGGATCGCGCGCATGCGCGGTTGCCACAGTGTTCGGAGACCCCCATGAAGTGGATGCGATTCCCCGCGATGGCCCTTGCCTTGACCGCTTCCCTCGCCTTCTGCCGCGGCGACACGCCGGACGGGCCGCCTCGGCCTGACGTGCTCTTCGACGATTTCGAGAGCGGACGCTTCGACAAGTGGACCGTCGAGGGCACGGCATTCGGCAAGGGTCCGCTGGAGATCGTGGGGCTGGAGAAGAACGGTCCGGGTGTGCCCTGGACGAAGGTCTATTGCCCGGGCCGCCAGGGGAGATACGTTGCCCATTCGGCGCCCGATAGAAAGGACGGCCCGCAAGGCAAGTTGACCAGCCGGCCGTTCACCCTCGATCGCCGGGCACTGAAGTTCCTGATCGGCGGCGGGTCGTCCCCGGCCACGCGCATGGACTTGCTGGTCGACGGGAAGGTCGTGCGGACCGCTTCGGGCGAGGATATCTCGGGCGTAACCGAGCGCGTATGGGACGTGGCCGAATTGCAGGGCCGGCAAGCCGTGCTCCAAATCGTGGACTCCTCGTCCGGCAACTGGGGACATATCGTCGTGGACCGGATCGTGCTGAGCGATGCCCTGACCTCCGCCCCCTGGGTGGAAGATCCCAAGGATTTTATCACCCTTCGGGCAGTGCAACCCGGCAATCCCTGGTCGGATCGCTGGGTCACGGATCCCAACGCCAAGCTGCTGCTGATGGGCGACTCGATCACCAGCGGTTGGGACGGGAACGCCTTCAGGACATTCTGCGTCAACCGCAGGTATGTGAACCTGGGGAGGAGCATGGAGCAGGCGGCGCATCTGTTGTGGCGGTTGTACCACATCAACTGCGAGGGCGCCCAGGCAAAACTGATCGTGCTGATGATCGGCTCGAATAACGCCGCGTGTAGCTTCTCGTCGCAGGACGTCAGCGCCGGCGTTGGGGCGGTCGTGGCCAAGCTGCGGGCCAAGATGCCGCAGGCCAAGGTGCTGGTGATGTCCATTCTGCCCCGCGGCACCAGCCCCAAGGCTAGACAGCAAGCGTTCACGAAGATCAACCCGAGCATCGCCAAGCTGGCCGATGGAAGAGACGTGTTCTATCTGGATATCTGCGAGAAGTATTTCCGGCCGGATGGCACGGTGAACTCGGAATTGCTGGGCGATCTGTGTCACCCCACGGGCAAGGGCTACGAGATCTGGGCGGAAGCGATGGAACCCCTGTTCAGGAAGCTGTTGGACGAAAAGTAGAGCCCCTCTGGCCAGCAAGGAATCAGAAAGGAGTGACAACTTGAATAACATGAGCATATCACCTGTTGCCGCGGCTTTGCTGCTCGCGCTTTCCATTTCATCCGGATGGTCGGCGGGCGCTGTGGATGCCAAGTCTCTGACGCTTGCCACGCGCGGACAACCGGCTGCCTATACGATCGTCCGTCCAGCCAATGCCTCGCAGTCACAGATCTACGCGGCCGAGGAGCTGCAACAATTCACGGTACAGATGACCGGCGTGAAGCTTCCGATTATGACGGACGATGTGCCGCTGCCGGAACGGGCGATTTTGTTAGGCGTAACCAGCCACACCGCTGCGCTCCTCGGCGGCCCCGCCGGTCTCAAGGATCTGGGCGAGGACGGCTTCCGCCTGAAGACCTATCCGCCGCACCTTCTCATTCTCGGCGGCCCCGTGCGCGGCACGCTCTACGGCGTCTACGAAACGCTCGAACGCTTCGGCGGCTGCCGCTGGTACACGACCTGGCACAGCGTCATTCCCGACTGCGCCGCGTTCACCATCCCCGAACTCGACGAAACGCAGAAGCCCGTATTCGCCATGCGTACGTCGTTCTGGTTCGACATGCTCAAGGGCGACCTGGCGGCGCGCAACAAGCTCAACAGCTCCAGCCATGGCCTCAAGGACAAGCACGGAGGCGCGATCCGCTTCTGCAAAGGCCATTTCGTCCACACGTTCAGTGTGCTCGTGCCGCCCGCGGAGTTCTTCGACAAGCACCCGGAGTACTTCAGCGAGATCAACGGGAAGCGCATCAAGGACAACGCACAGCTCTGCCTTACCAACCCGGACGTGCTGAAGATCGTAATCACGCGCGTCCTGGAGAACATCCGCCAGGACCCTACCGCCAATCTCTACAGCGTGAGCCAGAACGATTGCCTGAACTTCTGCACCTGCACCAACTGCAAGGCCATTGACACGCGCGAGGGGTCGAACTCGGGCACCATGATCGCCTTTGTCAACCAGGTTGCTGAGGCCGTCGAGAAGGAATTCCAGAACGTCTTGATCGAGACCCTGGCGTATAATATGACGCGCAAACCGCCGAAAACCGTCCGCCCACGCCGTAACGTTGTGGTGCGCATTTGCCCCATCGAGTGCGAGTACTCCAAGCCTTTGGACCGCAGCGCGTTCGAACAGAACCGGAAATGCGTCGAGGAAATCCGCCAGTGGAGCGCCATGACCGAGAAACTCTACGTCTGGGACTACACCACCAAGTTTCGCGACTACCTTGGTCCCTTCCCCAACGTTCTGGCCCTGCAGGGCAACTTGAGATTCTTCCGCGACAACCACGTCGTGGGGGTCTTCGAGCAAGGCGCGTACCAGGGCCGCCACGCCGATTTTGCGGAGCTCAAGGCCTGGCTGATCGCCAAGTGGCTCTGGAATCCGGATCTGCCCGCCGAACCCCTGCTCGACGACTTCTTCAAGGGCTACTACGGGGCCGCGGCGCCGCTGGTGCGCAAGTATTTCAATGAGATCCATGCCTACTATCAGAACCCCGGAGTCAACCTGGGCATCTATGACAACGTGGTGCGAGAAGGCCCGGTCCCACATGCCTTTTTTGCCAGCGCCGTCGACCTGTGGCGGCAGGCGGAAGCGGCCGTCAAGGACTCGCCCTCGCACTCCTACAACGTGCGCATGGGCGCGATCCCCGCGCTCTACGCCCACATGGACCGCCTGCCGGCCGATGCGTTTGAGGAACGCCGGGCCCTCGCCACCACCCTGGTGTCGCGATTCCGCGAAGCCAAGGACATCTGGATCTCCGAAAGCGCCGAGATCCACAAGAATACGGTGGCCCGGTGGGATCGCTTGAGCCAGCCGCCGCCGATGGAAGTGCTCACGGACCCCGAAACGCATGGCGAGACGGTGAAAGTCACGCTGCGATGCAATACGGAGGGGGCCCAGATCCGGTATACGGTCGACGGAGGCGAGCCCAACGCCGAGTCGAAAGTCTATGACGCCCCCGTAGCCGTCAGGAAGGGACAGAAGCTTCGCGCCCGCGCCTTCAAGACGGGGATGAGCACAAGCCGTGAGGTCAGCTTTACCCCCGGCGAACTGAAGATTCGTTTCCAGCCCGAGAAATCAAAGACCCCGGCCGGTTTCCTGGCTGATACGGGAAGACCCTATGGAGATCGCGGCAATGGGTTCACCTACGGCTGGAGTGCCGACTGCACGAAGCAGACGCGACAGCGGGCGGAAGGGTATGGCGGAACGTTCTGTCACTTCAACAAGAATCAGAAGTGGGAAATCGCGATTCCCAACGGCCGATACGAGGTGACGGTCGGTGTCGGCGATGTCCCTTATCCCAGTGACAGCTCCATCAACGTGGAGGGTGTCGAATTCTGCAAGCACCATCGGCTGAACAAAGACACCGCCGAGTTCACGAAGACCGTCGTCGTGGCCGACGGGCGCTTGACGGTGGACAGCGGCGACAGCCAGGACATGCAGACGAAAATGACCCACGTGGTGATCGTTGACGCCGGCCAGGACGCCAAACCTTCGT
>Ga0315273_10014393_pt1 | contig 10192 bp, 21 predicted proteins | sample YL17G02_0_MG_FD_205753 | JGI IMG/M metagenome (GOLD analysis project Ga0315273, IMG submission 205753) | Sediment microbial communities from Yellowstone Lake, YNP, Wyoming, USA - YL17G02_0 | ecosystem: Environmental > Aquatic > Freshwater > Lake > Sediment | place: USA: Wyoming | collected... | reverse complement strand
TGGGCGAGGTAGTTGTGTATGTCGATGCGTCAGGCAGTTGCTACGATCAGGCAACGCAAGCGAACTTCGCGGGGCACATCAACGCGATCCTGTCCGAAGCGAAGCCGAGCAAGGTACACGTGATCTACTTCGACACACAGGTGCATAAGCACATCGAGATGGACCCCGGCGAGATCGAGTTCGCGCCGCAGCCGCAAGGTGGTGGGGGCACATCGTTCGAGAAGCTGTTCCCGTGGCTGGAGGATATGGGCATCAACCCGGCACTCGCCATCGTCTTGACTGACATGATGGGCGGCATGCCGAATGAAGAAGATGCGCCGCAGTATCCCGTGGTGTGGGCATCAACCGAGGCAGGATACGTCGGCCCGTTCGGCGAGACGATCTACGTCAAATGACGTTCACGCTGCGCGAACAGGAATGGAGGATGGACGTGTACTCAAGAAAGAAAGATCACGCAGAAGCGCGCAAGCGTGCAAGTGACGCACGTGATGCGCACATGTTGTTGGCAAGCCACATCGTGACATTAGACGATTTCTTGGGTGCACAGGAGGAGAAACGCGAAGCGAACCGGCTGTATGCCGAAGTGTACCTGCGAGTAAGGCAGGAACTGAAAGCTGCGAGAGCAGCGAAAAAGGAGAGGCACAATGAAACTGAAACTGTTCAACGGAGTTCTGACTAGCCTATCACTAGGCATCGTCGCAGGTGGGTACGATCCCGAGACGGCGCGCGTCACTGTTGTCGTGCGTGGCGAACCGGACAACACGGCGGGCGTGCTGTTGCTCGACGTGACTGAGGCGAACAAGCTGATCTCGATACTGAGCGTCAACTTGCCCAAGGTGGAGCGCATCGTTGCCGAGGAGAGGTAGAGTAGTGGTGAGCAGATTGCTATAGCAATCCCCCCAAAAAATCAGGAGAGCAATTATGCACAAGAAAGTACGCCTTATCGCTTTCGGGATACTCAAGCTTCAGGAGTGGAGATTGATCCCGTGGTACACCTCGGAGACCTGCAAGAACGGATGTTGTGTTTTCCGTGAGTTCACGTGGCTGTTCCTTGGCGTGCGTGCCTCCACAATCAGGAGAGATAGCTATGACATGGACATTTAGCGATTGCCAGAAGCATTGGGAAGGACGACGCAAGAGCAATAACTACCGCAGCATTGCCAAGTGTGGGTGGCACCGGTCGCGTGAGTACATGGAGTGGAACAAGTACGATCAGTGCTTCGATCTCACGCTGCACTCAACGGTGGTAGTCAGGGTGTACCCCGACAAGTACGTGGTTAACTGCGGGGGTTGGTTCTCAAACATCACCCGCAAGAAAATCCGCGACTGGGCGGACGTGCACTTAGCCGGGCAGCACCACACCAAGTTCATCGAGAACAAGTTCGTGTATTACAACGGCGACATGGTGTCGGTGTTCCACAACAACATGGAATTCAGCACGAGTGGATTCCCTCTGCACCCAGTGCTGCCTACCGGGTACAAGATGAGGAAAGGAGCGACACAGGAGTTCAATGAGATGGCGAAGAAAGTGCGCACGCGTCTCATGCCGCGTATCCTTCTTGGTGAATTCGAGGGTGTGTACGATGACGACAACATGCTTACCGAGAGGCAGTTGTTATGGGGGATAAAGCAGTTCGTGGCGCGGACTGAGGGGATGTTTGTCGAGCAATTCACCACGGAGGATTTGGCGGGATTCTTCACACTGCGTCCGCAGCAGTCATTCGGCAGACCACGGCACCAGATGTTCGAGCCGCGCCAGCGCACAGGACTGGAGCGGTTGGAAATGAACCTCAACGCAGCAAGACGGGCGTGGTTGGGCGAGCATAGTAACCGCGATCTCTACGAAGTTGTTCCGAAGGAGTTCTCATGAGCAACAAGACTGAACGTGATCTAGCGGAGGAGACCCTACAGCGGGTGATCCGCACCGAGACGCGCCTGATGACGTTGGGTGCCAAGCTTGGGTTCGACTTGAAGGATGACGATTACATCGACGTGGATCCGGATACGTTGACCGTGGTGTTGCAGTCGATGGACGTGGCATACACGAGCGTGATTCGTGCGTGTCGTCGCGCAGGACTGCATACCAAGAAGGTTAAGGTGTTTCACGCGGATGGCACGTTCGTCGCGGAGATGCCGGTATGACAGTCTCGAAGAAGAAGAAAGCTGTTGATCTGCTGGTGCGCAAGAAGAGTGCGGTTCCCGTAGTGCACACACCACAGGGTAAGTGGGTACCCAATAAGGAAGCGGTGCAGCTACTGCTGGTCATCTTCGGGTACCCACTGCAGCGATACGTGGCAGATAGGGGACGTAGTGAGTGGTTCTGGAAACTTTCGGGTAGGCCCCCGAACAAAAAGGAGAGCGATGATGACGACGACGGATGGTACGACGAAGCCGATGCTGACGTACGGCTGGTGGGAGTCGAAACGGAGAGCGGAAATACCGACTTCGCTGGGGCACAAGGAGAACTACGTGCTGACGGTGGAGGAGCTGCAGGCGTACGCCGCATTGTTGAGAGAGCAACAGGCAGCACTGAACAAAGAGTGTGCCGCAGTCGCACTAAATCTAAACGCACTGACAGCTAGTAAGCTGTTGAGCTACGCCAACGCGGGCAACATGCCGCGCTGCACAACCTTGGTGGATGTTCTCGTGTACATCCTCGAACGTGGCAAGGGTGTATTGGCGCTGACCGAGATGCTGGCAGCGGGCAAAAAGAAGCGCAAGGAAGCGAGCGACGCGCAGGAGCGGGGCTAACCATGCCGCGCAAACGGAAGGTTAGCTACCAGCGGCAACTGCAAGAGCTGATGGCGAAGCGACAGGAGTATGCGTATGGGGACTACGCTCTGCACTGGAACGTGAAGGTGCACTACTACCCGAACACGGAACATGTGCTGGACGCCATCGCGCAGTATTTCTACATCAATCGTGCGGACCTACTGATGCAGTATCCCCGCGCGGATGAGGTAGTGGAGAAGCAACTCAACGACTGCGAGTCGATGGAGTTCTTGATCGACCGCATGCGGGAGAGTGTTACTGATGGTGATACGTATTACACAGTGCGGCCCGAAGTAGCGAAGAAGTGGAAGCTGGGCAAGGATGTGGCACAGACTAAGCCGCTCGATGTGAAGTTCGAGTTCATGGGGCGTAGCGGCGGGCATCTGTGCGTCACTGAGTTCGAGGGACGGAAGCTTGCCGACTTTCTGGACTACAACCTTTACGAAGAGGGCGATCCCTACGACGATTACGAGGAGCACTGGTGCCAGAAGCTACTCGCCATGATCGACGAGTGGGATCAGTGCTTCACGAGTGAGGCAGTGAACAAGGAAGCCGCGTACCTGACGGCATGGGAAATCAACTCAAAATTAGAGGACACCGATGACTGACCTAGCGAACTCTCCTGTTACACGACGGACCACGCTTACCTTCAAAGGTAGACGTGTGCTGGTAACCTTGCGTGCCGATGATGTGATTGTCCTTCGGCTCGAACGCTTAACCGAGACGATCAAGGTACCCATCGCTGACTTGCTGCGCAGGGAGTACGGAGCAGCGGGCGCTGACGTGAGTATCCCTCAACGGAGGAGGTAGAGTAGTGAACGCGATAGAAAAGTACACGGCGCAGGTTGACGTGTACAACGCACAGATACAGGCGTATCAAGTGCAGGCGGATTTACTTGCGAAACAGATGCAGACAACACTGGAACAACAGGCATACAACATTCTGAAGAAAGGATTCCCTGCTATGGCATCGAAGAAAGTTGTGTTCACCGTGTTCGAGGCAGCGAATGGTTACTTCGCTGAGACCAGCTTAGGGCAACTGGTGATCGGTACCACGTTGTCTGAGGTATGCACAGCCGCGCAGGGTAAGGCGGCTGAAGAGAAGTTGATGGAAGATTCCGTTGCGTCACCACGCGACCCGCTAGGACAAGTAGGAAAGTCGGCGCTGTGGGAGAAGGTGCGGCCACTGTTCCACGACAAAGCCGTGCTGGAAGAGATGTTGAAAGCTGCACAGCCTATGACGACGTTCGACAAGTTCATCAACCACTTCAAATGATGGCAAAATCTCCCAGCTCACGCACAGGGATGGCGGCAGCAGTAATAAACGGCTGGCCGACCTACCTGACACTGTACGGCAAACGCACAACTGGGGGGAACACACAGCTAGGTCCCGAGCCGCTATGGCGTGTGCCCCTCGCGCAGTGCAACCCGAAGATCAAGGACGGCACAGCGTCGTTCACCGTGCCTACCCTGCAGTTTGATGAGGATACGGAGATTGTGTCCGTGTGGGTAGAAGGTAAGAAACCATCGGGTGATTACGAGCGGATGTTCGAGCTTCCATTGGACACAGGTAGCTTCATGAACAATTCACTGCGGATGACGACTGGGTGTCAACTGACGTTGAAAGACGTAACCATAAGGGTTGACTAACAGGACTGGTAGGAGTATCGTTGCTTTACCCCGCGCTGGGATTCGGCGCACAACCAAGGAGATTTACATGAGCACACCAAGCCTGAGAAAAACAACGGACGTGAATAAGGTCCGCGAGTACATCAAGCGGTGCATCGACCTGAAGTTCGGCACGCTGACTGCGTACGCCGAGAAGGAAGAAGTGTCGCTGCAGTACATCAGCAACGTGATGTCAGGCAACAAGCCTATCCCCGGTTGGATGCTGAAGCGGTTCAAGGTGAACCACGTTGTTGCCGAGCACTGGGAAGTGATCGCATAAACCAAAAAAGGAGAGCACACCATGAAACTCAACAGCTTGAAACGTAGCATCGAGACAATTACACCGAAGATGGCAGACGACTATCTGAACAAGAACACCATCAACCGGGCTTTACGACCGGGGTTAGCTGAAAAGTACGCGTACGACATGGGCGTGGGTAAATGGGGGATGTGTGTTGCCCCTATCGTGTTCTACGAAAGCGGGGACATCGCCGATGGGCAGCACCGACTGTTCGCTGTCTCCGAGTCGAAGTCGCCACAGTCGTTCTTCGTAGTGCGGGGATTGCCGCGACCGGAAGGTGTGCACATCGACGTGAATGCGCCGCGTACGTTGGTGGATAACGCACGCATCAGTGGTCTGGATGCGTCATTGAATTCCACACTGATTGCAGTAGCACGTGGGATGGAGTTCGGGGACCGCACACCAACATCACTATCGCAGATGCGGATGCTGGAGATCGTACACAAGCATCGTCGTGCCGCAGAATGGGCAGTAGCGCATGGTCCGACCGGGCGTTGGCTGCGTAACGGTATGGTGTTAGCGGCGCTTGGGCGTGCGTGCTATCACGAGATCGACATGGATAAGCTTGCTCGCTTCAGTGAAGTTCTGCGCACTGGGTTCGCGGCAGGTGCTCACGAAGCTGCTGCTATCGCGCTACGTAACTACCTGCAGATGAAGGGAACGGCCAACGTCAACATTGGCGGTGCGCTCTGGCGTGATACCTTCCTGAAGGCACAGAACGCGATCTGGTACTTCATGCGTGGTCGTCAGTTGACTGTCATCAAGACGGTCAAGGATGAGCAGTATCCTGCGCCGGGTACCAAGAAGTACACGCCGGTAGTTCTCAAGCCAAAGGCAAAAACCCCGGCGAAAGCAAAAGCAAAAGGGAAGGCTAAAGCAAAATGAAATCCGCAGTCGTTGACTTCGAGACGTACTACGCACCGGATTACACGTTGTCGAAGATGACGACGGAAGCGTACGTAAGAGACGCCCGGTTCGAGACTATCCTTTGTGGGTTTAGGATAGGCCGAGCACCTGCGTACTGGGTGCCCGGCCCCGAGGTGGGTGCGGAGATCACGCGACTCAAGCTGGAGAACTATGCAGTCATTGCGCACCATGCCCACTTCGACGGCCTGATACTCTCGCACCACTACGACACAGTGCCGGGGTATTGGATCGACACGTTGTCGATGGCCCGTGCTGTCTACGGATCGAAGATCAAGAAGAGTCTGAAGGCGCTGAGTGAGCTGGAGGGTATCGGGCAGAAGGGCACGGAGGTAGAACTGGCATTCGGCAAACGCTTCCGTGACTTCTCTAAGCGTGATCTCGCATCGTACGGTGCGTACTGCTGCAATGACTGCGATCTTGAATACGAGCTGGCGAAGATTCTCAGCAAGCATTTCCAGCGTAGTGAACTCGATCTCATTGACTCGACGATCCGGCTGTTCACCGAGCCAATCCTGCAGCTCAACCGGCCACTGCTAGAACAGTACGCAATAGACTTGCGCATCCGTAAGGCGTCGTTGCTGATGGAAGCGAACGTGCAGCTCGCCGACATCATGAGCAACGATAAGTTCGCTGAGTCTCTGCGCTTCTTGGGCATTGATCCACCCATGAAGATAAGCCCGACTACGGGGAAGCCTACGTATGCGTTCGCCAAGACCGACCCTGCGATGCAGGAGCTGGCCGAGCATGAGGATGAAACGGTGCAGGCGCTGATCGCGGCGCGGCTCAACGCACGATCCACCATCAACGAGTCGCGTACGCAGCGATTGCTTGCGATGGAGAAGAATGGATCGGCGTGTGTGTACCTCAACTATTACGGTGCAGGACAGACGGGGCGTGCGTCGGGCGGCGATATGCTGAACTGGCAGAACTTCGCACGTGGCGGAAAGATACGTGAGTCTGTTCTCGCGCCACCGGGACACGAGCTGGTTGTCGGCGACTCATCGAACATCGAGTCGCGGCTGGAGGATTGGCTTGCCGGGCAGGACGATCAGGTTGAGGCATACCGCATCTTCGACCGGGGAGAAGGTCCCGACATCTACTGCGTCATGGCGCAGAAAATCTATGGGAGAGTAATCAGCAAGGAAGCTGACCCCAAGGAACGGTTCGTCGGCAAGACGGCCAAGCTGGGGCTGGGCTACGGCACAGGTGCGGCGAAGTTCGCGGTGACGACCAAGCTGCCGCTGAAGGACGCGCAGAACATCGTCAACATCTACCGGAACTCCTACAAGCGCGTTGTGGCCCTGTGGAACCGCTGCGATGAGGCCCTTGGGCTGGTCGCCAAGGGGATTGTGGGCAGGAACGTAGACTTCCGGGGGATCATCACCACAGTCGAGGGTGGATTGCTGCTGCCGAACGGACTGGTGATTAAATATACAGACCTGAAGTGGAACGCGCGGGTCGTTACCAAGAAGGGGAAGGTCATCGACTACGAGGGGTGGAGTTACTTCGATGGTCGGTCCCGGCAGAACATATACGGCGCGAAGGTTGTCGAGAACATTGTGCAGGCTCTTGCGCGTATCGTAGTCTTGACGCAAACTCTGATGGTGCCGCGCAGGTTGGTGCTGTCGGTGCATGACGAGGGTGTGTGGTGCGTACCATTATGGGAAGTGCTGCAGACCGCGTACGAAGTGAACTGGGCATTGCGACAACCACTTCCGTGGTGTCCAGACTTGCCGTTGAATTGTGAAGTGGGATCACACCGAAGCTATGGAAAGGCTAAACCATGAAGATAGAAATTGGGAATGTGCAGGACACGTTTGCGAAGTCTCCGCTGAATGAGCAGATTGCGTTTGCGGAAATGATGCGGACGGCATACCTTGCGCAGAACAAGGGCAAGCCGACGGACCTTCAACCTTTGCGGGATATCGACGAGACGATCCGTCTCCTCAAGGCCCGCCAACAATAGGAGCTGCCATGCACGTTTACGTAGAGAACATCAAGAACCCCGGCGTCCGGTTCGAGGTGATGGAGTACGACGCCGAAACGAAGATCGCCAAGCTGAAGGGTGGCTTTGGTGTCATCTTCTCTCGCAACATCTCCAAGCCCGAGATGGAGAAGCACGGGTACAAGATCGTGCAGTCTGAAGAGGCGTTGTCGTTGACGCCCCCGCCTGCTGCGCCTGCGGCTCCCGCCAAGAAAGCCAAGGCCGAGGAGCCTGCCGAAGAAGAGGAGTAACATGCGGGTGTTCTTGCTGCACACGAACGTGAAGGGGGAGGAGACAGTTTCATTTGAGGTGCTGCAGTACAATCGAGACACGCACCTTATGCGTGTCCGTTGTATGAACGGCACCGAATTCGAGATGTACTTTAACCCCGGCGGTAGATACAACAGGATCGACTACCGCGTCTTACCCTTGGAGGATGATTATGCCGAGTTCGCCAAACTATGTCCGCGACATCCCGCAGGAGAAACGCACCGCGAAGAAACGAGGCGACATCGCCAAAGACAACTTGCGGAAGAGAGCGCGCAGGCTCATGGTCAAGAAAGGACTCGTGAAGCCGAATGACGGCAAGGATGTCGATCACAAAGTCGCGCTTGGCAAAGGCGGCAACGCACTTGACCCAAAGAACTTGCGCGTGACATCGGCCAGCGACAACCGTGGGTTCCCACGTAACAAGGATGGTTCCATGAAACGAAACACATAGGAGCACACCATGCACATCGAAGTTATGAAGTTGCTCAAAGGGTGGTACTGGCACTTTCGCGCGAAGAACGGCAACATCGTCTCCGACGCCGAGGCATTCCCCACCAAAGCAAATGCAATGCGTGCGGCGAAGGCGGTCGTGAAAGCAGTCGTCAAGCCGTACGGCGATACCAGTATGCTGGTGTTCAAGACGACCAAGGTCGATGACAACTTGTTCCACGTCACGTGGAGCTGACATGATTCGTTTCGTGAAGTTACCTTGTGTTAAGAGTGGGGAAGATGTGGAATGCGTTGTGAATCTTAGTCAAGTGCTCTACGTCGAGCCGAGCAGTATGAATGGAGCGAACACGTTTCTGTTCTTCGGGCCTGATGAAACTCAAGATACATGGTTGTGTGTCAGGTTGCCATTCGACAAGTTTGCAAAAATGTTGCTTGATTGGGATTCCCAATGACGAACTTCTATACATGGCTTCGCAAACAACAGAAGCGTGACGATCCGATAGGCGACCTCGCGCGCGACGCAATGCGCGATACGAAATTCCCCCGAGAACTATGTGAAGTTCGCGTCTACCTGCGAAGTGCGGGGGCGTGCGAGGGAGCACTCACGGCATTCAACAACGCACGCAAAGAATTTTTAGGCACGCCGTGAAACCCCTACCGTGGTCGCACTCCGCGTTGTCGGACTTCAACAACTGTCCGAAGGCGTACCACCACAAGCGCGTACTGAAGGATGTCGTGGACCCGCCCAACGAAGCAGGAGTGTGGGGCGACTACGTGCACAAGGAGTTCGAGAAGTACCTGAAGGCGTGGGACGCTTATACCAGCAACCCGTACGTGCTGCCCGCCGATCTTGAGCAGTACCGTGTATACCTCGACGCGCTCGCAATGTTCCCCGGCAAGATGCACGTCGAGTGCAGGTACGCTATCACCAAGCATCTCGCGCCGTGCGACTTCTTCGCCAAGGATGTGTGGTGTCGGTGTATCATCGACGTGCTGCACATTGACGGCGAACGGGCGCATGTGCTCGACCACAAGACGGGCAAGCGCAAGATGGACGCGCGGCAGTTGAAACTCTGCGCGTTGATGGTGTTCCTGCATCACCCTGAAGTGAAGGTCATCAAGGTAGGGTATGCTTGGTTGAAGGAGCATACCAGTGACTACGAGCACTACGTGCGTACCGGCATGGACGAGCTGTGGAACGAGTTCGTGCCTGACCTAACGTCGTATTCGTACGCAGCAAGGAACATGCTGTTCGGGCCTCGCCCTAGCGGGTTGTGCAACGGCTGGTGCCCGGTGCAGACATGTGAATTCTGGAAACCGAAAAGGAGCAGATGATGGCTGGACTACCCGAACCGAAAGTTGTCAGCACGTTGGCGAATCGTGGCAAGCAGATCGACGCTGCAGTGGATTCCGCAGTTGCGGCTCCTCTCACGCCAGCGAAGCCCGCCGCGCCGGAACCGAAGTACGAGAAGCCGATCACTGCTGCTGAAGCGGAAGCGAATCAAGCACGCCGCAAGGCCGCAGATGCAGCCGAAGAAGCGAAGCGTGGGATGCCGAAGCCCAGTCTGTTGGAACGCGCCAAGAAGTTCGTCACTGGCGAGTAAGTAGAGTAGTGGTCGCAGTCGCACACCCGATAAGGGTGAGCCGCTGCATTACTAAGGAGAGCATATGACCACCCCCGACGGACTTTTGCGTGACGCAGGCGGCGCGAGGCCAGCGAGCGATGTTGACGCGCTGATCGAGCGGTTCCCGGAAATCCACCCCGGCAACTACGGTGAGGATGACGCTATCGCGCTCAACAACTGGGGGATAGAGGCGAT
>Ga0315273_10014391_pt1 | contig 10193 bp, 8 predicted proteins | sample YL17G02_0_MG_FD_205753 | JGI IMG/M metagenome (GOLD analysis project Ga0315273, IMG submission 205753) | Sediment microbial communities from Yellowstone Lake, YNP, Wyoming, USA - YL17G02_0 | ecosystem: Environmental > Aquatic > Freshwater > Lake > Sediment | place: USA: Wyoming | collected... | reverse complement strand
TGGTTTTTACGGTACCGATTCAGTGTTGAGAATGGCGGACTTTCAGGCAGCATCGAGCGCAACTAATGTAGCTACACTGCCGTATCCTACATCTGGCACCCCGGTGTCCTGCAGCCTTAATTCAGCCGGACTTGCTCAGGTTAACAAGACCGGACTAACACAGATGAAGATTCGTTTTACGCTGGATGACGATAATGACAGTACGGCAGATTATCTGAGCATCTATGATGGAAAAACTCAGGCCACTGCGCCTAAATTGGTTGTAACGTGGCAGTAAGCTGTTTTTGTTAGTTCTAAAAGGCCCTTTCAGCCGAAAGGGCCTTTTTTTATAACTCCTTCCAAGTTGTATACTTAACTATACTATGAGTAATTTCTTGTTTGCTATTTGGCTGATTTCTGTATATTATTCTAACCTGAGAACAGAGAATATGGGTAAACACAGAATCCAGTTTATGCTGATAACAATCGGGCTTTCGCTTGTTTTTACTTCGCCGGTGGTCTATGCAGACACGTGGCATCTTGAAAAAGGCCAGGGATGGATGCCGTTGTCGGATAGTAACGATGGTGGGTATATGCAGGCGGTTGCCAACATTAAGCTGTTGATTAACGACGGCAAAGCCGGTAAGGCAAAAAAAGCGGCGGAAAAACTTAAAAAAGATTTTCCGAATATCGCAAAGGCGGATTTCGATGCCTTTATGAAGGCTGAGCTGCTCTATGCCAAGGGAAAATATCAAAAGGCGGTCGAAGCCTACAATAAATTCCTCGACAAGTTTCCTCAAAGTGACTTTTGCGACGCGGCATTGGACAGGGAATTTGCAATAGCCACGGCGTATCTATCCGGCCAAAAAATCAAGGTGCTGGGCATATTTAAGATGAGCGGTTTTGAAACCGGTGAAAAGATTATGGATAAAATCAGCGACCGTGCCGGAGATGAGCCAATCGCCAAAAGGGCATTATTGACCGTCGTCGAATATTTGGAAAAAAAAGATATGTTTAATGAGGCGTACGACAAGTGGTCGCAGATTTCCTCCCGCTGGCCAACGGGGCAGATTGGCAAAGACGCTTTATTAGGGATGGCGCGGTGCAAACACGCCCTGTACAAGGGGCCGCAATACAACGCGACAAACCTGATTAGCGCCAAGAGCTATTATGAAAGTTTTCAGCAGCGTTATCCGGAAGACGCCAACCAGCTCGATATCGGAGAAAAAATACCGCAGATAAATGAACAATTGGCTTACAAACAGTTTAGAATAGGCTGTTATTACCAAAGGACCGGCAGTGTTGAAGCCGCAAATTTGTATTATAATATGGTGGTGGCTAACTGGCCGGAAAGTACGGCTGCGAAAATGGCCAGAGAGCAGATAAGTCAGGAACCGGATATTGCGAAATAACATGATAAACATCGATTCAAAAATTGAAATGCGGTTTTTTATAACTGTAATTTCGGCGTTCGCCGTTTGTGTGGGATTGACCGGCTGTTCGGGCTATTCGAACGAATCGTTATATCCCAAAAAAGTGTCGAGCGTTTATGTTGAAATGTTCGACAACCGCAGTTTCTGGCGAGGGGTGGAATACAAACTGACCGACGCCCTGGCCAAACGTATCGAGGCGCAGACGCCGTATAAAGTAGTATCCAGCCGCGACCGTGCCGATTCGATAATAAACGGCCAGATAGTATCCATCGACCAGGCGGGGCTCAGCACGGAGCGGCAAACGGGACGGCTGCTTGAAAAGGAAGTATTGCTCGAAGCGGTCGTCAGTTGGAAGGACCTGAAAACCGGTGAATTACTTATGAATAACCAGACTGTGAACGCATCGGCCAGTTACTCCGAATGGCAAAGTCAGGGCTTTGATTACGCTTCCGCGTTGGCGGCAAACAAACTTGCGCAGCAAATCGTAGAACAGATGGAAGTGGGGTGGTAGCTGATTCTTTTTATAAGCTAAAACTATGAATGATGACAAAGATAAAATGTTCGTTTCACCGGAAGGCAGAAAAGGCAAAAAGCCGCTCACACAAGGTTATCGCGGCGGGCCTTTTAGCTGGCTGGTGATGGGAATCATAATATTGACGGCGTTGCTGATGTTCCAGCGGCTGGGCAAGGTTGACACAATCGAGTGGGGCGATTTTGAGCAGTATCTCAAAAACAATCAAATCGCCGCTGTAGAAATCGGTGAAACGGAAATTACGGGGACATTCAATCAGGCTGGCATCGCCGGCCGGGGTGAAAAGTCGCCGACCTCCTTTACGGTGGACTACAAACCCGATGTTGTCGGCCAGAGGCTTACCGCCTTGCTCGAACAAAGCGGGGCAAAATGGAAATTCGCCAAACCTCATACGTGGCTTATTAACCTGATTAGTATGTTGCTGCCGGTTTTTCTGATTGTGGGATTCTTTTATTTTATGTATGCCCGCAATCTTCGTGGCGGCGTCGGAGGCACACTTTTGTCATTCGGCCGCAGCAAACATCGTGTTCAGACTAAAGACCGAGCCAGCGTGACTTTCAAGGATGTGGCCGGTGTCGATGAGGCCAAGGAAGAAGTCGCGGAGATAATCGAGTTCCTTAGAAATCCAAAAAAATTCCAGAGGCTTGGTGGCAGGATACCGCGAGGAGTTCTGCTGGTAGGGCCTCCGGGATGCGGCAAGACGCTGCTTGCAAAGGCGATAGCGGGCCAAGCTAGTGTTCCATTTTTCAGCATATCCGGCAGCGATTTTGTTGAGATGTTTGTAGGTGTCGGCGCTTCACGCGTACGGGACCTGTTCGGTCAGGCCAAGGCGAATTCTCCCTGCATTATTTTTCTCGATGAAGTGGACGCAATCGGACGAAAACGTGGCGGTGCTTTTGTCGGTGGCGGACATGATGAACGCGAGCAGACATTAAACGCAATTCTTGTTGAGATGGATGGTTTTGACACAAACGACCAGGTAATTGTAATCGCTGCGACAAATCGTGCTGATATTCTCGACCATGCGTTGACCAGACCCGGAAGATTCGACAGGCAGATTTTTGTTCCTCTGCCCGACCTCAAGGGGCGAGTTGAAATATTGCAGGTGCACGCCAAAAAGGTAAAGCTCGGCCCTAATGTGAATCTGGAGCGGGTGGCAAGGGGTACGCCAATGTTCAGTGGGGCGGACCTCGCGGCGATAATTAATGAGGCCGCTTTGGCCGCCACGATGGCCAATAAGGACTACGTCGAAATGGAGGACCTCGAAGAGGCAAGGGACAAGGTACGCTGGGGCAGGGCCAAAAAGAGCAGAGTCATCGACCAGAATGAAAAGGAAATCACCGCATATCATGAGGCAGGCCATACTTTTGTCCAGTCAATGCTCAAAGATGCCGACCCGCTTCATAAAGTTAGCATAATTCCTCGCGGGCCGATGGGCGGAGCGACTTTTGCCTTGCCGGAAAAAGACAGAACTTTATTTACAAAGAGGTATTGTATGGCCCTGCTTCAGGTTTGCTTCGGCGGGCGGGTTGCTGAGGAAATATTCTGCGGCGACATATCCAGCGGGGCGCAGTCGGACATTCAGCAGTCCACTAACATCGCAAAGCAGATGATTCTTACCTGGGGCATGAGCGATACACTCGGTCCTATTAGTTACGAGCCGGAAGTCGGTCTTAAAGACCTTATGTATGGTATGCCCGGTGAAAGAGAATATTCTGAAAAAACCGCCGAGACGGTCGATAATGAGGTCAAGAGAATAACGAATGAGGCTTATACCAAAGCCAGACAACTGATAGAGGCAAACAAGGACAAAGTCGATAAGATAGCAAAGGCGCTGTTGAAATATGAAACTCTCGATGCCGCTGATGTCAAACTGATTTTGGAAGGCGGCCAGCTCGATAAGCCTACCGTCAGTGAGCTGTTGGCGGCTGAACAGGCTAAGAATGCCGCGGCTGCCTCGCAAAGTCAGACACAACATGATGAATAGCCATCCAATTAGATTTTCACTTTTTGAGTGATGCTAAGTCAAATTGCCAAGATATATTCTGTAGTTTGCGTTTTAATGTACTCCTGTTTGGTTTATTCTGTACAAGCCGAGCAGCGGGAAAACGCAGTTAAAGTCGATGTAGTTACCATTTCTGTTGAAAAGCAATTCGATGTTGTCAAACCGGGTGCGCAATCGGCACTGGCAGTTCATTTCACGCTCGAAAAAAACTGGCACTTCTACGCTTCAGCCGAAACCGCTCCTGGGGATATGAATCTGCAGGTGATACCTTCAGCGCCAGAATACATAACATTCTCTAAACCGATATTCCCTGCCGCTGTGATGTATTTTGATAAAGTTTCCGGTAAGAATCTTGAGGTTTTCAGCGACCGGTTCACAGTTTATTTGCCTTTTTCCGTGGAAATGGCGGATGCATCGGAACCTGTTGAAGTGCCAATCTCGGTAGGAATCGAAGGTGCGGTCTGCTCGGATGTACAATGCCGCGTCCCGAATTTCGGCAAGTTAACTACGACTGTAAAAATCAGCAGCGACGCTCCGATGACCGAATCTAAATTTAACGTACCGCCGCCACAGGCAAAACCAAAAATAACAGATGGTGCTGTAAGTTTCTCTTTATGGTTTGCTCTTGGGCTGGCGTTTTTAGCGGGGCTGTCACTTAATATCATGCCTTGTGTCTGGCCGGTGTTGCCCATCATCGTAATGCGGCTCGTTGAACAAGCGAAGGAAAATAAAAGCAAATCAGTCTTCATGGGTTTTGCTTTTTGTTTTGGGATAATATTGTTTTTCGCTTGTTTGGCCGCCGCGAATATAATCCTGCAGGTTTTCTATGGCACCGTCTTGCAGTGGGGCGACCAGTACAGAAACCCCGCCTTTGTTGCCGTCATGTCGCTGCTGCTTGTTGTGCTGGCACTATTCATGTTCGGGACCTTTAGCTTCACACTGTCTTCTTCGCTGGCGGGAAAATCTGCGTCAGGACGAGGATACGGTAGTTCGATTGGAATGGGTTTTCTGGCGGCGATTTTAAGCACCCCGTGCAGCTTCGCGATTCTGGCGGCGGCTTTCGCCTGGGCCCAGGCTCAGCCGTTGCTGCCTGCCACCATAGCGATAATGGTCATCGGCGCAGGAATGGCTCTGCCTTACGCCATATTGGTTTCAATGCCCGGTCTGCTCGGACGAATCCCAAGGGCAGGGCGGTGGATGGAATTATTCAAGCAGGCCATTGGTTTTGTTTTGCTGATTATCGCTGTAAAATTGATTACCGCTTTGCCCGAAACGCGTCTGGTGAACGTGTTGTATTTTTCCGTGGTTCTTGCCTTTTGCGTCTGGATGTGGGGCATGTGGGTTACTTTCGACACGGCACCGTCGCGAAAATGGCTTATAAGAATTTGCGCTGTTGCCGTAGCGGTCGTTGCCGGTTTTGTATTTTTACCGGCGCCGAAGGCAGAACTTATCGCGTGGCAAAAATATAATGCCGACGTGATACAAAAGGCGATGGATGAAGATAGACCCATTTTGATTAAATTTACCGCCGGCTGGTGTCTTAGCTGTCAGGTGGTCGATAAAGTTGTTTTCTCCCGCCGCGATATTGCGGACTTGATTAAACAAAAAAATGTTTTGGCGATTAAGGCCGATACTACGCTGCAGGATTCCCCAGCTACAATAGCTTTGAAAAACGTTTATAATGAACCGGGTGTGCCGGTAACTTTGCTTTATATGCCGCCAAGCAAAGAGCCGATAAGATGGCATAGCTTATCTTTCGGCGATGAATTGAAAGCGCAACTGGAAAATTTTGAATCACCGTGACATAGATGGAAAAAAAAGTAAAATTAAAAATCACAGTCGATAAAGCTGAAGCTGCCGAGCGCGTCAAAAAAATTTTGCCGATATTGAAAAAAACCTACCCGGGCGCAAAAACCGCACTTAATTACGCGAATCCGTTGGAACTTTTAATTGCGACCATTCTGTCGGCCCAGTGTACCGATGTGCGGGTCAATATGGTGACAAAGGAATTATACAAAAAATATAAATCCGCCGCTGACTGGGCAAATGCCGATATAAAACAAATCGAATCCGACATTAAAAGCACCGGCTTTTATCGCAATAAGACCCAGAGCATCAAAAAAAGCTGCACCGAACTGGCAACTCATTTTGGTGGCAAGGTACCGGATAATATGGACGACCTTGTGAAACTGCCTGGTGTCGGTAGAAAAACCGCCAATGTTGTGCTTGGTAATGCCTTTGGCCAGCCCGCTATAGCCTGCGATACGCATGTTATTCGCCTTTCTGGAAGGCTGGGGCTTTCGGAAAACAGCGACCCCGTCAAGCTGGAGTTCGATTTGGCCCAAATTGTGCCTAAAAACCAATGGACGCTGTTCAGTCATCTTTTGATTTCTCACGGCAGAAGTGTCTGCGTAGCGAGAAAGCCCAAATGTGAAGTTTGCTCGGTTTCGAAATATTGTCCCGCTGCATTTAAGCCGGATTTATGGTAGAATTAACTACATTTAGAGAACGCAGGAGTTTTTTATGATAGATGTCCCTGAAAGTCCCGTAAAAGACCTTTGGCGAATATTCAGGATAATGGCTGAGGTTGTTGAAGGGTTTGACGAACTTGCCTCAATCGGGCCTGCCGTTTCAATCTTCGGTTCCGCCAGGGCAAAACCGAATGATAAATACTACAAACTGGCCGAACAAACCGCCCAAAGCCTTGCCAAAGCGGGTTTTGCCGTTATAACCGGAGGCGGAAGTGGAGTTATGGAAGCCGCCAACAAAGGCGCCGCCGAAGCTGGTGGCAAGAGTATCGGCCTTAATATCGAATTGCCTATGGCGCAGATACCGAACGATTATCAGAATTTCTCGCTGCATTTCCGCTACTTTTTCTGTCGAAAGGTAATGTTCCTCAAATACGCCCATGGTTTTATCGCATTTCCAGGCGGCTTTGGGACAATGGATGAATTTACCGAGGCGATGGTGCTGATTCAGACACTCAAGCAGGCATCCTTCCCAGTGATACTGTTTGGCAGTGAATACTGGCAGGGACTGATTGATTGGATGCGCCAGACAATGCTTCACGAGCATCATTATATACAGCCTAAAGACCTGCAGGTCTTTACAGTCGTTGACGAACCCGAGGTTGCGACAAAGATTATCGTGGATTTCAGGGACGCACAGGGAAAGGGCGGTCTGCAACTGCCGCCGGGCATCAGAAAGTAACAGGCTGGATAAACCCGCAGGAACTTTATTTGTGTTCCGAGTACTTTCTAGTTTTTTCCATAGCGTCATCAAAGTGCTTCAACAGATAGTTTTTGTCCGGGCCGCCGAGATGTTCCCACGGCAGAATTTCTTCTGTTGAAAATTGTCTTTGTGCGGCAGCTTCGATGTCTATTCCGTGCTGTTTAAACGCCTGCTGCCAGATTTCGAAATTAAAACTCTCCCACCAGAGGTCAAACTTAGCGCCTTTTTGCCACGCTGTTTCAATCACATCGCATAATCGTCTATCGCCGCGCCCCGTCGCTGATTCCACAACGCTGGATTCTATCTCGTGAAATTTAAACTGCAGAAATTTCGCCCCGCGCTTTCGCTTTTCATCAAGTATTAAATATTTTGCGTTCTCGAAATAAGATTTCGGTTTTTGTTCCAGCCACCCGAAGGGCGTGTGGGCTTTTGGAACAAACCAGCTTACCGTGATATTTATGTTAGCGGTTTTGCCGTCTACTTTCCTGCGCAAAACGGCCAGCCGGTACGACAAATCCACAATCCGTTTTATGTCATCTTCCGTTTCGCCCGGAAGACCCGCCATAAAATACAATTTCAGTTTTTGCCATCCCGCCTTATAAGCGGCCTCGACCGCCGCGAAAAGGTCCTCGTCTTTAAGGGGCTTATTGATGATTTCTCTTACTTTTTCACCGGCAGTTTCCACTGCGATAGTCAGTCCGCTTTTTCTGACCGAAGTCACCAGGACCGGCACCAATTTTAATTGCTGGTCAACCCGCAGGCTCGGCAGTGATAATCCAACGTGTTTATCGTTGAAATGTTCCTGCAATCTCCTGACAAGTTCTTCGAGATTTGGGAAATCCGCCGTTGACAGACTAAGAAGACTAACCGTGTCGAATCCCGTTGCCTGATAACAGGCTTTTGCGAGATTTGTAATTTTTTCTATGCTGCGGTATCTGATGGGTCTTCTGCAAAAGCTGGCCTGACAAAACCGGCAACGGCCGGGACAACCCCGCATTATTTCGATGCTCACCCGTTCGTGTACCGCCTGCGCGAACGGCACAAGAGGTCGAAGCGGAACGGGGGCATTTTCAAAATCCTCGACCACCGCGTTTTTAAATTTTTCAGGCACATCCGGCACAACTGATTTGAACGATTTTATCTTGTCATTCTCGTACTCGAATTCATAGAACGCCGGAACATAGACCCAGTCGAATTTCTTCGCGGCAGACAGCAGGATTTCATTTTTCTTTGCACCGCCTTTTTTTATCGTGCGAATAAGCTCAGCCAGTTCAACTACAGCTTCTTCGCCTTCACCGAGCACGAATAAATCTATAAATTCTGCTATTGGTTCGCAGCAGTTTGCCATTGAGCCGCCCGCGATGACTATCGGGTCGTTTTTCTCGCGCAATTTGCTGCGGATTTGCAGTCCCCCCAAATCAAGCATGTTCAGCACATTGGTATAACACAGTTCGTTGGTCAGACTGAATCCGATAATGTCGAAACTTTTCAGCGTCGCTTTCGATTCGAGACTAAAAAGGGGAATTTTTTTCTCACGCATTATTTGCTCTGCATCGATCCACGGGGCAAAAACACGTTCTGACGCAATTCCATCGATATGATTTAGAATGTCGTAGAGAATCGCGAGACCCGGGTAACTCATTGCGACTTCATAGATATCCGGAAAGCATAACGCAACCTTCAAATCGCAAGCTGCGAGGTCTTTTTTAAGCTGGTTTATTTCGCCCCCAATGTATCTGCTCGGTCTGCGAACGAACGTCAGGAACTCTTTATCCACACGCTGCGTAATTATATTTAATTCTTTTTTGCTCACGAGGAGCATTATAAATTGATTAAAACGGTTTTTCTATTTATTATTTAAGCCTATGAACTCGGGTAACAAACCTAATGTAACGCAGATGGTTGCCGTTGGCGGCATTGTAATAATAGGCGTCTTGTTTTTTGCCGTAGGCAAATATCTAAGCGGCAGGGGCCCAGTTGCAATCGACAGCGGCTTCAGACCCGTGATGGGGACATTCGCTCATATAATCGCCGTTGCCCCCGATTCCAACACCGCTCAGAAATCCGTAGAAGCAGCTTTCGACCAGCTCGTGTTTGTGGATAAAATGATGAGCGATTACAAATCTGATTCTGAATTAAGCAAAGTTAATCGGGATGCTTTTAAAACTCCGGTAAAAATAGACGAACCGCTTTTTGAAGTTCTGAGCAGGAGTATTGCCTTCAGCAAGAAAACTGACGGTGCTTTTGACGTTACTGTCGGCCCCTTGGTTGATTTGTTTCATGCCGCCGCCGAAAAAGACATTCCTCCGACCGAAGACGAAATTGTACAAGCTAAAGCATGCACCGGTTTTGAAAAACTTATACTCGATGAAGAAAATAAAACCGTGAAATTTGCTGTTGATGGTATGCGCCTCGATTTAGGCGGTATCGCAAAAGGCTATTCGGTTGATAAGGCAGTCGAGGCGATGAAAAAATGCGGCGCGCTCGGCGGCCTTGTTGCCGCCGCTGGTGACATACGCGTATTCGGAACGCCGCCAAAGGGCAAAAGTTCCTGGCTCGTCGGCCTGCAGGACCCCGACAAGATAAACGATTCCATAGACGCCGGCCAGACGTTGTTGACACTGCACCTGAAAGATATGGCGGTTTCCACCAGCGGCGATTACAGACGCTTTACTAAGATAGACGGGAAGAAATACAGCCACATCATCAACACAAAAACAGGTACAAGCAGCCAGAGCCTGTCAAGTGTGACAATCATTGCCCCTAATGCTACAGACGCCGATGCATTAGCAACATCTGTAAGTGTTATGGGAGCTGAAAAGGGACTTGAATTGATTAAAACAATACCACAAACGGACGCGATTTTAATCCCTTCGCAAAACCATCGTGAAATTATCAAGACCGAAGGTGTGGAAAAATATACTGACAATAAATAGTTTTACATTTGGAAAAAAATACAAAGTTTATGGCAGGGACGGCTGTCATTAAAAACAAAATTATTTTTGTCGTCGGC
>Ga0315273_10014390_pt1 | contig 10193 bp, 10 predicted proteins | sample YL17G02_0_MG_FD_205753 | JGI IMG/M metagenome (GOLD analysis project Ga0315273, IMG submission 205753) | Sediment microbial communities from Yellowstone Lake, YNP, Wyoming, USA - YL17G02_0 | ecosystem: Environmental > Aquatic > Freshwater > Lake > Sediment | place: USA: Wyoming | collected... | reverse complement strand
CCACGATGTAGGCCCAGGAGTTGTAGGTGGCGGACTCGTTGAGCAGTGGATGGGGAATCAGTCCGAGTTCGCCATGCGGGCAGACGAAGTTGAAGACGCGCAGGCCGAAGGTCTGCTTCTTGTCAATCGCCTGGCTCGCCATGAAGTAGAACTGGCTGTTGTTCCGCACGACGCGGTTGAGGATCGTCAGGGCCTTGTTGCCAACGAACGCGATCTTGGACTTGGAACCGTACTTGAAGAGGGTCTCGAAAGCATCCTCCAGGCCGTCCATGCTGACACCCGTGGCCGAGAAGTCCGTCACGCAGGTGTCAACAAGGTCATCCAGGCCGCCGGTGAAGCGGATCTTGCGACCACCGGCCCCGCTGATTTCGTCCTTGGCTGAGTGGAAGAACGCCCGCTCGATCTGGATCATGTGCCTCTCAAGGCACTTCTTCTTCTCACGCGGCCACGGCCTGTCGGGCCGGATCAGGGTTTCGATCGCCTGTCCGGTCATCTCGCAGGTGTCCTTGAAGGTCTGGATGTAGTTGGTCACGACGGTCGGCGCGAGGCTGACCGCCTCCGGTGCGCCGGACCCTTCCTCGTAGGCTGAGCCCGCCCACTCCAGAACGTCGTGGTCTGCCGTGTTCGCGGCCGCAACGTCACCGACGCCACGGGTGCATTCGACGGCATCCCAGTCCGTCACCGGCTCGGCGTTGATCATCATCAACTCGCCGGTCCGGGTGTTCTTGAGCAGGTCGCCCTTCTTCAGGCCCTTGGCCGGAGAAGCGTCCGTCCTCGGCAACACTTCGTCGAGGTCAATCGTTTCCTCGGCGGCGTCAATGACGCCAGTGACCGCCCAGGTCATGTGGGGAAGACGATCCTCGAAAATCTTGAATTCCGGGTCGTCTACTGAGGACGACGGGAGTTTCGAAAGGATCGCGGTAAACGGGTTGGGGCTGTCCGGGAAAAGCTGGAAAGCCTTCTCGCGGTAGTTCTTGGGCCGCTCGTCAGGCGTCGCCCAATCACCGGTGCCGCGCATTCCAAAGATAGCTGACATTTGTTACTCCGTTGGTGGAATCTCCAACGGGGTGCCTCCTCAGGCCTCGTCGAGTTCCCTGAATGCCTTCTCCAGCTCGTCCTCGATCTGCGGGGTCGGGCGTGCTCCGCCCCCCTCGCCTGTGACTCGGGGCCGTCGTGAGCCGGTCTTGGCTGGTTGACCCGTTTTGGCGGCCAGCGCGTCCTTGAGTGCTGGATAGAGAAACGCCGCCGCCTGGCGGGTGATGAAGTCGGGTGTCAGGATGGTTGAGGGCAGGTTGGCAAAGTCGTTTGCGATGCGGTCGTGGAACTCCTGGCGCACCTTGGGGTCGGCGAAGCCCTTGAAGAAGTCCTCTTTGGCTAGCTCATCCAGGGTTGTGTTGACGCCCTCGACGACCTTCACGGCCTGTTCGTTTCGCTCCCGCTCCATGCGTGGGTAGAACTGCTGCTCGAGTCTTGCTACCCGCTCGAGCGATTGATCCCGCACGAAGAGCATCTGAGCGAAAACGCTCGGCCACGTCTCGGCGAAGACGGCCATTTCCTCGCCGAACACCTTGCCTTCCACCGTCGCCTTGATGACGGGGGCGTATGCCTGCTCGATTTGTTCAGCCGTTGGCCCGGCTGTGGGCGCACTCGCGGCATCTGCGGTGGGCCGCGAGGCGGCTCCGCGCATGGCTTCGAGAGTGTCGGTGTACTTCTTTTGCAGGTGGGGGAACTGCTCGGCCGTGGTCAGTACGTCTTCCAACAGCCCCAGCTCGACCAACTGCTCGACGCTGTACTCCTTGCCCCTGTACTTGTACGACTTGGCCTGCTCCGCGGCGGTGATGGTTGCGCTCTTCGCGCCCTCACCTTCGCCCTCGGTCGGCTCGGCCTCTGGCGCAGCCTTCTTGACAGGCTCTTCCTGACCGGCTTCGGCCCCAATCGCGCCTTCGGCTTCGATGGGGGTTTCGCCGGTCTGGTCGTCTAGCCCGTCCAGTTCGGATGCGTCAAACTCTTCTGCTGCCTTTTGTTTGCTCATGGTATCTCCCTGCGCTCCGTTGAGCGGTTGGCGCCAAATGAAAAAGCCCGCCGAAGCGGGCCTGGTGAACTCGTCGTTGTTCTCCTACCTTCGGATCGGGGGCCTCGTCACGGGCACCTGCGGCACCTGCCCGAGCGCCTGGCCGACCGTGGGAACCTGGCCTGGGATCGCTCCGCCCGGCAGGACGGCCCCGCCTGGTACACCCTGGCCGGGAACACCGCCGGGGATCATGCCGGCTCCGGGGTAAGCGGCCGGCGGCACCACCGGCTGCAACACCTTCCGCGGTGGGGTCGTTGATGTCTTTCCTGTGCCTGCCATGTCAGAGTCCTTTCTCGGCTGGCCCTTCGGCCAACTTCAACTGCTCGTACCATTCGTGCGCGAGTAGGCACAACTCCTCGTACTTCGCCACGATCGCGTGGGGCCTTCCAAGTTCCTCGATCCTCTCTCGCCCCCACCACAGGATGTAGTTGGCATCCAACGCACCGGCCTTCTGGTGGTCGTACTCAAGGACCCGCGAGAACAGTTCGTCCGCGACGGCCTTGCGCTTTTCCTCGACCTTGCCCGACTCGATCTCCGCCTTGGCGGCGGCGTACTCCGGTTCAAGGGCGTCAATCTTGCGCTGGGTTTCCTCGATTTGCCCCTCAAGCCATCGGGTCTGCACTTCCGACTCTTGCATCGTCTCCTCCCCTTACCCCGGCGGAATCCCAGGTCGGACCACGGGTCCTGCCGGGACGACGTTCCCCGCCTGTACCCCCGCCTGCACTGCGGCGTTCGGCATGACGGTTGCCATCCCCGGCATCATCGGTGGCATCTGCGGCGCCTCGTAGAACGTGCTGATGTTCTTCATCCCCTGGAGTCGGCACGCCTCCTTGAACAGCGCGATGAAGTTGAGCCGCCGTCCGGTCGTCGGGTCTACGGCGAGCATCGGGAACTTCGCAACCATCTCCAGGATCTTGATGATCACCATTGGGTTGCGTGATGGGTCGTTGGGCAGCGTCGGCGTGATCGGGATGTAGTCGAAGTCGCCGGCCAGGTCCTCGGCGCCGATCTGCATGTTGACCCCGAGCTCGTCCACCAGGCCGCCGGGAATCCTGTACCACTGCTGCTGAGTCGTGAACTGCTGGCGGTTGGCGACGGCCCGCGAGGAGAGTTCGCCGATGGCCTGATCGTCGAAGATTTTTGCCAGTTTGGCGATCCGCTGCGTCGCCGCGGCGTTCACCTGCTGGACCTCCCCGAGCGTGCGCTTGTCCGAGGTCGGCATCGCCATGAGTGTGTCGGAGATCCCGAACATCCGCTGGAACTGGTCGTACAGGTAGCCCGCAAGCTGCATGTTCACGCTACTGACATCCATCGGTGGGAAGCGCTCCATCATCGCCGCCACCGGGATACCGCCCGCGTTCCTCCGCTTGCCCTCCTGGGTCAGGCGCACCCACCGGCCCGGGTTGGGGTGCGTCAGGTCGGTGAGCACCAGGCAGTCGTCATTGACGATTCCGGCGTCGTTGAGGGCCTTCATCGCCGCCGTGACGTTGACGTTGACGATCCAGTTGATGATGCGCTGCATCCCGTTCGCGTCCTCGAGCTTGCCGGGGTTGAACAGGACGTGCGGATCGTGATTCGGCTCGATCGCCGCGTAGGTGAACTTGCCGTGCCGGTAGTCGCTCTTGTGAGCCCGGATGATGAGCCCCTTCTCGGCCACGGTGAACCACCAGATTTCAGGCAGGTCGCCGGGTCCGAGTTTCCATTCCGCCGGGATCAACTTGACCTGCAGGTGGTCGCACGCAAACCACCCGCGGTCGAGCGAGTCGGCCGTCTCCTTGACGTTCAGGTCGGTCGAGGTAAACCGTGAGCGCGAGCGATCCTGCTGCGTCTCCCGAGCACCGGCAACCTCCTTGAGGAATTCAAGGTTGAAGTACGGGCCGTCGTGCTTCTGACTGCGCTCAACCAGCCAGTGATAGCCCCGGAACGTCCGGTGGCCGACGAACTCGCCCTCCTGAAGCCGGGAGATTGGCACCCTTGGGTCGGGCCAGAACAGGAACGGGTCCACGTTGGCCCAGCGGTTATGCTCGGCAAGGACACCCCACTTCGGCGGGACCTCGATCCCGAGCGCCTTCCTGATGATGCCCTTGATGCCGGGGTCTTCCGGCGGATAGATCCAGCCCGGCCGCTCGTCCCACGTGTCGTAGACGACGCCGATGCCGTACTTGAGGCCGTCCTGAAACAGCGCGTGAACCACCATGACGTACTTCATCTGCTCGGTGTCGTAGGCGAGCGTTACCTCCATGACCTTCGCCCGGCTCACGTCCTCGCCGCCACGGCCGCCCAGTTGGATGTACGGGTCCCTCGCGGTGAAGATGCCGAGGAGTTGCGTCAGGTAGATGTCGAGCAACGTGTAAGAGACGGGGACCACGAGGCCACGGTCAAACGGGTTCTCCTTCTTGCTCGTGTCCACGCTTCCGTCGGCGCGCTTCGCCGACTTGGACAGGTCGAGGAACAGGCGGGTGCTCTCGTCAACCGCGTCCCAGGCGTCGTAACGCTCCTCGATCTTCTTCTGCGCCATCTCCTGCCGAGCTCGCAGCCGAGCGACGATGATGTTGTGCAACCCGGTCCCGTAGGCCAAGCGGACCTCAAGGGGTTGCTCTTCGGCGGTCATCGGCGCCGCGGGGGCAAGCCCCGGCACTGCCGGCATGGGAGCCGGGACGAGTGGCATATCAGCCATGATGTTTCTCCTACTCGATGTAGATGACGCCGGTTCGCGTCACCGTTGCCGGGTTCGTGGCCCAGGCCGGTTGAATTTCCTTGATCTCGATGTAGTCCCCGGCCGCCACGGCAATGTTCAGTGCGTCATTCGCCCACACGCGGTCGTTGGTGTTGACGGCGAGGGTCTGAATCAGCGTGTCGGCCGTGTTGTTCTTCCTGATGTACATTGACCAGTTCTCGGCCGACCCGGCCGTGCCCGCATACGAGTAGATGCGGACGGCCTTGATCGTCCCGGCCTTCGGGATGTAGATACGCCACCTATTTGCGGTCGTACTCGGAGCGACCGGGAAGCCGCCCCAGTACATCGTTTGAGAGTCAGTCGTGGTGGACTGGCTTGCGGAGAGTGCGATCAGCGCATAGTTAGAAGCGCCGGGAATGCCCTGTGGACCCGGAACTGTTGAGTCGGCTCCGGGCACACCCTGAATGCCCTGCTGGCCCTGCGTTCCCGTGTTTCCCGTTGGCCCCTTGATGTTGAGCGCCTGCGACCAACTCATAGAGTCTCCCGGCCCCGCCTGCTCGTAGACATACGCGCCAATCTCCCAGCCGGAGCCGTACGATTCCTGGCGTCCGGTCAGAACCATTAGCTCAGCAGGTAAACGTCACCCGTCCCCGTGTCGAGGTAGAGATCGCCGGCCAGAGAGGTCGGAATGCTCGATGGAGCACCGCTCCCGGTGAACCATGTGGTCCCCCGGTCGCCCTTGGCTCCTGCGGTTCCTAGCGTCCCCGGAGTCCCCTGCAACCCCGTATTCCCCGTGTCGCCCTTCGCTCCCTTGATGTTCAACTGCTGTGTCCAGGCCATTTCAGTTCTCCTTACTCAAGCACGTAGATCGTGCCGGTATCCACGTCTAGGTACGCATCGCCAGCTCGCGCCCCGACCACGGCAATGGGGGTTCCGTGCCCGTAGAACCAGGTCGCCCCGCGGTCTCCGGGGGCACCCTGAAGACCAGGCTGACCCGCGATGTTGCACCGGAACGCCCAGGCGACAAAGCCCGTCTTCTCGAAAACGTCTCCGGTGTCCTCGCGGAGGTAGAAGTCGCCGATGGCGCCAGTGACCCCCGACGGATTGCCCGCGCCCGAGTACCACTCGTTGACGGCGGGACCCGTGTCGCCCTTGGCTCCAGGCACACCCTGCGGACCCGGCAACCCGACCACCGTCTCAATGCCGGGGATGGCCTCCGGCGGGTGGTGGTGATGCAGCGGGGCCGCACCAAGTCCGCGCGCCTCTGCACTCCCCTGAACTTCGTATATGGCGGGAAGGTAGCCGCGGTAACGGGTCTCAGCCATGATTTCTCCTACTTCAATTCGATCCTGGGCTTCCGCCAGATGGCCATGTCGTCTACTTCCCTGACCGCCAAACCCAACCCGGCAACGTCCGCCCTGACGTCATCCCATTCGTAATCATGGATCACGACGGTTCCGCCGGGCTTCAACTTCGGTTCGACGATCTTGAACAAGCTGGTCGTTGCTCCCGCCGAGTGGTCGCCGTCAAGGAACACGAGGTCCACCGATTCGTCCTTCATGCGGCCGACGGCAGTAGCATGATCCTCGCGGAACGGTATGACCGTGTGTCCGAGGAGACCAAACTTCTCCATGTTTTCGAGAAAGTCCGGGTAAACACCGTCGTCGTCAAGGGTCGCATCCCGCATCGCGTCGTCTCTCTGGTTGGGCGATCCCTCAAAGTGGTCCACCGCATATACCCTGATTCCCCTGTCGGCCTTCGCGGCCGCCATCCCGAGAAGAGCGGTCGAGCGCCCACGCCAGGAGCCCAACTCCAGGATCTTCGCGCCTGCCGGAAGCTCCTCGACGCTCTCGATCAATGCCTTGGACTGCATGACCGTCAGCCATCCGTGGATCTTTTGCCATTCCTCGCTGATCTCGATGGGTTCCCTCTTCGGCTTTTCCTTGGCGACGAAGAGGCGCCCGATGTCTCCCGTCCAACCCTTCGTGCCGTAGTGCGTCAAGTTGATCGCCGGGTCGAGCCACATTCGCCCGCCGATTCGCGCCCACCGCCGGCAGAACATATCGTCCTCTTCCCACAGCATCCCGCCCTCGACGGCAGAGTGGAAGACGACGTGGTAGTTGTCCTTGATCGCCCGAGCGTACTTGGGCGGGTTCGTGCACTTCAACTCCGGGTGCGCCTCGAACAACCTCTCGAAAACCGACCTGTGAATCAGGGCGAAACCCACGTTTCCGCGCTTCATCTCGATGCAGCCACAGTGAGGACACACCGGGGCCGCCTCGCGGAACGGGGTCACGGTGTAGATTTCCTCGTCGATCTTCTTTCTGTACGCGGCACAAACGAAGTCCTTGTCAATGGCGATCAGGCGCAGCACGTCCTTGGCGTCCCATTGAAGATCATCGTCTATGCAGAGCATGTGCGAGCAGTCCGACGCCACGAACAGGGACGCGAGGGCCGATCTGGCCTGTTCAATGTAGACATCGTTTGGCGCCACTCTGAAGTCCCCTCGGATGCCCTCCCTCTCCAACAAGAGGGTCGTCTGAATGAGGGAGACCATCGTCTCGAGTCTCGGGGTTCCCTTTCCGCACGGTATCCCGATGAAGATTCCGGTGACTTCGTGACCACCTGGCTCCAGCGGTTCTCTGTCAGACATTCACCCTCCCCGATGAATGCGGGGCGGACCCTCGTGAGTCCGCCCCGTCCCGTAAACTACTGATTCTAGGCGTTTAAGTCGAGGTCGATCCCGGTTAACGTGTACGTGCCTTGCGCCCCGTATACCTCATTCGTCACGTCGTCCGAGCCGTAGAACGTCCCCGCCGTCGAGGCCGAGAACATGCCGACGTACTTGACGGTAGTTGCGGCCGGCACGTCGAACGTGGGTGCCGAGGCGTGCGCCATCGCGCCTGCGGCCGCCGCGCCCCACGTCATCGCCTTGCGAGCGTAGGCGGGTGTCCCGCCCGTGACCTCGTTGGCGCCGTTGGTGCCGGGGTCGTCGGTGTGGAGCGAGACGAAGACCGCCTCGGTCCCCAGGTGATCCAACATCGAGTTCTTGCCGTTCGCTGAGAAGATCCCTGCCATTTGCGTCTCCCTTGACCGTTTTGGTCAAACAAAAAGCCCGCCGAAGCGGGCTCGGTTCACAACTTGGTTGTCGTTTACCTTCTGTGGCGTCTCATTACCCACAGCGTTCCACGCCTGCGATCACCCGCAGACTCAGCGATGATGTGACCGGCCGTAGAGATCGTGGCCGACCCGCCCCTCGAACTGAACTCACCAACCGCGACGATGTGACCGGCGGTGGACAGGGCGGCCGAGTTCGCGGCCAACTTGTACCCTGTGGTTGCAACCGTCCCGTGAGCCGAGAGGGCCGCCGTGCCTGCGGCTGCTTCCACTCCACTTCCGGTGGCTGTGACGTGACCGGGAGCACTGATGGCCGCGCTGGCGAGGCCGATCTTGACCCCGGCTGCGGCTATCGTTCCAACCGCAGATAGGGCGGCCTCGCCGGAGATTTGCGTTGTGCCGACCGCGATGATCCGGCCCTTTGCCGAGATGGCGGCTGCGACGTTCCCGGCGTGCAGTCCAGTTGTGACGACGTGACCCGGCGCTGAAATGTCCGCAACGCCACCGATTGCCGACGTTCCCTCTGCGGCGATGGTGCCATGAGCCGAGAGGGCTGCTCCTGCTGATGTTTCCTTGTATCCGACGGCCACAATCTCCGCCGGAGCGGAGAGAGCGGCAGAATTGGATGTGCTCTTGGTGCCGACCGCGACTATCGCGGCGCCAGCGGAGATGGCGGCTGACCCGCCCGGGATTGTACCGTAACCAACGGCGATGACGTTTCCGTGGCCACTGATGACGGCATAAGCGAGGTAGACGTTCTTGCGGGCCGTTGCAGCTACGGTTCCGTGAGCTGAGAGAGCCGCGGAACCCGAGTCGGCCTTCGCCCCCGCGGCGGCTACTGTGCCGTGGGCTGAGAGTCCGGCCGCCCCCATCGCTGCCGCATCGTAGATGTAGGCGCCGATTTCCCAACCCGCACCGTAGTCGTCCTGGTCCCCGAGGATGACGCCGGTTTCGGCTTCACCCCCCTTCTCTCCGGTGGCGGCGACGTGACCAGCCGTCGATATTACCGCCGAGAAGAGACCATAGTGAACGCCCGTTCCTGCTACCGTACCGTGGCCGGAAAGTGCCGCCAGGACGGTCCCCTGATGGGTTGCCGTTGCCGCGACGTGACCGGGAGCCGACAAGACCGCCACGTTGAGCGCGGTTTTCTTCCCGGTAGCGACGACATGGGCATGGGCCGAGATGGCAGCCTCGCCCCAGTTCTGCGGGTTCTTGATACCTTCAGCGACGATGTGACCGGGAGCCGAAAGTGCCGCAGAGTTGGAACTGATCTTCGTCCCGGCTGCGGCTACCGTACCTGCGGCAGACAGAGCGGCAGCGCCCGCGGCCAACCTGATCCCGACCGCAACGATTGTGGCTACAGCAGAGATCGCCGCAGAGCCAGAGTTGATCTTCGTCCCGGTTGCGACGACATGACCTGGACATGAGATGGCAGCGGAACCAGAATCAATCTTGGTCCCGGTGGCAGCGACGGTGCCGTGTGCGGAAAGGGCAGCAGAACCTTCGTAGGCTGGAACTTCCGCCGCGGGCTCAAACGATGCGGCGCAAGTTCCACCCCAGCCGTTCCCGGTCCATGACCATGACATCGTAGTGGTAGTTGCACCAGCCTCATTAGAAGTCAATAGTCTCCCACCGTATTGATCGGTGTTTTCTGCAAATTCTTGTTGGAGATCCTCTGTTTGACTTGCCCCAACCACAGCTACTTGCGCGGATATGTTGAACTTTCCACAATCAATGACGAGATCGTTAGTGGCAGATGACACATTACAAGTGACACTTGTTCCCCATGCCTGATTCCCGGTGCCGGTAGCCCGCACCGTTGTCGTCTCGTGGACCCCTGTCCAAACACTAGCGACGATAGCCGCCCCCACGGGAGTAGTTCCGACAGTGGCAACATAGATCGTAGAAGTTTGAGCAGTTGGTGCCACGAGGTACCAAATGGACTGTTCACCCTTACCGGCTCCGGTGTGATAGATCGCACGGGTGAGTGCGGTTCCACCAGACCCGCCCCATTTGACGGACGTGACCTCTGGAGTGGCTAGTGTGACTTCCTTGTCCTGAATGACCACCTGAACGATTAGGCAAGCATTCGTCAGACTCCCGGCAACCGTGAAATTCCCAGTGGTAAAAGTAGTCGCTGCGGTTGTAAATGCCCATCCGGTAGTCGAACCGTTTTTCGCTATAGCCATGCTATTGTCCCGGCCAGGTCGAACCTGACCTCAGGCCCATTTGGTAGGTAGTCCCGAGGTTCACGCCTACGTCAATGCAGGAAGAAGCCGCTTGGAGGGTGAAGTCGTGCGTTGTCGTGTTCGTCAGCAGCGGGTCGGC
>Ga0315273_10014389_pt1 | contig 10193 bp, 8 predicted proteins | sample YL17G02_0_MG_FD_205753 | JGI IMG/M metagenome (GOLD analysis project Ga0315273, IMG submission 205753) | Sediment microbial communities from Yellowstone Lake, YNP, Wyoming, USA - YL17G02_0 | ecosystem: Environmental > Aquatic > Freshwater > Lake > Sediment | place: USA: Wyoming | collected... | reverse complement strand
CGCGCTCGCACTCTACACCGGCGCGGGTGTGCTGGTGATGATCGTGTGCGCGGTGGTGGCGGCCCGCTTCGGCGTGTGGTTCAAGCTCGATCCGGCGATGCTCCCCGCGGCGCGCACCACGGTGCTCGTGTCGGGGCTGTCGCTGGCGCTCGGCTTCCCGTTCGGGGTGTTCGGCGCGGCGTTGTCCGGTTTGCAGCGCTACGACATCGGCAACGGGATCGGCATGGCGATCGCGGTGCTGCGCGCGCTGTTGTTCGTGACGGTGCTGCGCATGGGCGGTGGCATCGTCGAACTGGCGTGGGTCTCGCTCGGCGCCAACCTGCTCGGTCATCTCGTGACGTGGGCGGTGGTGATCCGCATGCTGCCGCAGGTGCGATTCGGCCGGCCCTGGGTGACCGCGCAGCACCTTCGCATGATCGGGTCCTACAGCGGCTTCGCGTTCGTGGGAGCACTCGCGAGCAGCATCGCCTTCCAGACCGATTCGCTCGTCATCACGGCGTTCCTCGGCGCCGCGCTGGTGACGCCCTTCGCGCTCGCCGCCGGGCTGGTGGACAACGCCCGCACGCTGGTGCACTCGGCGACCTGGGTGCTGTCGCCGACGGCGAGCGAGATGGAGACGCTCGGCGAGCACGAGAAGCTCCAGGCCATGCTGGTGGCGGGCGCCAAGTACTCGGTCCTGATGTGCTGGCCGGTGCTGTTCGCGCTGATCGTGTTCGGACCGAATCTCCTCACCACCTGGGTCGGTGTCAAATACCGGGACGCCGCCGAGTTGCTCACGATCCTGGCCGCGCCCACGCTGCTGTCCCTGCCCCAGTCGGCCGCCTCCTCGATGCTGTACGGGGTGAGCCGGCACAAGGGCGTGGTCGCGCTCTCGCTCATCAACGCCGTGCTCAATCTCGGCTTGTCCCTGCTGTGGGTGAAGCCGTTCGGGCTGCGGGGGGTGGCGCTCGGCACCGCGGTGCCGCTCGCGCTCGTCTCGGGAATCGCCACGTCGGTCTATGCCGCACGCGCGCTGCACATGCCCTACGGTCGCTACCTGTGGCACGGACTGGCGCGACCGGGGCTGGTCTCGCTGACGTTCCTCGTCCCCGCGCTGGTGATCCAGCACTTCGCGCATCCCCTGGGCTGGGTGCCGCTCGGCGCGTCGGTGGCCGGGTCATGGCTGCTGTTCGCCGTGGTGGCGTGGACGTTCGGGGTGGACGAGAGCGAGCGCCGGCGCTGGGCGGCGGCCGCACCGCGCGTGCTGGGACTCGGTGGCACGCCCGCGCCGGTGGTCCCGGGAGGGGGCGCGTGAACGAGCCACTCGAACGCGTCGCGACGGGGGAGGCGCCGGTGCTGCCGGGGCCCGACGCTCCGCGCGCCCGCGGCGTGAGCGTGGTGATCACCTGCTACAACGCGGCGTGGTGCATCGAGCGCGCGCTCGACAGCGTGTTCGCCCAGACCCTGCTGCCCGAGGAGGTGCTGGTCTCGGACGACGGCTCCAGCGACGACACCGTGAGACGCATCATCGAGCGTTACGGAGATGAGGTGAGACTGCTCCAGCTGCCGCACCGGGGGCTGACCCCCAGCCGTGTCGCGGCCATCGAGGCGTGTCGCGGGCCCTGGTTCGCGATCATGGACGCCGACGATTCGTGGCTGCCCGAGAAGATGGAACGCCAGATGCGCTTTCTCGAGCGCCACCCCGAGATCGCGTGGCTCTCCTCCGACGGCCTGCACGTCTCGGCCGACGGCGTGCTCGCCGAGTCATGGCTGTCGGGCTACTTCACGCCGGTCGAGGACATGGTGGGCGATCTGTTCGCGCCGATCGTGCAGCGGTGCTTCCCGCTGGTGAGTTCGTCGCTGATCCGCAAGGACGCCTACGTGGCCGTGGGCGGCATGGATCTCGACGTCGAGTATTCGCAGGATTACGCGCTGTGGCTGAGACTCGCGGCCCGGTACCCGGCCGGGCTGATGAAGGACCGGCTCACCACGTACTGGTCGAGCCCCAACCAACTCAGCAAGCGCATCGAGGAGCGCTATCGCGACGACCGGCGGCTGATGGAGCGGGTGGCGCGCGGTGAGTATCGACGGGATCCGGTGGCGCAAAGGATCGCGCGTGAGAAGGTGGCCTCCTACGAGTTCGAGCTGGGGCTGATCTGTCTGCGCAGTGGCCGCTACCGCGAGGGACAGCTCCACCTGTGGCGTGCGGCCACCTCGGCGGGACCCGCACAGCGGCGTCTGGTGGCGTTGTTCGGCGCGGTCACACCGCGCGCCGCGTTGCGGCATCTGATGCATTCGCGCTGGCTCAAGCACCGCGTCCAGGGCTCGCGCCGCCCGACGAGCCCGATCGGGGATCGCGGAGGGACCGCGTCATGAGCGCCCCGTTCACGGTCTCGGTGGTGGTCCCGGTGCGGGACGGGCTGCCCGACGTGCTCGAGGCGGTGGCCTCCGCACTGGCGCAGTCGCGCCCGCCGCTCGAGATTATCGTCGTGGATGACGGTTCGAGGGACGGCACCGCCGAGGCGGTCGAATCGCGTTTCGGCGGCGCCGGTGCCGTCGAGGTGCGGGTGGTGCGCGGTCGATGGGGCAACGCGGGTGCCGCGCGCAACGCCGGCTGGCGCATGGCACGTGGTGAATGGATCGCGTTCCTCGACGCCGACGACCTGTGGTTCGGCGAGAAGCTCGCCACCGCGGAGACCCTGCTCGTACGCTTCCCGGCGGCGGGCTGGTTCTTCAGCGACGGCGCGTTCCGCACCGTCGAGGGCGAGTTGCGAACGTCGTGGTTCGCCGACTGGGCGCGTGTGCCCGATCCCTACGTGGGGCGGCCGCTCGCGGCGCTGTGCGAGGTCAACTTCATCCTCACCTCTTCGGTGCTGGTGCGACGCGACCTGCTCGCCGCGGTCGGCGGATTCGACGAGAGCATGACCCACGCCGAGGACGTCGACCTGTGGATCCGGCTCGCGCGAAGCAGCCCGGCGGCGGCGACGGCCCGCTCGCTGCTGCGCTACCAGCACCGTCCGGGTGGGCTCACGCGCAAGACCGTGGCGCGTCTCGAGGGCAACGCCCGGCTCTACGAACGGCTCGCGCGCGACCGCGAGTTGGACGGCGACCTGCGCCTGCTCGCGCGCCGCCGCGCCGCGCTGTCGAGACTCAAGCTCGCGCGCGCGGCGCTCAAGGAGGGCGACGGCTCGAGCGCGCGGCGGCACCTCGCGCGTGGCTGGGGTGGCGGGCGCTCGGCCGCGGTGGCCGGGGCATGGCTGTTGAGCCTGCTGCCGTCGCCGATGGCGGCCTGGGTGCGCGAGCGCGAGTGGATCCGACGCGGAGTGGCGACCCCGGCGCTCCAGACCCGGCGCGTGTCTCTGACGTCAGAGCCGGCGCTCATGACCGACGATCTCGCGGCCGGACGGCCGCGTCTGGGCGGAGGGGCGTGATGAGCACCGGACCCCGTCCACTCCCCGGGCCTTCGCCGGCCGGACTCCGCCAGCGTGCGCGGCGTGACGCCGAGGGCGTCTCGGGCGCGCTGGTGCCGATCATCGGTGGTGTGCTCGCGGTGCTGTTCGTGGTGCTGTTCGCCGTGCTCGACTACGGCATGCATCAGAGCAGCGCCCGCATCCTCAAGGTGTTGCTCAGCGCGACCGCGCTGGTCGGCATCGCGATGACGCCTGCCCTCGGGCTGTTCCTGTTCGCGAGTCTCACCCCGATGCTGCCGCTGCTGCCCAAGCTGCCGGTGGCGGGCGTCAACACGCTGAACCTGCTGGTGCTCGCGATCTTCGTGCCCTTCGCGCTGGGTCGTGTGCTGGCACGCCGGCCGTTCATGCGCAAGGGCATGCTCACGGTGCCGATCCTCGCGCTGATCACGGTGGTGTGGTTGTCGGTGCTGCGTGGCGCCGCGTTCCCGACCGGCTACACCTACGACGCCGGACAGGCTTCGCTGTTCGCGTTCCGCGCCTCCATGACGTTCCTGGCGTACTTGATCACCCTCGCGATGGTGGTGGGCGGCAAGGCGCGCCGGCGCATGGCCTGGGCGATCGCGATCGCCGCGCTGGTCGAAAGTGTGTACACCATGAAGTCGGGCCGGGTGATGCACGGCGGGCGTGCGCTCGGTTCGATCGGTCAGCCCAACGAGCTCGGCGCCTATCTCGCCATGGCGGCGCCGTTCGCGCTCGCGCTCATGTTCGGCGTGCGCAGTTGGTGGCAGAAGGCTCTGCTGCTGCTCATCACCGGTCTGAGCGGCTTCGCGCTCCTGCTGACCGCGTCGCGCGCCGCGCTGGTGGCGATCGGGGTGACGATGCTCGTGGTGGTGGCGCGCAGCTCGCGCTGGGCGCTGGTGGCGATGGTGCTGGTGCTGGCGGCGAGCCCGTTGTGGCTTCCGCAGAACGTGAAGGACCGCATCACCAGCACCCAGGTCAGTTCAGGGGCTTCGGATGACAAGCAGCTCGAAGGCGGAGCGCAGGAACGCGTCGATACCTGGCACACCATCCTCCACGTCGTCCAGGACCACGCCCTCGACGGCATCGGCTTCACCGGGCTGGCGAACGTGTTGCCCCAGATGGGCGAGGATCTCGGTCTGAACGTGAAGGACTCGTCGCACAACACCTTCCTGCGGATGCTCTCCGAGACCGGCGTCCTCGGTCTGGGGCTGTTCCTCTACCTGTTCTGGCGAAGCTGGCGGCTGGGTGAGCGCGGCATGCGGCTGGCGAAGACCCGCATGGACCGCCAGATCGCCCTCGGCGTGGTCGCGGGTGTGGTCTCGCTGGCGATCTCGTGCGCGTTCGGCGACCGCTTCTGGGGGGTCACCGTCGTGGGCAACCTGTGGGTGGCGTGCGCGCTCACCGACGACATGGTGATCGAGCGCCGCAGGGAGGCCGCATGACCGGCCACTGGGCACGGTGGCTGCTGAGCCTCGCGCGCGTGTCGGTCGGTGCCGGCCGCGGGCCGGCACGGCTCACCATCCTGCGGCACCATCGTGTCTATGCCGACGCCGAGCGGCCGCTGTACCGGCTCGGCGTGTCGGAGTCGGTGCTCGATCGGCAGCTCGCGCTGCTGGCCGAGGTGGGGCTCGCGCCGGTCACGGTGGGCGAAGGTCTCGCGCGTCTGGCGAGCGGGCGGCCCGGGCACGTCGTGGCGCTCACGTTCGACGACGGCTATCTCGACAATGCCACGCGCGCGCTGCCGGCGCTCGCCCGTCACGGGGCCCGCGCCACGTTCTATCTCACCGCCGGTCTGATGGAGTCGCGCCGTGCCCCATGGTGGGATGTGCTCGCCCACGTGCTCGAACGGGCGCGAGCCCCGCGCGTCGAGGGTCTCGCGTGGGCCGGGGCCGCGCCGCTGCCCCTTGGCGGCGACGCAGCGCGGCGCGCGGCGCTCGCGGCGCTGCTCCCGCGCTTTCGCGTGCCGCCGCCCGTGCGTGACGCGCGCCTCGCCGAGCTGGCCATATCGCTCGGGGTGGCCGAGCCCGCACCGTGCGAGCTGGCGACGTGGGAGCAGGCGGCGGCGTTCCCGCGCGCCGGCATGGAGGTGGGCGGGCACACCCTCACGCACCCGCACCTCACCACGCTCGACGCCGAGGACCAGCGACTCGAGATCGGGGGTTCGGTGGCGCTCGTGCGTGAGCGTCTCGGCGTACCGTGCCCGGGCTTCGCCTATCCGGGCGGCGATCACGACGAGGTCACGGTCGCGATGGCTCGCGAATCGGGTGTGGCGCACGCCGTCACCACGCTCGCGGGCGACAATCGCGCCGGCGCCCCGGCCTGGACCCTGCATCGCCGGGGCTTGAACGAGGGGGCGTGTCTCGACCCCGCCGGCCGTTTCTCGCGCCGTCTGGCGCTGGCCGAGGTGGACGGTGCCTTCGACCGGCTGCGTGGCCACGACTCCGGTGTGGCCGCATGAGTGCCCCGTTCGCGCGTCGCGAGACCGAGCGCGGTGACGGGGCCGGTGCGGCCCCGCGCGTGCGCCTGCTCTACGTCGTCAACAACTTCGCCACCGGCGGTGCCGAACGCCACCTGCTCGAATTGTGGCGCGGTCTCGATCGCGACCGGTTCGAGGTCGCGATCGCGTGCTTCCGCCGCGAGGGCCAGTTCACAGCCGAGGTCGGATCACTCGGGCTCCCGATCCACGAACTGCGCACGCCCCGAACGATCTTCGGCCCCGGTGGCCTGCTCGGATTGTGGCGGCTGGTCTCGCTGGTGCGCGCATGGCGTCCCGACGTGATCCATGGCTACCTGTTAGGCCCGAACCTGTTCGCCGCCATCGCCGGGCGGCTGTGCGGCGTGCGGGCGGTGGTGATCGCCAAGCGCAACGTCGACGCGTTCGAGACCCCGCGCCAGATCGCGGTGCAGCGCTTCGCGCACCGGCTCGCGACCCACGCCACCGCCGTGAGCGAGGCGGTTGCCGGGACCTCGGTGGCGCTCGGCATGCCGCGTTCGCGAGTGACGGTGATCCCCAATGGTGTCGATCCCGTCCGCTTCGGCGGAGCGTCGGGCTCCGCGGCCGAACTCGGACTCGAGGCGGGGGTGCCGGTGATCGGCAGCGTGGGTTGTCTCGAGGCCCGGAAGGATTACGCCACGCTGTTCGACGCGTCCGAACGGCTGGCGGCGGAGGGCCGGTCGTTCCAGTTGTTGCTGGTGGGCGAGGGGCGCGAACACGACGCGCTCGCCGCGCGCGCCGCCACGCTCGGACGGCCGGTGCGCTTCCTGGGCGAGCGCCGCGACGTCGAGCGCCTGCTGCCGCTGATGGACGTGTTCGTGCTCTCGTCGCGCGAGGAGGGCATCCCCAACGCCCTGCTCGAGGCCATGGCGGCCGGACGCCCGTGCGTGGCGACCGCGGTCGGTGGGACGCCCGAGGTGCTCACCGACGGCGTCACCGGCTGGCTGGTGCCGTCCCGTGATCCGATGGCGCTCGCGCGGGCGCTCGATTCGGCGCTCGGCGACCGGACCGAGGCCGCGCGCCGCGGGCTCGCCGCGCGCGAGGAGACCTTGCGGCTTCGGAGCACGATCGCGATGGTGCGCGCGCACGAGGCCTTCTACCGGCGTGTGGCCGGGATCGCGGCGGAGGCGGCGTGAAGGTCGTGCACGTGATCGAATCGATGCAGCGTGGCGGTGCCGAGATGGTGGTGATCGAGCACGCCCGCCATGCCGCGTCCGGGGTGCGCACCGTGGTGGTCGCGCTCAACCACGGCGGAGCGGCGCTCGCGGCGGCGTCCGCCGCCGGCGCGCGCGTGATCGCGTTCGAGAAGTCGGGGGACCATCTCGCCGGGGTGCGGCGGCTGGGGGTGTTGCTGCGCGAGGAGCGTCCCGACGTGGTGAACGGTCACAACGCCACGGGTGGTCTCTACGCCGCGTTCGCGGCCCGTCTCGCCGGTGGCATTCCGGTATTCCGCACCGAGCACACCATCCATTATCGCGGGCGACACTCAGGGCTCTATCCGGTCCTCGAACCCGTGGCGACCGCCCTCACGCGACGCGTGGTGTGCGTGTGCCAGGCCGTGCTGGAAAGCCACGTCTGTCGCCTGCCCTGGGCGGCACGGCGCTTCGTCACCGTGGCCAACGGCATCTCGTCTGCACCGCGCACCCGCCCGCGTGAGGACGTCCGCCGTGAACTCGGGATCGGACCCGACGAACGCTTCGTGCTGTCGGTCGGCAGCCTGTCGCCACAGAAGGCTCAGGATCTCCTGCTCGAGGCGTTCGCACGCACGGCCGGGCGCGTGCCCCGGGCGCGGCTGGCGATCGCGGGCGAGGGCCCGCTGCGGTCCATGCTCGAGGCACGGATCACCGCGCTCGGGCTGGCCGCGCAGGCGCGCCTGCTCGGCGACCGCCCGGACACCGCCGACCTGATGAGCGCGGCCGACCTGTTCGTGCTGTCGTCGCGTCGCGAGGGGCTGCCCATGACGCTGATCGAGGCGATGCGCGCCGGGATCGCCACGGTCTCGACCCGCGTGGGCGGCACCGCCGAGGCGGTGGAGGACGGCGTCACCGGCTGGCTGGTGCCGTTCGGCGACGCGGCGGCGCTGGGCGACGCGATCGCCGTTTCGCTCGAGACCGACACGGTCCGGCTCGCGCGTGGGGCCGCCGGGCACGCACGCTTCCTCGAGCGCTTCACCGCCGAGCGCATGGTGCGCGAGACCGAGCGTCTCTACCGCGAGGAGTGCGGCTCGCGGATCCCGCCCACCTCGCGCGTCGAGTCCCGATGAGCGTGGGGACGGACGCACGATGACCGCCTCCTCGGTCCGGCCCGGCCCGGCCGCCGCCCGCGAAGTGAGGCCGGCGCCGGCGGGGCTCTATCGCCCGCTGAAGCGTGCCACCGATCTGGCGCTGGCGCTGGTGCTGCTCGCGATCCTCTCGCCCGTGATGCTGGCCGTGGCGATCGCCATCCGGCTCGATTCCCCCGGCCCGGCGCTGTTCCGGCAGCGCCGCAGCGGACGTGGCTCGCGGGAGTTCATCATCCTGAAGTTCCGAACCATGCGCGCCGGCACACCCGATCTCGCCTCGCACCTGATGCGGGCCCAGGTCGCGAGCCACATCACGCGGCTCGGCGGGTTCCTGCGTCGCAGCAGCCTCGACGAACTGCCGCAGCTGTTCAACATCGTGCGGGGCGAGATGGCCTTCGTCGGGCCGCGCCCCGCGCTTCACAACCAGGGCGATCTGATCCAGATGCGACGAAGCGCCGGGGTCGACGCGCTCAGGCCCGGGGTGACCGGCTGGGCCCAGATCAACGGGCGCGACGACATCCCGATGGATCGCAAGGTCGCCCTCGACGCCTGGTACCTGGCGCGCTGTGGTCCGCTCACCGACCTGCGGATCCTGCTGCGGACCCCGTTCGCGCTGTTGTCGGGACGCGGGGTGAACTGAATGCCGACGCGCGCGGGCGAACACCGATGAATCCGCTCGAGCAGGCGCTGCTCGGATGGCAGTGCCTGGGCTCCGCGGCCCGCGCGCTCACCCGGCCGGTCACGTGGGGGGTGTGGCTGCCGCTCGCGCTGGTCCGCTTCGGCACGCTCGCGGCATTGGCGATGGCCGCGCACCCGATGGTGTCGTCGTTCGCGGCGCCGGTGGTCCTCGCCCTCGCGGGTCCGCACGCGCTCCACTACCCCGGGCTCTATCGCGCGCTGCCGGCGGTGTTCGGTCGCGTCGACGCGGCGACCTGGGGGGTGGTGGGTCTGTGGGCCGCCGGAGCCTCGAGCGCGCAGGTGACGGCGATGGCGGGCGGCGCGGCGGAATCCGCCGGCGCGCTGATGGCGCGCGCGCTCCGGCGGCTGCCGCTGTTGTGGCTGGCCGAACTGCCGGCGCTCGCGCTGGGATGGGCCCTCACCGAAGGCATCCTGCTCTGGCTCGCCTCCCGTGGCAGCGGCGCTCTCACCGTGCGGCTCCTCACGATGATCGCGGCCGTCGCACTGGTGATCGCACGTGCGTTCTACGGCTGGCTGCCGGCACTGGTGGTGGCGGGCGGGCACGGGGTCTCCGACGCCTGGCACGAACTCGGGCGCCTGGCGGGCCGAGGCTACCTGGCGGCGTTCGTGATCACACTGGTCACCACGCTCCCCGCGCTGCCCTTGTGGCTCGCGCTCCGCTCGCCGGGGCGATGGGTCGACGCCGGGCACCCCGGGTGGGTGGCGCTGCTGCTCGCGGCCGGCGTCGCGGTCACGCTGTTGACCTCGTTCCTGTCGGTGGTGGCGCTGACGCTGGCGTGGCGCGCGCTCGAGGAGGATCCGTGGCACTCGTGAACCGCCGCGCGTTGTTCGCCGTGGCCGCGGCGCTGGGGATGATCGTGTGCGGCTGCGGGAACCCCGGGCTGTGGGAGCGCTGGCGCGCCGAGCGCGCGCTGTGGCAGGCGCGCGGCGAGGACCTGCGCGCGCGCGAGTCGGGCAGCGAGGTGACACCGGCCCGGCTCGAGCGCGTGCGTCGCGACTACGTCCGGGTGAGCGACGCGTATCCGCCCGGGCGGTGGGTCCCGCTGGCGGCCCGCGGGGACACGCTGGCGCGCGACGTGGCACGGGTGTCGGCGGCGGCGGCGACGCGCGCGGCCGAACTGGACGCCGAACTCGGCCGCGGCCAGGACGCGCGCCGCGCATTGGAGCGGGTCGCCGAGGCGTACTCGCCGGTGTGGCCTTCGGCTTTCGAAGCCCGCGTGGCGCTCGGTGGCCTGCTCGACGCGGCAGGTGACAGCGGCGCGGCGCTCGTGGCGTGGGAGGCGGCCGCGCGCGATGCGCCGGTGGTGGA
>Ga0315273_10014387_pt1 | contig 10193 bp, 11 predicted proteins | sample YL17G02_0_MG_FD_205753 | JGI IMG/M metagenome (GOLD analysis project Ga0315273, IMG submission 205753) | Sediment microbial communities from Yellowstone Lake, YNP, Wyoming, USA - YL17G02_0 | ecosystem: Environmental > Aquatic > Freshwater > Lake > Sediment | place: USA: Wyoming | collected... | reverse complement strand
GGTGTGACGTTTCTTATGACCGGGATTCTTAGTGTTTGCAGATGATCAACAGAGCCAAGTGGCTTTTGCATCTCATCACCGCTAAAAACCAAGGGCTCGCCAGAACGGCTGGCAGTCACAAGGTGCGGCGGGTGGGTATGAACGACACACAGGGCTTCAGGCACTGCGCGATAGGCACCAAGATGCACCGGCATTTCTAGCGAAGGTAGCACTGCAAGCGGGCCAATCACCTGGGCTGTCTGCAGATCAACTGGAACAAAAAACTCCGGATCCAAGTCACCTTTGTTTAGGCCACTTGGGCTTTGCCAAATAATCCCGCCTCGACCCCGCAGCGAGAAGTTGCCCGCAGTCCCAAACGACCAGCCCCGGTCATAACAGACTTTTGCCACCCGGACGAGCTCACGTAGCAAGACCCGTTCTAAAGCCGATGGACAAGGAAAGGGATTCACAGCTGCGACTAAATTCATGGCTTATCCTCTCCGACGCCAGAGCGACTACGCCAGGCATTCAAAAATTTTCGCATCACCAGCCCCTTGCCGGATCAATTTAGCCACGCCCTCTTCAGTCAAATCAATGATCGTCGACTCCAACCCAGGCAGCTCACTGCCGAGGTCTAAAAGCAGATCCAGACCATGACCAAACGCCTCAAAAACCTGATAACCAAAGGCGGCGGGCTTGTCGTCAAGCAGAGGGACCGAGGTGGTCGCTAAAGGTCTACCTAGGCGCCCAACCAGGGCCTGTAGCAAGGCCGAGGCGGGAATACGAATACCAACCACTCTCCGCTTATCCTTGAGCTGCCGGGGCAAGGTCTTGGTGGCATTGAGCAGCACTGTGAACGGCCCTGGCCAAGCTTTGCGCAACAGCCGGTAGGCGGTGTTATCGATCGTCGCGTATTCAGCGGCCATAGCAATAGAGCTACAAAGTAGACTAAATGGCTGATCTTTAGCATGCGCGGGCTTCAGCAAATGCACTCGATCAAGGGCTTTCGCACTGGCTGCATCGCAGCCAAACGCCCAGTTCAAGTCGTTCGGGTACGCCAACACTCCATCTGCCTGCAATACCCGCTCAGCCCGTGCTAGGTCACGTTCAGACGGAGGATTATCGTAGGTGTATAGATGAGCGCTCATTAGAATTGCGGCTTGTTGACATTAATGAGGCTCAAAAACTCGCTTCTCGTTTCCAATTTCTGAAACGAGCCGAGCATCGAACTGGTCATGGTTAACGAATTCTGCTTAGCAACCCCGCGCATCATCATGCACAGGTGCCGAGCCTCGACCACAACACCTACCCCGACTGGGTCGAGGTAGGTCTGAATTGCCGACGAGATCTGATTGGTCAAGCGCTCTTGAACCTGCAGGCGCCGGGAGAAGATGTCGACCACCCGCGGCAGCTTCGATAGCCCAACAACCTTGCCCTTTGGGATATAGCCGATGTGGCAGCGGCCGTAGAACGGCAGCATGTGATGCTCGCATAGACTATAGATTTCGATGTCGCGGACGATCACCATATCTTGGTATTCAACATCGAATAAAGCGCCCGTAAGTACTGCCTCAACATCTTCTTGGTAGCCTGAAGTCAAGTAGCGTAGCGATTTGATTGCCCGGCGCGGGGTCTTCAAAAGCCCGTCTCGATTTGGATCCTCACCCAAATCAGTCAACAGCTCCTGCATTTTTTCACAATGATATCCGAATTTTATGTCATCCATAGCGATTCCTATCAAAGATCCTAGCAGGCCTTTATAGGAGATGCTCGACGACTTCGCTACCGCTTGTTTGCTGCCAAGGTCAATTAGACTGCTAAGGCTCAGGGAACGCCATTCGCTAGCTTTTCTGTCCCCCGGACAGGTCACCATCAAGATTGGCATTCTCCTCGATGCCGATCTTTTGATAGAACAGCTCGTCAATCGTCTTTTTGATGAGAATCCACAGTAATTCTCTGTCACTGCAGCGCGCGAAGACGCCCAGCGGGATCTGAAAACCACCCTTGTCCTTGCGCCCACCGCCGTAGTACTTCCCAGCCTCGTCGGCACCGAACACATCTTTAAGCCATTTATCTGGGTCCAGGGTATGCGATTTGGTGCGCAGGGATCCGTCGATAAACTGGTTGCCCACGACGCCATAGACAACGACGGTATCGATACCCTCACGGTGCAGCAGATAATCGGCACATTGCCCGATCCCATCGCGATCTTCGTCGCGCACAAAACCAACCCCGGAAAACATAAACGTGACGCGGATGTCCTTGCGCTGCAGGGCAACCTGCGTCAAATCCATGGTCTTAGCCGGAATCGACTGCTTGGAAATCAAGGACAGCAAGTCCTTGTCGACAAACTGGGCAAAAAATTCGCTAGCGCGGTAATCGATAGCTTGGGCATTGACGAAGTTGTCTGTATCACTACGGATGCCGTGCATCAACGCCGTCGCGATGCGACTTTCCTCTGCGGAGTTACCAGAAAAAGTGATGGGGCCATCGATTAGATACTCGCCATAGATCCCCGAAGTGGAGCCTGCAGACTCACGGATGTCGATGAAATCTCCCTCCACGGTGCCGAGGGGCTTATGGTGATCGACAAACACGAGGAGCCGGCAGCTGGGTGGCAGCTTAATTGGCAGATCTGGATTTTGCGCGTCATTAACCGCATAAAAATCATACTCATTGACGTCAATGTTGTTGTCGTACTCAATCATGTCTAGGTCAAGTTTCTTCACCAGGGCTTTGTTTTCGTGGTGCGAAATTGCCTCGAAGTGGACAATGGTGGTGTGTATATCGTAGTGACGGGCAAACCATTGCAGGCACAGAGACGTGCCAATATTATCGGGATCAGGATAGCCTTTGATGCAGATTAATAGCTTTTTGCCTCGGGCCTTCATCAGCGCGCGGTGTAGCGTATAGGCCGGCGTATTTTGCAGATCATCTTCATCATCAGAGGCTTCGGCAGCTAGGGCCGGCGCCGCTATGTGGCTGGAATGGCCGTTCATTGCCTTTACATGCACCTGGCTGTGGCCACCTGTGCGAATCGAAGGGACATGGGTCGCCTTGACCGAGGCCTTCACCACGCTTCCCATCGACTTTGCTTTTGCATCGTTTTTAGGCTTCAAGGACTTGCACTCCAATTAGACAGGCAGCCCCAAAGGCCACAACTTATTTCCTGATCGGATGGAATAGCCACCTCACTTAATCTTAGCACATCTAGGGTCTTTTAAGCATTCTTGGAATTTCGCTTACTAATATCATTAGTCTTAATATTTACAGCAAAAAAACATGCCATCTGCCGAGCCCCTAATGCCAGACCCCCAAGCGCGACGATGCCTAGGGCTGCCGCAAATGAAACCCCAACCCAGGTCCGAATCGGGGAGCCGGTTAAGGCCAGGGCGAGCCACGCGTTTCCCGCGACGATAAACAACGTAAAACCAACGGCTACCACCTTCGCCGGGAGGGAGCGACGCCAAGGCACCGAAATATCTATGCTTCTCAATATCTTTCCTTGAAATTTAAAGACTTACGGCATCCGCCACGGCATCCGCCGCAGTTACACTAGGCCGCCGGCTCGGCGGATTAAATCAGACCATAAATCTTCTTGCCATGGTTTTTAAGCCGCGGTAATGGCTAACAACACTTTTTGAAAGGGTAGATCGATGCAAGTCGTCTCTGGCAAACAAGCTATTTGGCTACTGGGACTCGGACTTTCCCTCGCCTCAGCACGGTCGCTGGCCGCTCCAGCCGTAGGTAGCCTACTACCCACAATCACGTTGAGTGGCGACACCGGCGGCCGAGTAGACGGTAAGCCATGGTCCAGTCAGATGTTGAAAGACAAGGTCTGGATGGTCTTCTATGTAGCACCAAGCCACCGTGATGATAACCAGGAACTCAAAGATGCACTTCATGCCGCAGCCTTTCCTAGCGACAAGTATGGAAGCGTTGCCGTCATCAACATGGCATCCTCATGGCTGCCAAATAGCATCATCGCCTCAGCCTTGCAGTCTAACCAGGAAAAATACCCGCTCGTGACTTATGTCAAAGACATGAATAAAGCACTGGTGACGCAATGGCATTTAGCTGATAACGCCTTTGCCATGCTCCTGCTTGACCCCCAAGGTCAAGTGATCTCGGCCAAAGAAGGAGATCTCTCAAAAGAGGAGATCGCGGCCACCATTGCGCTCATCAAAAAGACCATAGCCGCACACTGAGTGTGCGTTATTTAAATGAGTTCCAGCGAGAGGCGGGCCGCAACACTATTTGCCGGTTATCAACGACTTGGTGCCGCCAATGAGGCGACCCAAGCCGCTAAATAGCCATTTGAGAACAAACAGTGCCGCCGCTGCCAGGAAAGATAGGATTGCCCAAAGGGCCACAACCGGCGTGACTGCAATGCCAATAAGGCTGAGCACGCGGTCCTTACCTGTCACGTCCGACCGCCGCCAGTGTGCCACCTGGGGCTCGCAAGTGATGCTATGCTCCTGCTTTGCCGATTGATCGCGCAAGGCCTTTAAGCGGTCTTTCGTGACGATGACTTGTGACAATCCCATGCTCCTTTTAGATCTGACCGAGAATGCCTAGCTTGACCGTATTCTGCGTGCGCTTCTCAGTGCTAGCATCCACACTGTCTTTCTTGAACTTACCGGTTTGGCTAACGAACGCCAGGAACGGGTTCCAGTTCTTCCCTAAGGAGTTGATGTCTACTCCCGTGCCCCAAACTACCCCGTTATCATCCCAGGTATAGGTGGAACCTCCAGCCGCAGATGCACTAGGCACAGTGGTATTGTACTTCCTATTGCTCAGGCCAGCACTAGCATCTGAAGCCTGTTTATTATCATAATTTGAGTAGTAGAGCCACGGGGTGACCACATTGTGGATTTCGTAGGAGACATTGACGGTATACGCAGTTTTAACATCGGCGACTTTCTTATCGGCCGAACCTGAAACCGGCACACGATAGGCATTACTATCGTTATGGTAGTCTAGAGTGCCATGCAGACCATTCAACTGAGCTTTAAGTCCAATATCGACCCAACGTGACTTATTATTGTCGTAGGAGCCGAAATCAACTAAGGGGCGGATCGGGCCAAACTCTCCGAGCCAGCCCAGCACGACCGTCGGGTGGGCCGCCTGGTTCCAGCGGCCGCTTACCGCTGGGTTGGTGGATGATGACACGGCTTTCACATCATTGACGAGCTGCAGGCTAACCAAACCAGCGGCCCGCAGGTGCAGTGCCGCCATGCTATCAAAGTCCTTCATCGCCAGGTTCTGAGCATAGAATCCCTCGGCATGGGTGCGGTACCCTTGGTCGAGATGATCCCAGCCACCCTGCAAGATGCGCTCTTTACCAATGGAGAAGCCAAATGTTTTGGTAAACCAATGCGTGCCGTAGCCATAATCCAAAGGTGTCGTCGTCGGATTCAATAAATTAAAACGAAAGGCGTACTCAGTCTTTGCATTGAAATTGCCTCCAAGCAGCAGGCTGGCATTACTCACGCCAATCGTGGTGGTCGGGTCAGGCTTGTAGCCAGTTTGCTTGTTGACACCGTGATCGTCGTAGAGAAATTCCGCGCGGAATTCCCCACCAATGATCGTCGAAGCCGCACCAGTGGTGACGTACATGCTTGGAGGCGTACTCACGACAGCAGCGCCGTCAGCGCCGTAAGCTGCGTTGCCTATGGCCATCCCGGCGATTGCCCAACCAATGATGTGCTTTACGTTTGTCACTGCCCGATCCTCCTGCTGACACGGTATGTATTTTATTAACAAAAACAGCCCCTAGTATAGGGGGTACCACTTGCCGACTAAGGTCAGCAAGGATTTTCATCCTAGGTGATGCGCCTGTCTATTTCATGGGCAGACACTGCCTTATCCGCAGCAAGCAATCTCGAGATTTCAGACGCTAAGGCGTTCAATGCGCAGCAGACCATTTTTGTCGAGGACCAGGCGAAAATAATCCAGCGATTGCTCTTCGGCTTTGTTGCTGTCATCCAACCTGGAGTAACCCAGTACCATATCCAGGTAGTATACCTTGGGGAAACGCACGGCTTCCACTGAGCCCTGCGCATTGACCAGATCAAGCATGCGTGATGGCTCACCCAAGCGTGGCAAACAAGCATCGATGTTCAGCCGTAAGATATCGTGTACAGCCCGCAATGGGTAGCGATTGAGCAGGCGCAAACTTCGGCTTAGTGTAACCACCTTGCGATACTGCAAAACGCGGTTAACTCCGGCATCAATTTGCCGGTCACCCTGGCCGACCTCATCGCGCAGCGCCTGGATCCGCTTTGGCAGGTCCTTAGGCGCATGGAAACGGGCCGTCTCTTGCACCGTCCCGACTTCCATTGGCTTGCCCTGCCGGTTATTGTAAAAAAGCCGCTCGCTATGGTCTGGGACATGCCGCATGAAACCACCAAAATAACTACGACCAAGGTCCTTGATGCGGTCTTTGATGATGTAGGCCATCGTTCCGAACGCCAGAAAAAGCAGTCCGCTGAGACCGAGCACATCTCCCATGTGTTTGGGCTGCATCGCCTCGCGAACCAGAAAATATTGCGCTATCAAAGCCCAAACCGAAGCGACTCCGGCGGCGATCATGGCCCCCAACTGGCGCTGCACGCGAAATAAGGAGACTGTGCGCATATCAAGAAACAGAACGCCCCAAATGCGCCGCTTCAACTCGCCGCGGCGGTGAATGAAGCGCTCCTTTTCTGCCTCGATGCTAGCGGGGGTCAGGCGCATGTAGCCCGAGACCGAGGCGTGCTCATCGTGCCAGGCTAACACCTCAACCAGAAGCCCTCGCACGGCGACCGCCTCTGGACAAGAAGTCGCATCAGACACTCCGAGGCCGCCGGCAGTCTGGGCGAGCAGGGTTAGCAAAAACGCGATGCCATCACGCAGACGGTAGTAACAGTACTCATCGATCAAATGTAGTTCGGCAAGCAATGGCACAACGCTGGGGTCGCCAAGCACCACCACGCGATCAATGAGCTGGCGGAACGCCAAGATGACCGCATGGGCTCGCACAATCTGCCGCCGAATGCGGCCACACAACTTCTCGGTAGTTTCGGGACTGGCAGCGTGTCCCGCGGCGCTTAGGCGTGCCAGGCGGCGTTTATTGCGATCGATGCCGCGAAGAAAAGAACTGATATAGGCGCAGGCAAATAACCGCACCTCATCAAGAGCGTTCTGCAACGGCTCGGGTGCTAGCTGTTGTTCGAGGCAGCTGATGTAATGGCTAAGATAAACCAAGGGCGAGTTAGCAACGCTGACCTCGCCTCCTGCGCTGGTCACCGTCTTGGCACCAAGCATGCAGTTATAGCTAAACTTAGGCTCTCGAAAGCGCAAAAGCGGCCGAATATCCGCAAAGAACCGCTCCTTTGGATAGGTGTGTTCATTCAACGCAAACTGACGCGGATAGAATAGATAGGCATCGACCCGGTAGCGCAGGTTGGTGGCGTCCTGAAGCTTTTCAGCTGCGCTTTGACCACGGCGCAGGTAATAATCAAAAACGGTTTCGACCTGCGTGCGATCATGCACATGAACGCCGATTTCAATGGGCCGTTTCGGACCTTTCTTGGCTTTGGGATGTGCTTCCACCTTGGATTCGACTTCGGGATTGGGCGGCTCGTCAAACAATGCTTGGGCCACTTGGGATTCAGCCACCTTGTGCTCCCTCCCGCGCTAAGTCGTCACTGCGCGCCAAGTGCTCTCTGCCTTTGGCCATCAGCAAGCGCCCGCGAGGGCCTCGCGCCAAAAAGCCTTGGTGTACCAGATAGGGCTCGTAGACTTCCTCAAGAGTGGCTCGGTCCTCATTCAGAGTCGCGGCCAAAGCCTCGATCCCTACGGGTCCGCCACCATACTGCTCGGCGACGATACGCAGGATCTGCCGATCAATTCGATCGAGGCCACTGGAGTCGATGCCTTGGCGCAACAGCACACGGTCGGCCAGTTCCAGGTCAACCCGACTAGCACCAAAGCTCAATGCAAAGTCCCAGACGCGCTTAAGCAGGCGATTGGCAATGCGTGGAGTACCACGTGAACGGGCCGCAATCTCGGCCGCACCTGCCGCAGTGATATCGATGCCGAGTATGCTGGCGCTGCGCCGAAGGATAGCACAGAGGGCCTCATTATCGTAGAAATCCAAGCGTTCTTGAATACCAAAGCGATCAAGCAACGGCTTCGATAGGAGTGCCAAGCGTGTCGTTGCACCAACCAAAGTGAAGGGGGCCAGTGGCATGCGCAGCGCCCTGGCAGACGGCCCCTGACCGACGACAATATCGAGCTGAAAGTCCTCCATCGCCGAGTAGAGTACCTCCTCCACCTTGACTGAAAGGCGATGGATCTCATCGACGAACAGCAGACTGCCCGGCTGCAACCCAGTCAAAATTCCAGCTAGGTCGCCAGGCCGATCGATGGCTGGGCCCCGGGTCTCGTAGAATGGCGCGCCTAGCTCACTGGCGATAATGCGCGCTAAGGTCGTCTTACCTAGCCCCGGAGGGCCGTGCAAGATGACATGATCGAGCGCCTGGCACCGCTGCAGCGCAGCAGAAACGTAGACCTTTAAATTTTCTTTGACGTGCGTCTGGCCGATATAATCTTGAAATGAAAGCGGCCTAAGCTCTGGCCGTGCCTGTTCAAGTGCTGCGTCTTCGACCTGCGCCTGATTGGTCATGACGCGCTCAATAACAACTTTTGGCTTACCGCCTACGGCGGGGCTAAGGTCCATTAAAAGAGCTCCTCAAGCAATCGGCTGTTACCTGGACCGACTGCCATGCCTCCAGTCAACTCGACCAAGGCCAAGCGGATCAGACTAGCCAGGTCACGAGCCGGCGGTTGGCGTTCGAAGCGTTTAATCAAGACTACAAGCTCCTTGTCTTTGTAACCAAAATTTTCCAGTGCACTTTTCAGCTCAGCCAACATGATTTTGGCCAATGGCTGATTTGCGCCTTCGAATAGCGAGCCCATAGCTCCTGCCTTTGCAGTCTGCGCCGCCTTGCCGTCAACCCGCTGCTGCATGCCAAACCCGGCAAGTTTATCCAGCTTCGGCTTGAGTTCGAGGAGGATTTTTTTGGATTGCCTCGGCCCAATGCCAGGCACCTCCTCCAAAACCGCCGAGTCATCGCCTTCAATGGCCTGAATCAGTTGAGGTAAAGGAACTACAGCCAAGATCCCCAGTGCGACCTTGGGGCCGACGCCACTGACCGACAGCAGCAGATTAAATACCAGCCGCTCGGTATGGGTGAGAAAACCGAACAACCTCAAGACATCCTCGCGCACATGGGTGTGCACCCACAAGGTGAGGTCTTGACCTTCTTCGATGCCAGCCAATGCCGCTTCTGTCATCTCCACGCCGTAGCCGACCCCAGCTACATCCACAATCAAGGCCCCCGCCTGTTTCAAGACGCAGGTTCCGACAAGCCGCTCGATCATAGCCTCTGCTCCATCTCTGCACGCAGCAATTCGATAGCTGCTGCAGCCTCAGCGTTTGCGCCTGCGGTGCCCAGTTGGGCCCGAATCGCCTCCAGCCTGAGGGCGTCAGCTTTGGTCTGATCACGTAAAAACTCGATAAAATTATTAAAGCTGCGGACCAGGTACTTCAAATCATCGGACAGACGGATGCGAACAAAGTCGAGACGCTTAGAGGTTGCCACGACATGCATGTGGCGGGTCATGCTGAACATCGGCCCGGCGATGCGATGCGTCACCAGAATGCCCATGATGGCCACGATCAGGAAGTTTAACATTGCAGCCGCCCCAATCGCCCAGAGAAAGGGCGGCGGCAGGAAATTAGGGAAGCGGATGATGCGAAACTGGACCAGAGGGAACAGTATCAAGCACACCGTCAGCAGCGTCGAACACAGGCCTACCAGCAGTGCCAGACGAATGTAGCGCATCTGGAAGTCGCGATTGATAAGATAGATGCGTTTTATTTTGCCCGAAGGATTGCTCATACCAATAAGTATAAGGCGGAAAAGGAAAACGGGACAGATCTAAAGGATCTACCCCGTTTGCCAAAATCTACCTAGCAGCTAGCTGCTACGCCTTGAGGGCGGCGACCTTGTCAAGCCGCTCCCACGGAAACTCGTCGCGGCCAAAGTGGCCATACGACGCCGTCGCCCGATAGATCGGGCGCAGCAAGTCGAACTGCTCGACGATTTGATGCGGTTTTAGCAAGAAATTACTACGCACCTTCTGGTCTAGCTCCTTGCTCGACA
>Ga0315273_10014386_pt1 | contig 10194 bp, 7 predicted proteins | sample YL17G02_0_MG_FD_205753 | JGI IMG/M metagenome (GOLD analysis project Ga0315273, IMG submission 205753) | Sediment microbial communities from Yellowstone Lake, YNP, Wyoming, USA - YL17G02_0 | ecosystem: Environmental > Aquatic > Freshwater > Lake > Sediment | place: USA: Wyoming | collected... | reverse complement strand
GCTGCTGCGGATGCGCGCCGAGCTCAACAGGCAGTACGACGGGAAGAGGGACGCGTCCGGGGCCCCCGTCGGCGCCGCCCCTGGGCTGGACGAGGAGGCCTTTCTGTCCAACGCCTTCTCGTGGATGCGCAAGGCCTCGGACGACGGCAAGGACGGCCTCGTCGAGATCCTCCAGAAGGCCCTCCAGCTCTACGCCTCCCGCGCCCTCTCGAACTCGTCCGCCGCCTCCTCGTCCTCTCCGGGCCCCGTCGACCCGAGCGAGGAGGTCCTCAACGGCGTCGTCGCCGCCGACGAGCGCGAGTGGGACTTCCTGCTGTCTCAGGCGGGCGCCTCGGGCAGCGTGTCCGCCGCGGGGTTCGCCGCGGCCGTCCGGCGGCGGATGGAGGGGGTCGCGCTGGGCCTGGCGTCGGGCTCGTACGCGCAGCGGGTCCAGGCGGAGTTCCTGAAGGAGGTGGAGGAGAGAGGGGAGGAGGTCCTGAGCGGGAAGAAGAAGAAGTAAAGAAGAAATGAGAGTGAGAGTGTTTTTTTCTCCTCCTGAAAACAAAAAAACTTCCAGTCTTGCAACGAAGGAGAAACAGATATCTCAGAAATTGAAAGAAAGGTGGAGCAAGCGAGAATCAGAGTAAAGCTTGCAACGAAACTGCGCGCAAAGAGCAAAAAGGAGAGAGATGAGAGAGAGTTTTTGGAAGTGAAGAGGAACGAACCCTTTTTTTAACAAACAAATTAGGCAAGGTCAAAAAACCAATTTCTCTCCCTCTCTCTTCTCTCTCTCACTTTCTCTTTATCTCTCTCACTTTCTCTCTCTCTCACGCGCGCGCGCTGCGAAACAAAACCCCAAAACTCTCTCCCAAACTCCCGCGCCTAGGCCCCCCCGGGCCCGGCTGGCAAGCCCTTGGGCCCCGTCGCGGCGTCGCCCTTCTTCCCCTCGGCCGCGGCCCGCTTCCGCATAATCTCCTCGTAGTCGGTGCGCTCCTTCGCGAGCTTCTCGCCGAGCCCGTTGTCGTAGACCTTGTCGATGATCCCGGCCTTGATCGCGACCTCGGGCGTCAGCCACCGGTTGCGCGAGATCGCCTTGCGGCAGACGTCGCGCGGCGCCGTCGTCGCCCTCGACATAAACTCGACGTAGGTCTCCGTCGTGTCTTCGAGCTCGTTGGCGCGCAGCATCAGATTGCTCGTGCGCGCCCAGGTGCGGTTCAGCCTGGGCGGGGACAGCTGCATCCGAGCGTGCGGGAGCGCGTACCGGCACCCGCGCGTGCCGCACATCGCGACGAGCGCCGCGGTGCCCAGCGCCTGCCCGATCACGATAGTGAACTTTTTCGGGGCAATGTAGTCCATCGTGTCAATGATGGCGAACGCCTCCTGCTCCACCGCGACGGCCTGGCCGTCGAGGGTCTGCGAGCCCGTGGACTGCACGTAGATGAAGACGGGCTTGTCCGGGGCCGCGTAGTTGAGCCAGAGCAGCTCCGAGACGACGAGCTCGGTGACCTCGGGCACGAGCGCCATGCCGACGTAGACGATGCGCGAGTCGAGCAGCAGCGAGGGCAGGTCTGGGGGCGCGCGCCCGGAGCGGCGGCCGCCGCTGCCCGCGCCGGCCGGGGTGCCGCCGGCCATGCGGGTGACGGAGCGGGCCGAGGCGGAGGTGAGGGGCTGGGAGTAGGCCGCGGAGGCGGAGAGGGAGGCCTGTTGAGGGTGTGTTGTTGAGAGGAGGTGGTTGAGGTCGAGAGGAAGGGGTCAGCGTCGGAGCAAACTGGTGAGCCGCCGAGGAAGAAGGAAAAAGAAAGGGACCGACTCCTTGATCGGCTCTGAAAAGTCCACGCTGGAACTTGGAATCGACTTTCGACCAGCTCTGAGCCTCGAGCGCGTCGTGATCTGCGCCCTGGCGTTGGCTCTTCAGCGAAGCGAGGGCCGGAGCCGCGGCACGAGAGGGAAAGGAAAAAACGTTATCGTCGCCACCGTTTTTTTCTTTTCGCCCTCATCGTCGTCGTCGTCGTCTTCTTTTGCATCATTGTCAAACCTTCAACTGCAAACTCACCGGGTCCGGGATCCCGTTCAGGAGCGCGTGCTCGTGCAGCCCCAGGCTCTCCATCTGCTTGAGCGTCAGGCCGTAGTGCGACTTGGGGACGTCGAAGTCAGGGTCCAGCAGCGGCGACGAGTGGAACGTCGGCCTGAAGTTGCCCGCCGCGCGGCGGTGGTGGAGGTCGTTGACATCCTCTCCCGGGAGCACAATCCTGCGCCCCGTCGGCACTTCGCCGACCTCTTCGCCCAGCCCGATGCCCATGGCATGTGCCCGGGTGCTGCTGGAAATGGGAGAAGACGGCGCGGAGAGGCGCGAGAGAGGAAGGCGAATGGAAGAAGAGGGCTTGCTGACAGCAGCGGCGACGCGGCGGAACGAAGAAGAGCCGCTGCTCCCGCTGCAGCTCGCGCCGGCTGCGCTCGAGGCGCGACAGGCCGCGGTCGCCATGACGTGGAAGAGTAAGAGAAGTGGGAAGAAAGCAGGTGGAAGAAAGAGAGAGGAAGGAAGAAGGTGAAGGAAGAGCGAGTCGAGCTCTTGTTTCTTCTTTTCGATGGAGGTCTGAGAGCGTGGAGTGAGCAAAGATTGACAAGGGGAGCGAGCAAAAACATTCACTTACGATTTTTTCGAGCTCCATCGAAATTTCGAAACGCGTTTGGCATTTGCTCGCCCGGAGAGAACTCGCAGCCCTCTCCCTCTGCGCCCCAGAGCCACGATGATTCGCTTCTGCCCCAACGACGGGACGCTGCTCATGAGTAAGGAGGAGAGGGAAATAAAAGCGAGTCAAAATTCGCACCGGCGGCTAGTTTTCTTTCTTCCCTTATTTTCCGCCCCTACGACCTCAACCTTCTTCATTCTTCAAAAAAAAAAACTCTTCCCGCAGTCGCCCCCGACCACCGCCCCGAGGCCCCCTTCCCCGGCCGCCTCGCCTTTGTCTGCGAGGCGTGCCCCTACGCAGCTCCCGTTGTCGGGGCGAAAGAAGGAGGAACAGGTGGAACAGGAACAGAGGGAGAGCAACAGCAGCAGAAATCATCCGTCGGAATCACCGGGACGGCTACCGTCGTCGCCAGGGCGCCCGTGCGCCCGCGCCCGCGCGCCCAGGTCCTCGGGGCCGACGGCGCCGACGCCTGGGCTGCCGCGGGCCTGCAGAAGACTGAGCACGCGCGCTGCCCGGGGTGCGGGGGAAACGAGGCCTTCTTCCACGAGGTGCAGACGCGCTCGGCCGACGAGCCGGCGACGCTGTTTTTGCGGTGCGTCGCTTGCGCTCACCAGTGGCGGGAAGCCCCGTAGGAGGGTATCATTCTGTCTGTGTCTCTTTTCCTGCACTGCGAGAACTTGGTCTTTGTAAAAAAAAAATGGTGGGAGTCGCGAAGAAAGAAGCGGGTTGGGGAGAAGGTTTTCTTTTTTGTTGTTTGCACTCTCTCTCGGGAAAAACACAATCAAAAAACAGCGCCTCTTTCTTTTCTTTGCGGCCACTACGAGAGCGAGCTCTTCTCGCACCATTTCTCCTTCGTCTCTCTACTAAAGGGTCTCTTCTGAGCATCTTTGCGAGTGGCTCAAGCACTCGTGAAAAGGCCTTTTCAAGCAAGAAACGCACCGCGCGTCTCTCTTTCTTGCCCGGCGATTGCGCTTGGATCGATGGCGTCACCTAATGCTCCCGCCGCGGACGCGGCTGCCGCTGCCGCCCAGCCCTTAACCTCTTCGATTCCGGTCACGATGTTGAGCGGCTTCCTCGGGGCAGGTGCGTTCGAGGAGAGAGATGGAGAAAAAGATCCTCCTCGAGAGAGAGAGAGAGAGGAAACCAAAGCGCGCTCGGAGCACAAGCTCTCTCTCTTCTTTTCTCACCTCTTTCCCTCGGTCAAAAAAACTTCAACCCTCAACCAACTCTCCTTTTTAGGTAAGACCACCGTCCTCCGCCACCTGCTCCAGAACTCGAGCCACCTCAGGATCGGCTGCGTCGTCAACGACGTCGCCGACGTCAACATTGACGCCAAGCTCGTCCGCAACGACCGGTCTCGGCAGAGGAACAAGAATAATGGAAACGATGGAGAAGAAAAAGAAGGAGGAAACGGAAAAAAGAACAACACGACGGCCGACCTCGCGGACACGATCGAGCTCGCCAACGGCTGCGCGTGCTGCTCGATCCAGGACGAGCTGTTCGGGTCGTTTGAGCAGCTGCTGAGCCTCGCCGACGCGAAGGGCGCGACGTACGATCGGTGAGATTCTTCTTCTTTTTTAACTTTTTTCGGGTTTTTTTGCGTTTTTTCCTCTCTTCTTTCCGTGCCTCCCTCCTCGTCCCCCTTCCCTCTCTTCCTCACAAAAGACTCGTTTGTCTTCCTCTCCTCCTCCTCCTTCTTTCACAACACACACGCGGAAAAAAAAAACAGCATCGTCCTGGAGAACTCGGGCGTCGCCGAGCCGCAGAACATCCGGGACAAATTCAACGAGGCCGTCGCCAACGGCCACCCCCTGGCGAGCCGCCTGCACCTCGACACCATGGTCACGATCGTGGACGCGGCGTCGTTCGTGGCCGACTTCGCGAGCCGGGCCCCCCTCGCGGCGAGGCCCGACCTGGGCGAGGGGGGCAACCTGCGGCCCGTCGTCGACCTGCTTGTCGAGCAGGTCGAGTGCGCCGACTTTGTGGTCCTCAACAAGGTCGACCAGCTCCGAAAGAGCGCCGCCCTGGGAAAGGAGGGCGGTGGGGACAAGGGCGCCGCCGCCGTCGAGGAGGCCGCCGGCGGGTCCGCCGCGGAGGAAGAAGGAGACGCGCTGGCGTCGCTGCGGGCGATCGTTGCCTCGCTCAACCCGCTGGCCAAGGTCTCGGCCTGCGAGCGCGGGCGCGTCGACCTCGAGGCCGTGTTCGGCCGGGGGGCCACGGGGCTCGTCGCCAAACTCAACGTCGAGGGGCAGCACCGCGGGGCCGTGGCGCACGCGACGGCGCTGGCCGAGGCCGAGAGAGGGGGAGGGGAAGGGGAGGGGGCAGAGGGAGGAGGGTGCGCCGTCTGCGCCGCGACGGGCGAGGACACAAAGGACAAGGCGGGGCACGACGCCCACCACCACCACCACCACGACCACCACCACCACCACCACGACGACGACGAGGAGAAGAAAGAAGGAGAGCACTCCCACTCGCACTCGCACTCTCACAAGAAGCACGAGCACGGCGCCGAGTGCGCCGCCAAGGGCTGCACCGATGGAGACCACGGTCACGGCCGTCACCCCCAACACACCCACGAACCTCACGCGCCCAAGCCCAAGAAGCTCCGGCAGGAGACGACGGCCGCGGCGCGCTTCGGCATCCGCTCGTTCGTCTACCGCCGGCGCCGGCCCTTCCACCCCGGCAGGCTCAGGGACACAGTGCTGCGGTGGCTGCCCGTGGCGACCAACGCCGCGATGACTGACGGGAGCGAGGAGGAGAAGAACAAGAAGGAAGGAGGAGGAGGGGAAGGAGGAGGAGGAGGGGGCGCCGCCGCTGCTGCTGCCGCCGCTGTCGCGGCGTCAAAAGAGGCCGAGGCCGCAAAAGCCTCCCCGATCCGCGCGGTCCTCCGTTCAAAGGGCTTCATGTGGATGTCGCACTCGCACGCCACGGCCTTCTACTGGTCCCACGCCGGGCAGCACTTCGAGATCCGCGACGAGGGGGACTGGTGGGCGGCGGTGCCCGCGGGCGAGTGGCCCGAAGACGCGGCGCAGCGCGCCGTCATCCTCGCCGACTTCGAGCCCAAGCCTTCTGCTGCTGCTGCTGCTGCTTCCGACGAGACGATCTCAGAGGCGCTGGCCTCCCGGTACGGCGACCGCAGGCAGGAGATCGTTTTCATCGGCGCGGCGATGGACGAAAACCGGATCTGCGAGGCGCTCGACGGCGCGCTGCTGACGGAGGCAGAGCTCGCAAAGTACGACAAGAACTTCAGCGTGGCGCCCCTGCCTCCTTCTTCTGATGCCGACGCTGCTGCTGACGCGGCGGCTTAGGCTAAGGCCCGATGAATGGAGAGAAGGGCGATAACAAGAGAGAGAGAGGCGTGGGGCATGACTTTTTTTTTTCGTTTTTGATTTCTTTTTTTTCATCAGGAAGCAGTTTTCTTTTTGTCAACAGAGTTTTTTTAGAGGAAATCATGAAAGTGTATCAAGCGGCCCTCGCGGCGGCAGCGGCCGCGAGAGCCTCCTTCAGAGCCTCAGAGGACGAGGAAGCAGAGGCGACAGTCACAGCGCAGGAAGCGGAGGCGGAAGCGGGAGAAGGAGAAGGAGAAGGGAGGACCTCGAGCGCGGCAACGACGTCGGAGCACGTCGCCGCCGGGACGAGAGGCTCGGCGGCAGCCGAAGCCTGCCTCTGCTGAGGAGGCCGCTGCCGTCGCCTGCTGCCCTTGCTGCTGCCGTTGCCGTCCCCCTCGGACTCGGACGCGGAGGTGGCGGAGGAGGCGGCGACGGCCTCCGAGGAAGAAGCCGGCGGAGCCGGGGACAGAGGGGTGCGCTTCCGGCGAGCAGACAGGAGCAGGAACGATGGCAACTCGGCGCCTCTTCCTCCTTCTTTTCCTCCTTCGCCGCCTTCGCCGCATTCGCGCCCCTTTGAGGCCCTGAGGCCGTGGAACTGCGCGATGCCGCGAACCAGGAGGCGCTCGTAAGACCCTCCCGGGGTCTCGACCCGGAGAACAGAAGAGGCCGCCTCTTCCCCCGCAGAGGCCGCCGCTCCCGCGGCCGGAGAAGAAGCCGCCGAAGGAACCGACGGCAGCAACAAGCTCGGCAGCGCCTCGAGAACGGGCGCCTCCAGCTCCGCGACGCGCGCGCCGCCGGCCCTCCGCAGAGCGGCCCGCATCCTGGGCTCGACGCGGGACCAGGCCCTCCACCCGGCCGCCGCGGACGCCGCCACGAGCGACGCGGACGAAGGCGAGGGGGCCGGTGGCCCCGGGGGCCCCCCGCCCGCCGCCGCCCTCGCCGCCAGGAGCCGCCGCTCCCTGCGCTCCCGCCTCGCCTCCTCCCTCTCCCCGCGGACCGCCCCCTCCCAGGCGGCCAGCGCCGCGGCCTCCCTGTCTGGCGTCGTCGTCAAAAAATACGCCTGGAAGATTTCCCTCGCGGAGGCGGCGGAGGCGCCGTCGGCGGCGGCGTCGGCGTCCGAGTCGCCGCCGCCGCCGGCGACGAGCCGGGCGAGCGGCGACGGCTTCCCTGCGCCGAAGGGCGCCGGCGCAAACAGCGACGCGATCTTCTCGAACGGCAGCGGGCCCGCAAGGTCCCTCAGGGTCCTGTCGTTGAGGTAGCGGCGGCGGCGGCTGCGCCCCAGCGCGTCGACGGCGCGCTGCTCGACGAACGAGGAGGAGGAGGAGGAGGGGGCGGCTTCCGTTGGTGGAAGAAGCGCCGCTGCGGCCGCGCTTGCGCCCGCCGCGCCCGTCGTCTTCCCGCTCTCGCGCCGCCACCTCCTCTCGTGCGCCGCGGACCCACTCCCCTTCACCCCGCTGCTGTAAGCCTTCTTGGAGGGCCTCCCTGCCCCCGGGTCGTTGGCGGCGAGCACGGCGGCGAGCGTCTGGCCGTTGGGCATCAGGAAGCAGCGGCCCGAGGATCTTTGAGGGGGCTTCGTCGCCGAGGGAGCGGAGGTTGACACGGCGGCGGCGGCGGCGGCGCTCATCGACAAAGAGGGCGCAGCCTCGTCGCGCTCTGGGGCTTGCATTGCTGGGTTTTTTCGACACTCACGGGCCACCAACCGGGCAGTAATGGTGCCCCCTCGAGAGCGAGCAAGCTCGAAACGCGAGACGGGTGCGTGCTGCGCGCGAGAGAGGAAATGGGACCCTTCCTTTTTTTTCGCTTCACCTTGTTTGGGAGGGACTAGTGCACGTTGTCGTCGTCGATTTTTTTTCCCTCTCTTCTCATTCTTCTTTCGAAATTCTGTCTTTGACAGAGAGAGCATTCTGAGCTCACGAAAATGCCCCCTCGCCGCAAGGCCCCCGCCGCCAAGGCGAAGGCCTCCAAGGCGGCCTCTCCTCCCGCCGCCGGCGTCGACAAGAAGTTCGCTCTCCCTCAGCAGCAGCAGCAGCAGACCGAGCCGTCCACGGTCGCGACGCTCTTCAATCGGGCACAGGAGGCCGGCACCGCCGCCGCGGCCAAGCGGCTCGCGGACCTGCTCTGGAGCGCGTGGGCGAGGCAGGCGAACGACGGCGGCGAAACCGGCGAAGGCGCGTTTTGGCTCGAGCTGGAGCGCTGCGTGAGCCACCTGCTGGTGAACGCGACGCAGGTTAGGATGGCGCGAGCCAGGGAGAGAGAAAGACAGGGGATGCGAGAGAGTCGACTGTTCGTCGTCGGCGTCGAATTGGAAGAAAAGGGGCTCGCCGGACGCGCGTCGCTCTCCCATTCTCTTCGCGTACAACTTGAGCTCCCTGTTTCTTCTTTCGTTGGACAAGAGCGAGTTGAGGCTGACGGAATTGCACTTGGACGCAATGCGCGAGCTCAAAAGGGACGGGATGGGGCGCGGAGCTCTCTCTCTCCTCGAGAGAGCGCGGTCCCTCGCCATGCAGTCGAAACGCTTCCCCCTCCTCTTGTTTTTCCCCCGACCTCTCAACAACAACAAAACAACTCTCTCAACCCTCCCAGGGCGCCAACCCCCACGCCGAAAAGTGCCTCCGCTTCGTCGCGGCCTTCGCCGGAGCCCGCCCGCGCCTCAGCTCGGAGACGAGCGACCCCGACTCCGGCTCGGCCCGCCAGTCCCTCGCGGCCGACGCCCTCGTCGAGCGCCTCCTCTCGCTGCTCGCGCAGGCCTCGGCCGCCGGGGACCGCGGCGTCCGCGCGCGCTCGGCGAGCCTGCTCGCCAGCTGCCTCGACTCGCAGGGCGAGGACGCCGAGCTCTCCGAGGCCCTCGCGGTCTCGCTCGCCGAGGCCGCCGCTGCGAGGCTCGCCGACCGCGCGCCGCCGGTCCGCGCGGCGGCGGTGCGCGTGCTGGGGCGCCTCGCCGACCCCGGGCCCCTCGGGGACTTCTCGGGGTGCCCCGTCGCGACGGCCTACCTCCGCCTGCTGCGCACCGAGCGCCACAGGGACGTGCGCAAGGCCGTCGTCGCCTGCGCGCCGCTGTGCTCGAGGACGCTGCCGGCCCTGGTGGAACGGTCCCGCGACAGCGACGACGGCGTGCGGAGGGCGGTGTTCGTCGTGCTGGCGGAGAAGGTGCCCATGGCCGCCCTGTCGATCGGCGCGCGCTGCGCGCTGCTTGACCGAGGGCTCAGGGACAGGGCGCCGAGCGTGGCCGGGGCAGCCAGGGCGATGCTGGTGCGGTGGCTGGACGTGCCCGCGGCGCAGGGAGGCTGCGACGGCGACGTCGGGGCCCTGCTCGGCGCGCTCGACGTCGACGGCGTTTCGGCATCGTCGTCCGCTGGAGCCGGGAGCGCGGCGGCAGCCGACAGCAACGACAACGAGGCCTCTTCGCTGCCCTCTCCCTCGTCCCCCTCGCCCTTCTCCAGAGAAGCGGTCGCCGAGGCCGCGCTGCGGGCCCTCGACGCGGAGGGGAGGCTGCACGCCGTCCCGCTCGCGCACGCCGCCTCCGAGATGGGCAGCGGCCTCCGCAGGAAGCTCGGGGCGCCGGCGGCCTCTCCTGCTGCCGACGACGCCGCCGCCCTCGCTTCCACTGAAACCGGAGACGGGGGGGCGGAGCGCGGAGGCCCCGGAGAGGCGGCGGCCCCCGCCCCTCCCATGTCGCCCGAGGAGGCGCTGCTCTGGCGCGTCGTCGCGGCCGTGCTCAGCGAGCGCGCGACGGCGCGCGGCCGGGCCGCGGCCAACTCTTCGGGGGCCGTCGCCGCGGCGCACGCCGCTGCCGCGTCCGAGGCCCTCTCCGCCCTGGAGGCCGCCCTCCCGGACACGGTCGAGCAGCTCTGCGACCTCGTGCGCGACGCCGTCGCGGCCGCCAACGACGCGGCCGTCGTCTCCGAGGCCGAGGCCGAGGCCGCGAGGGCGCACCGGTTCGTGGCCAGGCAGCTCGTCAAGGTCGTCGCGACGGTCGCGGACCTGGCCGACGAGGCCGGGAGGGCCGCGGCCGCCGGGCTGCTGGGGTTCCTGCTGGCCGACGCCGCCTCGGCGACGGCGCAGCTGAGCGGGGGCGCCGCCGACGACGAGGAGGAGGACGAGGCGGACGGAGCAGCGTCTGTTGGGGAAGACGGGGCGGGCGGGGACCGGGACGCCGCCGCGAGGGAGTGGACCGACGCGCGCGCGGCGCTGGCGAG
>Ga0315273_10014385_pt1 | contig 10194 bp, 6 predicted proteins | sample YL17G02_0_MG_FD_205753 | JGI IMG/M metagenome (GOLD analysis project Ga0315273, IMG submission 205753) | Sediment microbial communities from Yellowstone Lake, YNP, Wyoming, USA - YL17G02_0 | ecosystem: Environmental > Aquatic > Freshwater > Lake > Sediment | place: USA: Wyoming | collected... | reverse complement strand
GCCCGACGGGCATCCGGACGTCGTGCACGAGGGACTCGCCGAATCCCGACGCGAAGACGGCCGCCACTTCGTCGGTCGCCTCGACGCGGCGGTAGAACACCACGAGGCCGGCCGGCGCCAGGCGCAGCACGGAACGGGACACCGTCTCGCAGATCTGCGCGGCCCCGGTGTCGTCGCCCAGTGCCGACAGCTGGTCGTAGAGCCGGAGGAGCATCTCGGTCGCGTAGACGCGCATCTCCAGCGAACCCGCGCTGGGGGCCGGATCGGGGAGGCGCATGTCGCGCGCCGCCTGCGCGAAGCGATCCAGCACCTCGGGCAGCGGTTCGTCGACCGATTCGGCTTCGATCTCGGTCTGGACGGCCCGGAACGCGTCCACGACCGTCGGGTCGTACATCGAGCCGCGCTGTTCCTCAATGATGGCCAGCGCCTCGGCAGGCGACAGCGCCCGGCGGTACGGCCGGTGCGAGCGCAGCGCGTCGTAGCAGTCGACCACGGAGAGCACGCGGGCTCCGATGGGGATGTCCCCCTGGCTGAGTCAGTCCGGGTAGCCCGAACCGTCCCAGTTCTCGTGGTGATGGCGGACGATCGGCACGACCGGGTACGGGAAGTCGACGGCCGACAGCATGTCCGACCCGAGCGGTGCGTGCAGCTTCATCCGCTCGTACTCGTCGGGCGTCAGCTTTCCGGGCTTGTTGAGGATGTGCTCCGGAATGGCGAGCTTGCCGATGTCGTGCAGCAGGGCGGCCGCCTCGACGGCGCGAAGTTCCCGCTGGTCGGTCACGCCGAGCTGCCGGGCGAGCCGCAGCGCATAGGTCTGGACGCGGCGAATGTGCCCGTGCGTCACCTGGTCCTTGGCGTCGACGGCGCCGGCCAGCGATTCGACCACCTGCAGGTAGAGGCGGCTGACCTCGCCCAGGTGGCGGTTCTCGTCCTCCAGCCGTCCCATCGACGACTTGAACGTGAAGTAGGACACCAGCACCAGGGGCGCACTAGCCAGGACGCTGACAAGGACGCCGTCCTTCGTCGTATTGACCGCGAGCAGCACCGCGAGCGACGCGCCACCGAAGTAGTTGAGCGACACCCAGACGAAGTACTTCCGCCAGATGGTGATGGGTGACGTGCCGGTGTCGGTCGCCATCGCCAGCGCGTTGAGGACGCTGTTGAAGAGGAAGTAGACCGCGCCCATGGCCAGGGCCGCCAGGCCAATCGCGGTCAGCGACGCTGGCGCCTCCGCCAGGGGCTGCGCGCCGGAGATCAGGTAGTAGGCATGCGCCGCCACCCACGTCGAAAGGGCCGGTTCCGCGGCGTTGAACGCCACGTGCTTGATGGCCTTGTGCCCCCGGAACAGCGACACCATCAGGCCGTCGATGGCGACGATGGCGACCGCCGGGGCGGGGCCGAAGTAGATCACCAGAATGAAGAGGAAGGTCTCCGAGATGGACAGCGACGCGCTGAGCGCGGGCACCTTGACGGCGAGCAGGCCCGAGGCGACCACGAGGACGCCCAGGCCGAGATAGTTCAGGTACACGCCCAGCGGGACCGCCGACGCCTGCATCGTGTGCAGCGCGTCGAGCAGCGCCAGGACGCCGATGGCGAACACGATCGCCACGAAGGCCTGGTGCAGCCCCGGTCGCCGGCTGGAGACTGGATTCACGCGCGGCTTTCCTGCACGAGGGAGAAGTCGGCGATCTTGCGGTAGAGCGTCTCGCGGCTGATCTGCAGCACCTGCGCCGCACGCTTCTTGTTCCACGTCACGGCGGAGAGCACGCGGCGGATGTGTTCCTTTTCGACGTCGCGCAGGGGCAGCAGGATCGACGCGTCGGCGCGCGGCGCCTGGGCGGCCGGGTGCATGAACTGAAGGTCCTTCGGACGCACGATGCCGTCCAGGGCCGAGAGGGCCGCGCGCGACACCGTGGTCTCCAGTTCGCGGATGTTGCCCGGCCACGGGTAGGCCAGGAGCAGATCGAGCGCGTCCGGCGCCAGCTGCCGGGCGTCGAGCGGCAGGCCTTGCGCCGCGCAGTAGCGCTCGAGGAACCGATCCGCCAGTATCGGGATGTCCACCGGCCGCTCACGCAGGGCGGGCAGCCGGATCGTGAACGCATTGATGCGGTAGAAGAGATCCTCGCGGAAGGTGCCGTCCGCGACCAACGATTCGAGCGGACGGTTGGTCGCGCAGATGAGGCGAAAATCGACTTCGATGCTCGTGCGGGCGCCCAGGCGTTCGACCCGGTGTTCCTCCGTGACGCGCAGGAGCTTGGCCTGCGCCAGCGGCGAGAGGTCGCCGATTTCGTCCAGGAAGAGCGTGCCGTGATTGGCGAGCTCGATGCGCCCGGGCTTCCGCTCGTAGGCGCCGGTAAAGGCGCCGCGCTCGTAGCCGAACACCTCGGATTCGAACAGCGAGTCGGGGAGGGCCGCGCAGTTCACGGCCTGGAAGGTTTCCTGCTGCCGGCTGCTGAGTTCGTGGATGATCCGCGCCACGACTTCCTTGCCGGAGCCGGTGGGCCCGAGGATCATCACCGAGAGGTCCGTCTTGGCCACCGTGCGGATCGACTCGAAGATCATCATCATCTTCTCGTCGCGTCCGATCATTTCGCGGAAGCGCTGGACCGACGACGACCGGTCTTCCGTCGATTCGCCAGGCCGATCGGCCAGGAAATCCTCGACGAACTGCGCCAGGTCTGGATCGACGGGCCGGGCGAACTGATACAGAAGCTCGTGGGCGCCGGACGCGCGCACGACGCCGGCGTTCACCAGCTCCCGCAGGCAGTTGTCGACATCGACGCGGAGGCGACCGAAGGTCTGCATCACCGCCTCGATGTCGTACGCCTCGTGGGGCCGCGCGCCCAGGTACCGCAAGATGCCGGCCCGCAGAGGGGACTGGACCAGCGCCTTGAAGCGCATCCGCAGGTGGCCGGTGGCGCGGCCGCCGTCGATGAGGGTGACGTGGCCCGGAGCAGGAGGTGTCGTGGCTCGATTCAGCATAATTTCGCCTCGTTCTGTGGCGGAGTGTCTCAAGACTCGTGCCGGGGGTCGTAGAACGAGACATGTCGGGAAATCCCGAGCGAAAACGCGTAACCCCGGAATTCGGCCGGGTGTGCGGAGCTACGCGGAACGAGGCACGATCGGCCAAACGCTACAAGAAGTGTGACGTTTCGTGACACGGGCGCCACGCGCGTGTTCGAGGGTGGGGCAGTCCGTTCGGGCGGGCGAAAATGGAGACTGTTGGGAGGGGCACAGCGCGCCGGAACCAGTGCCGGACTCGCTCAGGGGTGCAGTTCGATGGCGGCGCGCCCGATCAGCTGTCCGGCGGCCGTGCAAACGTCCAGGCGGAGCGACCCGGAGGTGTCGGCAGGACCGAGCGTCACGGCGCTCCAGAGGCGGAAGCCGTCCGTCCGGCCGCCCACGACCTCGTGGGCGCTCGACGCCCAGAGCAGCCGGCCGTCCAGATACCAGCGCAGCTCCACGCGATCGCGCAGGCCGAGGGGCGCGCGGACGGCGGTAGACGCGAACACTCGGCGTCGCGCGGCATCGGGCGCCGATGGCATCGCCCCGGTCACGCGGAACCGTCGGCGGTCGATGCCCGACCCGAACTCGGTGGCCAGCAGGCAGAGGGGCGCCGGAGGCACAAACGGGCGAGCGGCTTCCGCGACGAGCAGCACCGCCAGGGCGCCGCCGGCCACCCACACCCAGGTGGTCCCGCGCCGCAGGCGTGACATCCGCCAGGCCAGCGTCACGAAGCCGCCGACGGCGGCAACGGCCGCCACCCGGAAGGCGTACGCGTTGCTCAACCCGAACAGCACGGGCAGCGCGAGGTTGACGACGGCGAACACGTTGAACGCGAAGAACCAGGCCGCGAGGTTTCGTCTCACCGACAGGACCCGGTCGTACACGATGTCGAGCGTCGAGAGGACGGCCGAGAGGCCCAGCACGATGATGAAGATCACGTTGCCGGATCGAAACGTCGTGCTGCCGGCGTAGATGGGGAGGATAAAGAACAGCAACTGCTGATAGCAGTTCTTGTTGACGTAGTTCACCGCGAGTCGGGCGCGGGACCACCAGACCCCGTCGCGTCGGTTGACCACCTCCGCGAGAAACAGGCTCGAGATCCAGATGAACACGAGATAGAACGCCGAGAATCTCAGCCACGCGTAGTGGCGGGCCCCGAGCCACATGACCAGCGCGCCCAGGCCCAGCACGTAGAGGCTGTGCAGCCACCACAGCAGGGTCTCGTGCCGCGCGACGAATGCGCGCACGCGGGCCGGCGGCGTCCACCACCGCCGGCCCGCGTCCTGTGCGTCCGACTCCACGTGCCCGTTCGGCATCGCCTCGTCCGCTACCGCTTGATCGGCAGCGGCGGCGGCGGCGCCAGGGTGACCGGGTTCTTCTTGAGCTGGTCGAGGATCACCTCGATGGCCTTGTTCAGCTGCTGATCCTCCCCGGCGTACTCGCGGGCCGGATCGTTGTCGACGAAGATGTCCGGCTCGACGCCCGTGCCCTCGATGGCCCACGTCTTCCCGGTGATGTCGTACCGGGAAAACTCGGGCCGGTTCAGCACGCCGCCGTCCAAAAGCGGCAGGGTGCCGCGGATGCCGACGACGCCGCCCCACGTGCGCTTGCCGATGACCGGGCCCATCTTGTAGGTCTTGAACCGGTACGTCACCAGGTCGCCGTCCGAGGCCGAGAACTCATCGGCCAGCAGCACCTTCGGCCCGAGGATCATCGCCCCGGGATTGGCCTGCGGGCTGCCGTTGCGGGCGATGTCGACCAGCACCAGTTCGCGCCGCAGCCGCTCGATGATCATCGGTGAGACGTTGCCGCCGCCGTTGCTGCGGACGTCCACGATCATCGCGGCCTTCTCGGTCTGCGGATAGAAGTACTTCGCGAACTGGTTGAGCCCGGCGACGCCCATGTCGGGGATGTGGATGTACCCGACGCGCCCGTTGGTGGCCTTGGAGACCTTCGCGATATTGTCCTGGACCCAGGTGAAGTAATAGAGGCCGCGCTCGTCCTCGACGGGCACCACGACGGTGTCCCGGGCGCCCTGCGCGGTCGGCGCGCCGTTGAGCGTCAGCGTCACCTGCTTGCCAGCCTTGCCGACCAGCGCCTCCCAGACGTCAGTCAGGCCCGCGGTCGACGTGCCGTCGATGGCGACAATGTAGTCGCCGGTCTTCGCGTCGACGCCGATGTCGGTGAGCGGCGACCGCAGCGAAGGATCCCAGTTCTGGCCTTTGAAGATCCGGGTGATCCGGAAGAACTTCGACTGGGGATCGCGCTGGAGCAGGGCGCCGAGCAGGCCCATGGGCACGCGATCGAGGCGCGGGAGATCGCCGCCGCCGACGTATGCGTGGCCGACGTTCAGCTCGCTGATCATCTCGCCGATGACGTAGGTGAGATCGGCGCGGTGATTGACGTACGGGATCAGGGCTTCGTACGTCCGCTTCATCGCCGGCCAGTCCACGCCGTGCATGTTCGGGGCGTAGAAGAAGTCGCGCATCTGCCGCCACGACTCGTTGAAGATCTGGCGCCACTCGGCGTGCCGATCGAGGGTGACCTTCAGATCGGCCAGGTCAAGCCAGTCCTTCGGATCCGCTTTGCCCGTCGGCGTGTCGATGATGGCGTAGCGGTTCCCGCTCTGGGACAGGATCATCTTCTTGCCGTCCGCGGAGATCTCGTACCCGGCGCCGGAGGCGATCTGCGTTTCAGCCTGGCGATCGAGATCGTAGACGTACACCGCCGCGGTGTCGCGCGTGCTGGCGCGCCCGTAGTAGAGACGGCTGCCGACCGACGTGAGCGAGCGGTAGTTGCCCGGCGGGGCCGGCAGGACGCCGATCCGATCCGTGAGGCCGTCCAGGTCCACCTTGACGGCCGAAGCGCCGCCCGCGGGCTTGGCGTCCGCGGGCTTGGGCTCCGCCGGCTTGACCTCCGCGGGCTTGGCCTCCGCGGGCTTGGCGCCCGCCGCCTTCGGGTCGACCGGCTTCGCGTCAGGTTTCGCGTCCTCCTTGAGCTTGACTTCGTCGCTCTTCGGCGCGAAGGGCGACTTCGTGTCCTTCGCGAGCGTCACGAAGTAGATCCGCGACATGTCCGTGTAGATGTGCTGGAACTCCGTCTGGCCGTAAGTCGGTGTGAAGCTCCGGGCGGATACGAAGTAGAGCAGCGTGCCGTCGGCGCTGAAGGCCGGCTCGGCCGAGGTGTACCAGGCGTCGGTGACGGCCGACGTCTGCTTCGTCTCGAGCGAGTAGAGATAGATGCGCTGCGGGCCTTCATCCTCGGGTTTCGCAAAGGCGATCCAGCGGCTGTCGGGCGACCACGTATAGTCGGTGATCTCGAACGCCGTCGCCGAGGCGATCTGCGTGACCGCCTTCGTGTCGATGTCGACGACGAACAGGCGCTGCGCCCGATCGGACCACATCAGCTTCCGGCTGTCCGGCGACCACACGGGCTGGTACTTGTAGTTGCTGCCGGCCGACGTGATTTGGATCGCGGCACCCTTGCCGTCCTGCGGCGACAGCCAGATCTCATCCTCGCCGGTGACATCCGACACGTAGGCGATCCACCTGCCGTCGGGCGACCACTTCGCGTTCCGCTCGTGCGTGCCCGGCGTCTGGGTGAGGTTGCGCGTTGGGCCGACCTTCGCCGGCACGGTGAACACGTCGCCTCGCGCTCCGAAGAGGGCGCGGGCGCCATCCGGCGCGATCTCGTAGCTGGTGACGCTGCGGCTGACGTCGACCATCGACGTGCGTCCGTGGTCGAAGTCTTCCGCGATGGTGACCGGCACCTTCTCGGCCTTCTCGCTGGCGAGGTCCAGCTTGTAGATCCAGCCGCCGTGCTCGAAGACGATGGCGGCATCGCCCATCGACGGGAATTTCACGTCGAACTCGGTGAAGCTGGTCAGCTTCTTCGTCTGCTTCGTGCCAAGGTCGTAGCTGTAGAGGTTCATCCGGCCGCGCTCGTCGCGGTCGGAGGCGAAGTACACCTTCGACCCCTTCCACATCGGGATGATGTCCTGCGCGGGGTTGCTGGTGAGGTTGGTGGTGGTCTTCGTCGTGAAGTCGTGCAGCCACACATCGTCGGCCTGGCCGCCGCGGTAGCGCTTCCACGTCCGGAACTCGCGGAAGACGCGGTTGTAGACGAACTGCTTGCCGTCCGGCGAGTACGCGCCGAAGCCGCCGCGCGGCAGCGGCACGTCTTCGAGCGGGCCGCCGTCAGCGGAGGCCAGATAGAGCTGCCCGCGGAAATCGTTCCACTCGGTGCGCCGTGATCGGAACAGGATCTGATTCGCGTTCTTCCAGCCGATGACGAGGTTGTTGGGGCCCATCCGGTCCGAGACGTCGTCGCGTCCCAGCGTGGCCGTCCACGTCACGCGCTTCGGTACGCCGCCCTGCGCCGGCATGACGTAGACCTCGGTATTGCCGTCGTACTGGCCGGTGAAGGCGAGGCGCGCGCCGTCGGGCGAGAAGCGCGCGAACATCTCGAAGCCGACGTCACTGGTCAGCCGGCGGGCGACGCCTCCGGTGGCTGGCACCGTGAAGAGGTCGCCGGCGTAGGTGAACACGATCTGATTCCCGTGGATCGCCGGGAAGCGCAGCAGGCGCGTATCAGACACCGGCTGGGACTGCGTGCGGACCTGGGTCGGAAATGCGGCGAGGCCCAGAAACAGGCACGCCGTCAGCAGAAGGACTCGTCTCATGGTGGATGGTCTCCGTTGAGACGATTCTACACGGGGTGGCGGTCTCGATAGCCGACCGGATTGCCGGGAGAATCGCAGACGGGCGCACGGCCCGGGCGGGGGTGCGGGAGCCTGTGGTACATTGAGGCAGCTGCCTCGTCCCCCCCGAGACCCATCTATGAATTTCCGAACGATTATCGAGCCGTTTCGCATCAAGTCCGTGGAATCGGTCAAGTTCACGCGTCGGGAGGACCGCGAGGCGGCGCTGCGGGCGGCCGGCTACAACGTCTTCCGCCTGCCCGCCGAGGACGTGCTGATCGATCTGCTGACCGATTCCGGCACCGGCGCGATGTCGGCCGCGCAGTGGAGCGCGATCATGCAGGCCGACGAGTCGTACGCCGGGAGCCGGTCGTTCTACCGGTTCGACGCCGTCGTGCGGGACCTCACTGGTTTCAAGCACGTGATCCCGACGCACCAGGGGAGGGCCGCCGAGCGGATCCTGTTCCACTCAATCCTGAGCCCCGGGCAGGTGGTGCCCAACAACAATCACTTCGACACCACTCGGGCGAACATCGAAGTGGAGCAGGCGGAAGCGCTCGATCTGGTCATCCCCGAAGGGCGCATCCCCCACGTGGTGCATCCCTTCAAGGGGAACGTGGATCTGGAGGCCCTCGAGCGCGTGCTGCGCGAGCGGGGCGACCGGGTGCCGCTGGTCATGGTGACCGTCACCAACAATTCGGGCGGTGGCCAGCCCGTGTCGCTCGAGAACCTGCGCGGCGTCCGGCGGCTCTGCGACCAGTACCGGACGCCGTTCTTCCTGGACGCCTGCCGATTCGCCGAGAACGCCTGGTTCATCAAGCTGCGGGAAGCTGGCTACGCGGACAAGACCCCGAAGGCCATCGCGCAGGAGATGTTCGCGCTGGCCGACGGGTGCACCATGTCGGCGAAGAAGGACGGCCTGGCGAACATCGGCGGCTTCCTCGCGATGAACAACGACGAGTGGGCCGACGCGGCGCGCAACCTGCTGATCCTGACGGAAGGGTTTCCGACCTACGGCGGGCTGGCCGGCTACGATCTCGAAGCCGTGGCGCGGGGTCTCGAAGAGGTGGTCGAGGAGCCGTATCTTCGGTACCGTATCCGCTCGACGGAGTATCTCGGGGACAAGCTCATCGCGGCCGGCGTCCCCATCATCCGGCCCCCGGGCGGGCACGCCATCTACCTCGATGCCCGCGCCCTGCTGCCCCACGTGCCGCCGCTGCAGTACCCGGGCATCGCCCTGGTCAACGAGCTCTACCTCGAGGCCGGCATCCGCGGCGTCGAGATTGGCACGGTGATGTTCGGGCTCCACCCGGACGGGACCGAAACACCGGGCGCGATGGACCTGGTGCGGCTGGCCATCCCGCGCCGCGTCTACACGCAGTCGCACATCGACTACGTTGCCGAGGCCGTGATCTTCGTCGCCGCCGCACGCGACCGGCTGCGCGGCTACCGGATCACCTCGGCGCCCAAAGCGCTGCGCCATTTCACCGCGCTCTTCGAACCGCTCGCCTGAAATGGGGACGGGGCTGATTACGCGCAGTACACGCCGTGTAATCAGCCCCGTCCCCAGTTCTGCTCCCCGTCCCCATTCTCGACCAAAGACGGCGGGTGACGAAGCCGCGCTACGGATTCGCCAGGAACTCCTTCGTCAGCAGCTGCCACTGCTCGTCGCGCAGCAGCTCGGGCGGATGCGTCACGTACTCGCCGCCGTCGGCCGCCGCCGCGCCCAGCTGTGCCTCGTAGAAGCGCGCGAGGCGATGGCCCTCATCCCACATCCAGTTGCGGGCCTTGGCCCCGGTGGGCAGCTGCTCGAACGCCGTGTCGGACGGTGTGACGGCGAAGAGCCAGCCGCGCGCGTACGGGTCGCGATGCACCAGTGTGGTGTTCTCGCGCACCGACTCGTTGACCCGGGTGACGGTCCCGGCCACCGGCGACACGATGGCGGCCCTGCGGCCAGGCGTCCGGATTTCGCCGACCGGTTCGCCCGCGCGGACCACGGTGCCCGGCGCCGGCAGCTTCAGGCCGGTTGGCGCCGAGAACAGCCGCTGGGCGAGGTCATCGATCCCGACCACGACCTTTCGCGTCCCGGTGCGCCGCACCCACGTGTGGCCCGGCCCGTAGTACACGTTGTCGATCCAGAACAGGTGGCCGACCTTGACCACGCCGCCCAGACGCCGCCGCAGGGCGTCGAACCCGCGAGCGCCGGCCAGGAACAGGTACACCGGAATCGACAGTACGGCCAGGACGAGCAGCAGCAGGCCCATTCGGATCGCCAGGCCGGCGACCAGTACCGTTCCCGATTCGAGTGCGCTCATGAGGGTATCCATGGTGTCCTCGTCTTTCTGTCTACTGACCGCGATGGCACATCGTGCAGTCGTCGAATCCGAACGATTTCTTGCCGTTGTGGCAGGCCCCGCACGCCTGCCCTTTGTTCATCCCGTCGTGGGTGATGGCCTTGCCGTCGATCGTCGCGCCGGCCTTCAGAATCC
>Ga0315273_10014384_pt1 | contig 10194 bp, 7 predicted proteins | sample YL17G02_0_MG_FD_205753 | JGI IMG/M metagenome (GOLD analysis project Ga0315273, IMG submission 205753) | Sediment microbial communities from Yellowstone Lake, YNP, Wyoming, USA - YL17G02_0 | ecosystem: Environmental > Aquatic > Freshwater > Lake > Sediment | place: USA: Wyoming | collected... | reverse complement strand
TCGTTGCGGCCAGGATAAGAGCGATCATCATCGACAAATAATTGCGCATTGGTCCCCACTTCTTTCACCGGCATTTATACGTATTCGCGGATAATGCATCGGTAGCGTCTACGGCGTAATGTATCACGTGATCAGACAGGAAATTGGTCTACCCCCCTGAAATCTGACCAACTACACGCCGGGATTTTCTCCGGATGAGCCTGCCGCCGACTTAATAAGTTATGATCTCCGGCACGGACTGCAAACCCCGCGCAAACAAACGCCTATTTCGGGGTAAAAATGGGGTATTGCGGGAACGCTGTTGACGCGGGATTTCCTTTATAGTACGATGACTTTCCTCTCGGACGCGCCCTTAGCTCAGCTGGATAGAGCTCTTGACTACGAATGGCTTTTGGAAGGGGTCACCGATTTAGGTGGAGATCAGTTCTGATATCACTCGGCCATCGTAGTGATCGGGAACTTTCACATCCATCAGAGACAGGATCGTGGGAGCAAGATCCAGAAGGTGAACCGGTTTCATGTCTGGGGCATTGCGGATGCGGGGGCCCGATGCGGCAAGAAAGCCAAACGGGCGATGGGCACCGGTTCTTCGCTCCGGGAAATCCTGATGGATCGTGCCGACTCGGGGCGAGCGCACCCCCGTGACCAGTGATTCGCTCGTCCACAACACCAACAGATCTGGGAGCGCGGCGAGATGCTCGCCTTTATAATTCTCTCTGGTCTGGACGACATCCCGCACGACCGGGCGTCCGGTTTCCTCGTGCACGAGCTGAAGCAGCGATTCCTTAATCTCGTCGCACACGGTGGCGTATTCTGCGCCCGGAGCGACCACGCCGTTCGGTTCGCGTCCCTTTAAATTGATGCGGATGGCGCCAGAGTAGTCGTTCGGCACGCAGAACGCCCGGCTGTTCTTCCAGCCGGCGCCCGCATGCAGGATCCGGCGGGTCCATCGATCCCACAATCGCGCGGGTATGATCGACTTGGCGGTCTCGATGACGCGCAGGGATACCAGACGTTCCAACGCGCGCGTTTTCCACGATCCCCAGCGTGGCATGGGTAAGAAAGACCCGAGCCCCCCCTTCCGTTCCGCCCACGGGCTCATGCCTATCCGCGCTAGCACCTCCGGCAGGATGTGCCAACCGCTGTAGTTCGGCCCCATCCCGGACAGGGAAAACACCAGAAGGTCGGCTTCGGGGCGGGATTGTTGTAGTTCGCCGATCGTCCGATCGATTCGTCCGAACAGCTCGCGGAACAGCTCTTTGCACCAGGGGGCCCGGGCTCCGTCATTCCGGGGATGGGCGGGGTCGAGGCCGTCCCACAGCAAGTGGTTGGCCCAGTGGGATTCGGCGAATACCGTCAGGAAAAAATCGAACGTCCCCTTATCGAAAATCCAACGGGACAGATCCGCCTTGGTCCGAGCGCCGTGAAGAAGATCGTTTCGGAGCAGAAGATACTCCTCGTCCGTCTCCGGCCTAAGGGCGACGCGATACTGGTCCGCTAGCGGGTGGGTACCGAACTTTTCGATGATCTCGGGCATCAGCCGACGGGGAGACGAAGAACGGGGCCAGGCCGGGAACTCGCCGCCCCATCCGGCGACATGGATTCCGTGGAACGGATCGACCGGACGGGTCTGCGGCACGTCAATGATGGCGCACGACTTGTCCGCGCGATCCAGCTCCCGCCAGAAAGGCTCCTGGGCCACGTCGTTGGCGTACTTCTTCACGATCCGATACGTGCCAGGCTCGATCTGCATGTGGGTGAAGAACTGGCCGTGCTTCGCCGGATTTACGCCGGTGAAGAACGTCGGCCAGATCGAACCGCTCGACAGTTCCGAAACGGATTCCATCCGCGACCACGCGCCCGCGCGGCGCAGACGGTCGAGGTTGGGCATCCATCCCTCTCTCAGCCAGTCATCCAGCAGCTCGGGACTGCCGACCTCGATGCAAACCGCGATGATGGCGCCCTGCTTCGCAGGCATCATGGTTTCCTTCCATTCGGCGGGTCACTTCGCCCAGCGCATCGATTTGACCCATTCCAGCACGACGTGCCCGTTGCCACTTAAGACCTCCTTCATCACCCTCCCGAGGGCAAGGACGGGGAAGACGCAGAGAAAACACATCCACTGGGGAATCGTGGTATGCCGTCGCACGAAGTACAGCATGTTTCTGGCCTTGTTGCGCTCGTAATGACGGATGATGCCTCGCCCCAAGCGGCCTCCCGCGTGATAGACGACCGCCTTCGGCGCATAGACGATCCGGAAACCCGCTTTGCCGGCGCGCAGCGAAAAATCCACGTCCTCCCAGCCGTACGGGTTGAACGTTTCATCGAACAGGCCGATTTTTTGATATACGGCACTCCGAACCAGGAATGCGAATCCGGGACCGGCCTGCACATCCCGGGACTGGTCGTACTGCCCCCGGTCGATGTCGCCGCCGGCCACATCCCGCAGCGCGCCCGTGTAAGGATTGAAACCCATTCCCCCCGCCGAAAGCAGACGGGAGTCCCTCTTTTTCCGGAACGCCTTTGGGGCGACGAGACCGATCTGCGCATCCCGGTCGGCCGCCGCGACGAATTCGCGCACGGCGTCAGGTTCGATCTGCGTGTCGTTGTCCAGGAATAGGATGTATTCGGCTTGCAGGTGCTCCTCCACATACCGGATGCCGGCGTTCCGCCCGCCGGATACCCCTGCGTTATACCCGACCGGAACCAGATGGATATCCGGGTATAGGCGCCGAACCTCTTCGGCGGAGCCGTCCGTAGAGCCATTATCGACCACGACCGTTGACAGGGGTTGGTAGTCTACGGCTTCTATGCATTGAAGGCACTGGAGTAGCAGTTCCTTGCCGTTGTGATTGAGCACGGAGATCGCCACCGCCGGCCGGTCTTCCGGCTGCTCGGTAGATATCGCCGTCATTGGCGGAGATACCTGCGGATATCGAAAAGCACGCCGATCAGCGCGATCAGCAGCAATCCCGAGAACTGCAACAGGGAAAAAGCGATCGCCTGGGCGGCGGACACACCCATAGGCAGGAGCAGCATCACCAGGCTGACCTCTCTTACTCCCAGGCCCGAGGGAGTAATGGGAACGGCGGTCATGAAGACGGTGAACGCCCGGACCCAGCCGATGCTGATCAGCGATACTCCGAGACCCAGAGAGATGATCATAAGATATTGGGAAACAGTCACAAGCACATGAAACAGGATAGAGACCCCGAACAGCAGCATCAACTTGTTGCTGCCCATGGCCCGGTACGGCACGAAAGCGGTGGCGATCCGGGTGATCGACCCGATCACCGCTTCCGGGAGGAATTTCATGCGTTGCGCGATTCCACGGATTTTCGTCTCAGTCAATCCGCCAAGACCGGTAAACGCGATAAGAGTGATTAGCAGGCAGATGCCCGCCGCGGCGGAAAGCCCCCAGGCGACCATCGGGGGCCGATCCGGTTGCGCATCCGCCACCCAACAGAAGATACCGAACAAGGCCAGGACAAGGAAGTCGACGGCCCGCTCTGAAGCTACCGCGGCCAACGCCCCGGAGCGATTCCCGTCCGGCTGGGAGAGCCGGTACCAGCGGACGATCCCCCCGGAGAAACCGCCCGGAAGCGCGAGCCCGTAGAACGTGCTTGCACAGCTGATCTCGAAAAGGCGGGCCGTGGAGAGGGAAAGGTCCTGGACGTCGGTAAGGGTCTTCGTCCGGACGGACACAAGCAGCCGTCCAAAGATGAGGATCGCCATTGCCGCGATCAACGGCATCGGACGGGATGTCTTCAGCGCGTTCCAGATCTCTCGGATCGGAACCATGAACACGATTCCCGCGAGGAGGACCACGGCCAGCAGATATCGCAGTAAAAACAGTTCCTTTTTTTTCGTGTCAGGCGTTGCCCGCATGGCTCCGATAGATCTCCCGGTACCTGTCAACCAGGTGTTTCCAACTGAAAGATTGTTCCAACCCGGCCCGTGCCGCGGCGCCCAATGTGTCCATTAGCTCCTGCGCTCACGCAGGAGCCCCGGGAGGATCGGCATCGCACAGGCCAGGGAGGATGCCGCCGCCGGCACCGAGCAGGAACGAAGGTCTCTGCGGAGGCTCGGGATGCGATGGATGACCATCCCGTTGTCCAGCTCCATGGAAAGGGTCTTTGCGACTTGTCCGCCCCCGCCCCCAACCGGAGGGAACTCGTAGATCGTCATCAATATTTTCATGGTTTCATTTTTCGGGCGACGCGAGGATGCGTCACGAAAGGATTTCTGCCAGTCGATCCGCGAGCCGGATCGCAAGGGCGCTTATGGTCAGGGCCGGATTCGCATTGCCCGAGGTGGGAAAAACCGATGCGTCGCAAATGTGGAGGTTATCCACCCCCCACACCTTCAGATCCCGATCCACGACGCCGCTTCGCGCGTCGGCGCCCATGCGTGCCGTGCCAAGGTGGTGCGCCGCGGACGTCAAGGTGTCGCCGATCCGATCTTTCGTTTTCCGGAAGAAAATCCTTGTGCCTCCCGTGGCCAGTGCGTTCAACGCCAACTCGTTGAAGACCGCGATCGAATCGATGTCCTCCCGGGTCAGCTTCCAGTCGATCCGAGCGATCGGATATCCGAAACGATCTTTCTTCTCCGATAGCGACACGGTGCTGTTGCGGTTCGGAACCTGCTCCGTGACGAAAAACAGATCCGCATACAGGTAGCACGCCTCGAGGGGGAAAAGATACGTCATGATCCGGTAGAGCGTGTTAGGGCCGGACACCAGGGCCAGGATGTCGCCGGGTTTCAGCCACCTCTTCCGGGCAGTTATCAGGTTGCGTCTCAGTTTTTCGAAACGTTCGTCGATTCCGCGATGGAATGAAGGCCAAAGATAGAAGCAATGATTCGGCAGCCGATACTTCTCCTGCATCTCTTCCGTCAGCACGAATCCCGCTTTCATGTAATGTTTCGGCCCGATCTTGACGGAGTGGTAGAGCGGCGCCTTGCGGATCCTGTCGAGCCGCAGCTGGCTAAGACTCCCCATGGGGTGGTCCATCAGGAAACGGCCGGCCAAGTCGTGATCGTTGCCGACCCCCTTTCCATTCCATCGGCGGGAATTCAGCAGCAATCGCGGCGTTTCCAGCGCCCCCGCGGTAAGGACAAAATGCTTCGCGCGGATTTCGACCGATTCTCCCCCGGGAGCCTTGACCAGGATTATCTCGGCCACATTGCCTTCGCGGTTCGTGACGATCTCGACCGCAACGGCATTCATCAGCAACAGATCGTCACTCCGCTGGAATCGCTGCAGGAGGGCGTCCCGGAAATTCCTTGGAGGTCTCGTCTGCAGGAAAAATTTATTTTCAAGCGTGTTACGGTCGAAACCGAACACATGGGCCAGGGCCATGGTCTCGGGTTCCATGCGGGCGGATGCGAATCTGGAAAATTCCGGCAGGTCTAGCAGTCGTGCGGCTTCCGCGTAATGGGGATTCAGGTCGTTCGGGTCGATCGGCCAACCACTCATGTTCATCCATCGGCGGCTGACGAAGTCGATCCGGTCCAGGGGACTGCAGAGGCTGCGCCAGGAGTTGCTTGTCCCTCCCAGGGAGATTTCCCTTGTCATCGCCAGATCGAAATTTCGCCCGACCGACTCGCCGGTCACGTCCACGTTTTCCCGCTTGCTGCCGGCCTCGATGACGACCATGTCGCACTTGTATTTCAAGTAGCGGGCGATGAAGCTTCCGCCGCCGATGCCGGTGCCGACCACGCACATCGTTTTATCCACCGTCCCGGGCAGGCGTTTATCAGCGAGATCGATGATCAAAGTCGAATCCCTTGAAGAAATATTCTTGCGGGGGCCTGGCGATGGCGATGCGTCCCGCATGGTCGGCCTATCAGTATCTTAGTGCAAGGCCCCTCCCTGAGTCTCCAGGGAACTACGGGGGCTTGGAGGGCGGGCAGGGAATCGGCGACGCCTACGTGATCGTGGTACTCCAGAAATTGCGCTCGGCGATATAGAGTTCCTTCTTCTACATAGTGATTCCCGGCACGAATATTCCCCCTCTTATCGGTCCGAGATGCGTTTAAGACCAATTCGAGATGGGGGGAGGGTTTGATGGGAAGAGTCTGCGCGGACTGCAAACCCCGTGCAAACAAGCGCCTATTTCGGGGCAAAAATGGGGTCTCGCCTGAACACTGTTGACGCGGGATTTCCTTTACAGTACGATAACTTTCCTCTCGGACGCGCCCTTAGCTCAGCTGGATAGAGCGCTTGACTTCGGACTGCCTTGCGCTACTCGTCTATCCCCGTGTCTTTCCAGCGTTTTCAGCCGGTTAGGCCCTCCGTCACGTGGACAGGAAGTGCCAGTTTGCGACAGGAAGTGACAGGAGAACGCAAACCCGGCGCAAACGGTCTCCCCTTGCTGTATTTCAATGATTCCCCCGGATGGCACGGCTTCCGTGACATGCTTGCTTCCCAAGTCGTCTGCCTCCTCGGGTCTGAAGAGATCCTGTTCGTTCTCAGGAGGGTCCGGGAAACCCTCGAGGCGGACGGACGCATCGCGATTCTGGATATCATGCTGGAAGATTCCCGGACGCACCCCCCCGATGCAGCGATTTTCGCGGTGAACATGCTCCTGACGACGGAGTCGGGGCTATGAGGGGATCACTGGGTGATCCGCACTTTTGTAACGCACGTTTTGTCCGCTATTTTCTTCCTTACGGATTCCGTCTGTTGGAGGTATCGGTCATCCGGCCGTGGTGTTAAATTTTCTCCAAACCATGGAAATTTCGGTTGCGGGGACGGTATTCATCGACGAGAGCGATATCGAGGAGCGGCTCATCCGCTCCACCGGGCCCGGCGGGCAGAACGTCAACAAGGTCGCGACAGCGGTCCAGCTGCGCTTCGACGTGCGCAACTCCTGGTCCCTGTCCGAAGTGGTGCGCGAACGGCTGATCCCGCTGTGCGCTCCGACCAATCCCAAAAGCTAAGCTTCGGGGTGGGAATGGTCACGGCGAGAGCTGCCGCGTAACCTGCTTGGGGGGCGACCGGGGCGATAAAATATTCCGGAGACCCTGCGAATCCCGGGCTCCTTGCGAGTCCGATCCCGTCGCAGGACCCGTCGACGCATTCCAGAGGGACGGACAAACCCTCTCCCATCGCCTTCAGGACCGCCTCCTTACGGACCCAGAATTGGAAGAATGCCTCCAGCCGAAGGTCGCCTGGCAGGGACCGGAGGATCCCGACCTCCCTTCGTGTAAATCTTCTCTCCGCGAGGGTCAGGAGCCCCGGATCCGGGTGGATGCGCTCGACATCGACGCCCACCTCCATGTTCCTGGCGACGGCGATCAGCGCGAGGTCATGGGATCGTGACAGGTTGAAGCGGAGACTCCTCTCGCCAGACCCGAACGCCACTTCCGGCTTTCCTTTGCGACCCATTGAGAACCGGATGCGGCCAGGGGGAATGTCGAGGTAGAGCGCAAGGACGTTCCGCAATACGAAATGGGAGGCGAGATATCGGAAGCGGTCTTCCTCGAAGAAGAACCGGAATGCCCTCTTGCGCTCCTCCTCGGCGACGATTGAATCGACGGTCGGGTTTCCGGCGAACGGGGGGTCCAGAAAGACGCGCCAGACGTGCACATCCCCGGGACCCAGGACCGGAAGATCCGGCGGGGCGGCCCAAACAGTCCCGACGGGTGCAGCAGTTCCTGATATCGGGGATGCGACTACCACCGCGTTCTCCTTACTGCAGACACCGCTTCAGATGCCCCGCAAGCGTCCGCACGTCCTCGGTCAGGGAACTGAGGTGGGTCCCCGGGATAACATGAAGATCGACTCGCGCGGATACGCTTCTCCACCACCGGGCAGCCTCCTCCGGGGGCACCGGATCCTTCTCCGCCCAGAACAGCGTGACCGGGTTCGGGTACTTTCGGGGAATATAACGACGGTCGATCTGCTGGTACGTCTCCCAGGTTCGACCCCGGAGCTCCCGAGGGGTCTCTTGCCAAGGAACATTCCTTTGCGCCCCGGTTTTCCCCGACTCGTCCGCTTCGGAAAATCGGAACAGGTGGAGTAGTTCCCTGGGGACCTTCCGCACCATTCCCAGTACGTGGGCGATCTGGCGGTGCATCGGTAGATGATCCAGACGCAGCACCATCTGGCTCGCACGTTCGTAAAGTTCCATTCGGGCCGCCGGGGACAACCCGAGCAGGATCCCGGCGGCGTGGATCGTCTTCTTGATCTGTCGGAACCGGACATTCCCCGCCGACGCCCCGACCAAAACCAACAGATCCACCTTTTCCCCGGAGGCTACCAGCCGGCGGGCCATTTCGAAGGCAACCAAACCTCCGTTGCAGGTGCCTCCCAGGAGGTAGGGACCGTGGGGCCGGAAAGCGCGCAAGGCCTGCAGGTGGAGTTCGGCCATCTCCTCGTAAGAGGGCGGTACCGGTTGCCCGTCGAGTCCGCACGGGGGGATGGCATAGAACGGCTGGTCGGTTCCCAGGTGCCGCGCCAGTTCGAGACAGTAGAAACCTCCGCTGTTGTAATCCCCGTGAAGGAAAAACAACGGCGGTTTCGAACCTAGGGGTTGGACCTTCAGGAGAGGCAAACGGAGGTCTTCGCTCCGTTGGAATATGATGTCGGCCAGGTTTTCCACATCCACCGCCTGGAAAAGGATCGACAGAGGGATGGTTCGTCCCAGCACCTCCTCCAGACGGTCCACCATCCGGGCGGCGAGGAGGGAATGTCCCCCCAGGTCGAAGAAGTTGTCCCGAATTCCGACCGGACGAACGTCCAGGATCTCTTCCCAGACCTGTGAGATACGAAACTGCAGGGGAGATTGTGGTGCAACATAGTCTTGTTCCAGCAAAGGGCGCCCCCGTGGCGGTGGCAGGGATCGCCGGTCCACTTTCCCGTTGGTGTTCAGGGGCAGGGCATCCATCCATGCATATCTCGCCGGGATCATGTGCGGTGGCAGCGTATCGGCAAGACTCCTTCGGATCGCGCTTGCGGTCGGCGGGGGCACCTCCCGTGGAACGATATAGGCGGAAAGACGCACCTCCCCCGCGCCATCTTCCCCGGCGGTTACGACGGCCTCCCGAACCCCTTTCACCTTGTGGAGAGCCGACTCGACATCAGCCAATGAGACCCATTGCCCCCGGATCTTGAGGCGGGAATCGACACGCCCGAGGTACTCCAGGCAACCGTCCGGCCGGAGGCGGCCCACGTCCCTCGTCCTGTACATACGGCCAGGCCCCCCGCGAGGATCTCGCGTGAAGGCTTGCCGGGTCAGGTCCGGATTCCGCCAATACCCCGGGGAAAGGAAACGGCTTGTGACGGCGATCTCCCCGACCGGGCCGGTTTCCGGGAAAGGGTTCCCGTTTTCGTCCAGGATCAGGGTTTCCATGTCCTCGGCCGCATAGCCGACGGGGAGAATGGTGTCCCCGGTCCGCATGCCCTGATCCATGAAGTACTGGCAGGCGATCCCGGTTTCCGTAGTGCCGAGTCCGTTGACCAGCACGCAGTCGGGCCCGAAACGGTTCCGGAAGAGTTCGACGTCCGCAATCGAAGCCTGATCCCCTTCCAGCCGGACCACCCTGACGCTCTGCAGGCCACTGTCCCCGGCAAAAAGGGCGCGGAACAACGCCGGCACGGAATGGTAAACGGTGACTGCTGCCTCCTCCAGCCATTGCGCTACGGCGTTCGGCGTCTCTTGCCGGAGATCGACCGGGAACGCGCAGGCGCCGTTCAGCAAAGCACAGAACAGGCTCGACACCGCCCCGCTGAAGCCGAACGGCTGGAGCAACGTCAGGCGGTCGTCTGCGCAGATGCGCAGTCGGTTGGTGTACCGCATGATGTTGTGCAACACGTTCCGGTGAGTATCCATCACACCCTTCGGTGCGCCGGTGGAACCCGAAGTGTAGTAGACATAGGCCAGCGCGCCCGGAGAGCCGGTTAATCCGGGATCCTGTTCCGATGCGTCCGGACCTATCCTGTCGACATCGAGGAGGTCCGGCATGCTTCCGCCGATATCCTGCGCAAGAGGCAGATTGCGAGATTCTGTAACCAACAGCCGTGCCCCCGAGTCCTTCAGCATCCTTTCGAGGCTTTCCTTCGGGAGATACGGGTCCAACGGAACGTAGATTTTTCCCGCTTTGAGTGCTCCAAGGACCGCGATGACGGAAGGTACCCCCTGCCGGAACAGGAGAGCCACGGGTTCTGTCTTTGCACCACGGAATGCGACG
>Ga0315273_10014382_pt1 | contig 10195 bp, 9 predicted proteins | sample YL17G02_0_MG_FD_205753 | JGI IMG/M metagenome (GOLD analysis project Ga0315273, IMG submission 205753) | Sediment microbial communities from Yellowstone Lake, YNP, Wyoming, USA - YL17G02_0 | ecosystem: Environmental > Aquatic > Freshwater > Lake > Sediment | place: USA: Wyoming | collected... | reverse complement strand
CGGGTGCGCCAGCGGCACCTGTATCACCCTTAGCGCCGATGTCACCTTTGGCTCCAGCAGGACCAGCAGGACCAACATCGCCTTTAGCGCCAGCGGCACCGATTAAGCCGGGTGCACCAGCGGCACCTGTATCACCTTTAGCGCCGATGTCACCTTTGGCTCCAGCAGGACCAGCAGGACCAACATCGCCTTTAGCGCCAGCGGCACCGATTAAGCCGGGTGCACCAGCGGCACCTGTATCACCTTCAGCACCAATGTCGCCTTTGGCTCCCGCAGGACCAACATCGCCTTTAGCGCCAGCGGCACCGGTTAAGCCGGGTGCACCAGCGGCACCGGTTAAGCCGGGTGCACCAGCGGCACCGGTTAAGCCGGGTGCGCCAGCGGCACCGGTATCACCTTTAGCGCCAATGTCGCCTTTGGCTCCCGCAGGTCCAGCAGGTCCAGCAGGACCAACATCGCCTTTAGCGCCAGTGGCGCCGACTAAGCCAGGTGCGCCGACTAAGCCGGGTGCGCCGACTAGGCCGGTATCACCTTTAGCTCCCGATGGACCTGCGGGACCCACGTCACCCTTAGCGCCTGTGGGGCCAATGCCCCCTGGTGCGCCGGCACCACCCATATCGCCTTTCGCTCCCGACGGCCCTGCTGGGCCTGGAGGGCCTGGAGGGCCTGGAGGGCCGGCCTCGCCTTTCATTCCTTGTGGGCCTTGTGGGCCTTGTGGGCCTTGTGGGCCTGGAGGGCCCGGGGGGCTTGGGAGACATGGATGAGGTAGATTTTCGCTGGTTGGGTCATCGGCAACGCAAGGCTTACCATGATTGCCGGTCAAGCGGCCGCCCACACCCAATGTCCAGGTCATGGGGCTGCCCCTTTTATCGATTGCGTAGAGCCGTGGCTCAAGGCCATCGATCTTACCATCAGAGTTAAGGTCGATTCCTATCGTTACGATACCGCTAAGCCCGGTTGCCATGATCTCGTCGCGACTTACATAGATCAAACCAGCGATCGGCCTGCCGTTGATATTCCTTCTGCTGGTGAGCGCACGAGTATCCAGAGTCACTGGGACCACATCGTCGCCAACCATCGGCATTGCCAAGCGGGCAATATCGGTCGCGGAAGCCATGGTGAAAGCTGGGTCGACCGCAAACACCAACCGCTCTCCTGCCTCCTCGCCCGCTAAAGCCGTGGCGCCGGAGAGAGCAGCAACCACACCTGTGGTAAGGATCAACCGCCGTACCTGATATTGCATTATCCGCATCATGCACCGTATTTTATTTTGAGTTTGAGACATCACCAAATGCTGACCCACCGTAAGGCAGGACCGTCCCCATTTTAACACACGTTCAGGATCCGGCCCAAACACGTGGGTTTGCTCATGCGTGATTCCCACATTTGCTGCGAGGTGTCGGCAATGAAATCCTGCCATGATTCCGATTTAAGTTGGCGGCGACCAAGGTTCGTGAAAAATTCAAAGGCACATGCGATGCTCCGATCATTCAAAGTACCGTCACGGGATCTAAACCTCTATGAAGCTTATCCACCGCCTGTCTATTAGCCTATTTTGTTTAGGAGTCGTCGCCACCGGGACCGCACTATGGGGCCACCAAGGCCTGCAGGCCGCTGGAGACTGGTTAAATTACGATAGCGGCTGTTCTGGCGAGCCAAAACTAGCAGCCCTGCTGATGGGGAGCATCAATTCGCGGCCTAAAGCCGCCGTAGGCTGGTTAGAGGGGCACCAACAAACTCAACTCGTCGTAGCGCAACCTCGTGATGAGGAATTGCAGCGTGTCGGCCTGATGCCCAATGAAGGCCCTTTGACCAAGACGCTGCTGACGACTTATGGTATCGCCGCCAGTCGCATCACGGTTCTTACTGCGCCTCAAGTCGCCAACACTTACGAAGAAATGCAGCGTTTAATCGGCTATGCCAAATCCCTGACGCCGGTGCCAACTCAACTGTTCGTCCTCACCAGTTGGTCGCACTCACGGCGTGCGGCTTGGACGGCGGAGCATGTGTCGCGAGAGGAAGACTTTAAAATCTGCATGATTCCCTTGCGGTACGCCGAAGACACACCGCTGCGCTGGTGGCAAAACGACCGCGGCATGCTCGATGTATTTTCGGAGTACGTCAAATCATTGCGCTACGGAGTCAAATACGCTTTGCAGGCCTGAAGCGACAAACTCAGTGTGGGAGTCCCCAATAAAGAGGCGCGGCCAAGGGAAAACTAATGCCAGGCAGCGTGTAAGCAGTGGTCGGGTAACTGGCGGGAGTGCTGATGGTGTTCACCATGCAGCTTAGATCGGCCGCAACATAAGAATGCATGGTCAATGCGGTACCACTAGCAGTGGTGCGAGCTGCAAGCCAAGTATGCCCTGCAGTGTCCGCGACGAGGACGTCGTGCCAACGCCAGTCGTAAATGTTGCAAGCACCCGTGCAGTCGGCTGATGTATACATGCAAAAAAAAGACATAAAAGGCTGCAGCAGCCCAGTCGCGCGCTCGACTAGTCCTTGCTTGCCGTCAAAAAAAATAACGCTGGCGACTGTACCGCTATCGTCATTGAGCTTGTTGGCTATCGCGCGATTGTTTGCGTCGAACAGTTGAATCCCGCCGGGGCTCCCCACAGCGCCAGTGCTGCCCTGCGCGCCAGCATCGCCTTTTTCACCTTTGCTTGCTGCTACACCGGTTTGCCCTGCCGGACCTGCCGGACCTGCCGGACCTGCCGGACCTGCCGGACCTGCCGGACTCACGGTGCTTGCGGGGCCCTGAACTGCGGGACTGGCTGAAGCTGGGCTGGCCGGGGTGGCATCTTGGCTTGATGGCTGCGCAGGAGTGCTGTTGGTTTTGTGGCCGCATGCCAAAGCCGTGGCCAGTACAAGCGACAAGCAAAACAAACGCATTCATGGCCTCCTCAAAATATCCGCCGGGTCTTGCCGACCCCCACAATTTTCAACTAGGCAAACCTTGCCCACCGCCAGCCGTGTCGGTAAAAAGCCAAAAAGCTTGAGCCGCCCCGCTACCAGGACGGCTCAAGCTTAGACTAACAAAAACTCCAACGCTCTGATTTATCAATACTTAATGGCTAGCTGCTTTAACCACGGTGACACCCAGCAGCTTGATATCGGCTGTCGGTACATCACTCATACCAAAGCGTAGGCCGGTCTTGGCCTTGGCGATCTTATCAACCACGTCCATGCCTTCAAGCACCTTGCCGAATACCGCATAGCCATGCCCATCTGGATTCGGAGCGTTGAGGCGATCGTTGTTTACCAGGTTGATAAAGAACTGAGCCGTGGCGCTATTTGGATCGCTGGTCCGGGCCATAGCTAAGGTGCCGCGGTCATTTTTCAAGCCGTTCTTCGCTTCATTGATAATCGCTGCCTTAGTCGCCTTTTCGCTGAGCTTATCGCCCTCGATGACGTAGCCGCCGCCTTGAATCATAAAGGTATCAATGACACGATGAAATAAGGTGCCGTCGTAGAACTTGTCGCCCACATAGGCGAGGAAATTCTTGACGCTAACAGGAGCTGCCTTATCCGCTAGCTCAACCTTAATGACACCTTCACTGGTCTTGATTTCGACCACGGTGCCTCCGGCCCCTACCTTGCCATCTGTGACTGGCACCTGCTTTGCTGGCTGCACGGCTGGCTGCACGGCTGGCTGCACGGCTGGCTGCACGGCTGGCTGCACGGCTGGCTGCACGGCTTTAGGCGCTGCATTCACCACGGCGGCAGCCTCGGCCGCTGGTTTTGCTGCCTCGGCACCATTGGCCGCACCCGCACTACCCAAGGCCGCGACCATCAACCAGGCCCTAAATTGCCCTTTCAACATGGAAACCTCCTTAAAATCAGATTTTTTTAATTCTAGTAAGCCAGATCATAGCGGTCAAAACCATGGCTCACAACGCTGAATTCGCTGGTCAAAGCAGAAAGTCCTCTCTAGGATGGGGCGCTTCTAAACATGAGGAGTCCGCCCTTGACCCGTGATAGCTTAGCGATTAAGTCCTTGATCCGCACCATCCCAGATTTTCCCAAGCCGGGGATTATGTTTCGCGACGTATCGACGCTGATCGCCGACGCCTGGGGTTTTGATCTAGCACTACGCAGCTTGGTGCAGATCTACGCCGACCGCCATATCGACAAGATCGTTGGCATCGAAGCTCGCGGCTTCATCATTGGCGCGCCACTCGCCATCGCCCTTAAATGTGGCATGATCATGGCCCGTAAAAAGGGCAAACTCCCTGGACCCTTCGAGGAGTGCATTTACGACCTCGAATACGGCACGGACACGATCCAAATCCATAAGGATGCCATCTTGCCAGGCCAGCGCTGCCTAATCGTCGACGACCTGCTGGCCACCGGTGGCACTGCGAATGCAACTGCGCACCTCGTCGAGAAACTGGGCGGCACCGTGGTTGGCTGTGGCTTCATCGTCAACCTGCCAGAACTCGGCGGCGACAAGCGTCTGAGTCGGTACGATGTGCGCACCTTGGTCGATTTTAGCGGCCACTGACTAGCATTGGGCTGCAGCGATTAAACAGCTGCAGGCCCACCGGGACCTCCATGCCCAAGCGTGCCTGCAGCAATGATCACTGTCCAATAGTGCCTACTTCTTCTTCCCAAGCTTGGCGCTAAGTAAAGCGCCAAAACTTCCAGCCTTAGGCTTACTGTCGGTTGCTGCTGCAGCAAGTTCCTGCGCAGCCTCCGCCTTCTTGGCCTGCGCCTCGGCAGCAAGGTATTCAAGGTAGTTCTTTTGGTCAGCGTCTTCTTCTTCTACACCAACTAAGGTCAGAAGAATGCGCCTTTCAGTGCTATCAAGACTGACCACACGAACGTCATGTTCTTTACCAGGCAGCATCTGCGGTTTATAGGCCTCGCCGAACTTGCGTTTAATAACGGCCATCGGCAGCAGGCCGCTAAGACCAGGAGCGAGTTCAACCAGTGCGCCAAAAGGTTTTAGCTTATCGACTTTCCCTTTTAGCAAATGACCGCTAGGGAAGCGTCCTTCTGCCTGATACCACGGGTCATCTTCGGCTTGCTTCATCGTCAACGATAAGCGCCTCTGGCCAAGATCGATCTCTTTAACAGAAACGGTGACTGGGTCGCCGACTTTTAAAACCTCGGACGGATGATGGATGCGCTTACCCCAGGCCAGTTCGGATACATGCAGCAGGCCCTCGATGCCGGGCACCACCTCGACGAAGGCTCCAAACGGCATTAGGTTTACCACCTTGCCGATATATGTCTTGCCACCCTGAACCAGTTCATTGATGCGGTCCCAAGGGTCTTGCGCTGCCGCCTTCATGCTCAAGGAAATCTTAGGCCGGCCCTTGTCGTCCTTATCCACCTTCAACACCTTCACCCGCACTTTGTCACCGACAGCTACAGCGTCTTTGGGATGCGCAACACGGGCATGGCTGAGGGCTGAGATATGCACTAGACCATCGACACCACCAATGTCGACAAAGGCACCGAAATCACGAATCTCCGTGACGGTGCCATCAAGTACGGTCTCAGGTGTCAAACTAGCCAGCAGCTCCTTAGCGCGCTGCTCGGCCTGCTGCCGCAACAATGCAGCCCGGGAGACCACGATATTGCGGCCCCTTTCCTCGACCTTTTCGACTAGGAATTCATACTCCTTGCCGAGATGCTCAGCGCCCGTTTCCGAGAAACGAATGTCGATTTGCGACAATGGGCAGAAGGCGGTCTTGCCAAGGACGGCGACTTCATAACCACCTTTATTAAGGGTCAACACGCGGCCACGCACCGGAATACCGCGAGCGTGCGCGGTTTCTAAATCACCGGCGGACTTCAGCGATTGGCTCATGCTGTAGCTTAGGAGGATTTCAGCACCCTTTTTGGCGACGACAAAGGCCTCGATCGCATCGCCTACCTTGAACTTCAATTGACCATGCTCGTCGAGTAGTTCCTGCTTTTCAATGATACCCGAACGCTTGCCACCACCCAGATCGATCAGCACGTCATTGCTGGTCGTGGGAATCAACGACACCGTGCCGCGAACCTTTTCGCCGATCATCAAGCGCACTGGCTTAGGGGCGTTCTCTTTGAGTAAGGCGGCGAACTCTGCCTCCTGCTGCGCAGCCCTAAGCACAGCAGCCGGATCAAATCCTGCGTCTTCGTCTTCCCATTGGATACTCGGGCCTTTACTCAGATTCATCAGCGTTCGTCCTGTCAACTACGGGGCCTGAGTCCCGTCTCTGGGGTGCTAAAGAGGGCAGAAGGTAACATGAAGCGGGTCCTCGCCGCAGCTGCTTTCAACGCCGCGCGGTCGCGGCAAGACCAAACGACCAAGCCCTTGTCCTCAAGCCGCGAAAGAGCGATGATTGTCATGATGACGCGCAGCGCCCGCCGCCTCGCTCCGCTGCTCTAGCTTTGAATTTGACCCTGGCGGACTCGGGATTTGCACAATGTGCGTTATATGCCTTGAATTTCAGCGTTCCAAAGACCTTGCCGATGCCAAACGGATGCTCGCCGCCGCCCGGCGCGAACCGAGCAGCATCCCGCCCGACCACCTCGATCAGGTGGAACGGCAACTCGCGAACGCTAGCGTTCAGCAGCCAAAGCCAGCACCATGAGTGAGCACCCAGAAGAAGGCACGGCCGACGATGCCGTTCCACCCCTAGTGGTTAGCCCAGGCGAACGCGCCAAAGCATGGCGCAAAGCCGCGTATCAGAAGGCGAAAGCGGCGAATAAGGAGCGCGTTGCCGCACTTAAGCAAACGCCAGCGGCCATCGCCCGTAAAGAACTCCATACAGAATACCGACGTGCTGCATACCAAAAACTGAAGGCACAGCGCAAAGCCCAGAAAGAGAAAGCCAAGCCCGCCGCTAAGGCTGAAATTGATGCCTCAGACCTCCGCGAGCCTAATACAGACTCGGAACAATCGGTGACCGACTATCCAGATCTACGCTTGCTGTTAACGACCGCAGACAAGCTGCCCCCCAGGGCGCAGGGCTTGCGGCTGGTCAAACCGGCGGACTCCTAAAGGCCGCCGAAAGACCCGGAAGAGGTCTACCAGCCAAAAAGACGCCACCATCGCTACCGTCTGGCCTTTCCTGCTAAGCTACACGCTGATCCTCCACGAGGCTACCTTATGCACCAACGCCTTTGGACCGAGCCTTACCCGCATCACGTCATATTTAAGTGGCTGCTGATGGCGTTTATCGGTGGCTGCGTCAATGCCGGCGGTTTCATGGCCTGCAAGCGCTTTGTCACCCACGCGACCGGCTTCTACACGCTCTTTGGGATCGAAGTGGTGGCGAGCGACTGGCGCCTGGGCATCGGTATGCTCAGTGTGCCGGTGTATTTTATCTGCGGTGTCATGATCGCTGCCTATTTTACGGATGCCGCCATTACACGGGGGCAGCAACCGCGATTTGGTCTGGTTATGGGCAGTGTATCGCTCTTGCTCCTCATCGCCGCCCTCGGTGGCTATTTTCAGATTTTCGGAACCTTTGGTGCAAATTTTCATATTGAACAGGACTACCTGCTGCTGATTATCCTTTCGACTGCCAGCGGCCTGGCAAACTCCGCGGTAACCACTGCGTCCGGTGCCGTCGTACGCGCGACCCATATGACTGGCATCACCACTGATCTAGGAATAGGGGTGATGCGGGCATTATTTGGCCACTCTCGTTCCTCCCACAAAGCCAAAGAATTCTATCGTAACTGGCTGCGACTGGGCGCCCTGATCGCCTTTGCCCTCGGCAGTCTGGTCGGAGCAGTGCTTTTTGGCCTCGCCCAATATTTGGGCTTTCTTCTGCCTAGCCTGCTCGCAGCCTATGTCGGCAACGTCGGCGTCAGAGCTGTGCAGGTGGCCGTAGATGGTCAAGCAACGATTTCGGCTGGCCAACAAACAGGACAGGAGACCCCATGAAACCTGCACGAACGCCGATCAGACTATGCTTGTGCGCGCTGCTTTGGACGGCCAGCGCGGGGCTAAAGCCTGCCGAGCCAAAGCCCTCCGCCACCAGCCATCCTGGCCCCTTGGGTCTAAAATGGGCCAAAGCGCCACCAGACGCCCGCTCGGTATTAAATGGTAAGGTGACCTTCGTCAGCGAAAAGCCAGCTACCGAGGATCCCTACAACACCATCGACCAGCACTATCAGGGCGAATTCGCTAAAATGCCGACCAGCGACATCTTTTTGCGCTTCTATAAAGGCGAGTTCTTTTACTTGGTGGTGTCCTTGATGCCAGTCCTAGGCACCTCTCAGCCTGCACTCCCACTACCGATATCCAGCGTCTGGCAGATCGTCGTCGACAAGATGCAGGGTGCCTATGGACCAGCCTTTAAAAACGTCATGCCGCCACACCTCGCATCGAGCAAAGCCGTTACCGTCGAGCTTGCCGCCGAGCAAACCGCGGTCTCGCCGCTGCTCTGGAACGAACGCACCCAAACCAACCAACTCGCCCTTTACCAGCTGCGTGATTTGCAAATCCGCAGCCAATTTTGGGATCCCCTGGCTATTTGGAAATTCAGCAACGGCGTGACGATTCAGAGCTTTGTCTTTAAATCGGTCGCTGCGGGATCAACCACTCCAACCTGGACACCGGTTTGGTTGTTCATCAAAGACGATCTCTATCGCAGCTGGCGCGCTACAGTACACGAAGCCCAAATCATTGAGCCTCGTGACTTCTAGAGTTAAATTCTAACGCGTGATGCCGCTGAGAATGTGAATCTGATCAAGGGCTTTGCCACTGCCAATCACCACAGAAGTCAGTGGGTTATCGGCAATCATGATCGGCAATCCGGTCTCTTCACGCAGCAGCACGTCGAGATTTTTAATCAAGGCGCCACCACCGGCCAGAACAATGCCCTTATCGACGATGTCGGCCGCCAATTCCGGTGGAGTCTGTTCTAGCGCGACCCGGACCGCTTCGACGATGATATTAACGGGCTCAGCAATCGCTTCACGGATCTCATCGGAGGTTACTTGAATCGTCTTAGGGATACCAGCAACCATGTCGCGCCCTTTGACGTGCATCGACTCAATCACGTCGCTCGGATAAGCATTGCCGATCCCGATCTTGATCTCCTCGGCAGTACGCTCACCGATCAGCAGGTTATACTTGCGCTTGATATAATTGATGATCGCTTCGTCCATCTTGTCACCCGCGACACGGACCGACTTCGAATAGACGATGCCAGCTAGCGAGATCACCGCCACTTCAGTAGTACCGCCGCCGATATCGACGATCATGCTACCGCTTGGCTCAGTCACCGGCAATCCCGCACCAATCGCTGCTGCCATCGGTTCTTCAATCAAGAACACCTCGCGCACGCCGGCGCTCTCAGCAGCCTCCTTGACCGCTCGCTTCTCGACGTTGGTGATGCCATAGGGCACACAGACAATGACCCGAGGCTTGACCATGGTGCGGCGATTGTGTGCCTTTTCCACGAAGTAGCGAATCATGGCGGCAGTGATCTCAAAATCTGCGATCACCCCATCCTTAAGTGGGCGGATGGCGACGATATCGCCCGGAGTACGCCCTAGCATCTCCTTCGCCTCGCGGCCGACCGCTAAAATGCGCTTCGGTCCGGTGACGTTTTTATTAATTGCCACGACCGAAGGCTCGTTCATCACAATGCCGACGCCCTTAACGTATACCAGTGTGTTGGCCGTTCCCAAGTCGATGGCCAAGTCATTGGAGAACAAACCCGCGAGCCAATCAAAAATCATCGCTGCCTCTCAGATCGGAGCTTGGTGTCTATTAGAAAGTAGTTCAATACAATTAAATCCGTATCACGCATGGCGCCAGGTGGCAACCACATCAGAGGCCGAACCGAGAAAAGACCCCAGAGCGAACCCCGGCTCGCGCCCTGACCCCCAAAAGACCGATGCCGCTGCGACCGCACATAGAGTGTCGCAGACATCCCCCGGCAATGCACGCTAGCACTGACAAAATTAACCGCCAGCAAATCTGCCGGGGGGGAGGACAGTGCCGCCCCGCCTGTCAGAATCGAGTCATTCGTCATCCGAAAGGGAATGGGCCAGACCGCTATCGTTGCCAAAAATGTTGACTTTATAGGCGAATGAATCACCGATATCGGCATCCTTGGGGACCTCTCCGGCATCCACCGTGAAGCCGACGCTGTCCCCCTCCTTGATGCGAGCGAAATGCGAGTAAGCGTCTGGCAAGCCGATAATTGAACCAACACGCATAAACACCTCCTGGGCAAGT
>Ga0315273_10014381_pt1 | contig 10195 bp, 6 predicted proteins | sample YL17G02_0_MG_FD_205753 | JGI IMG/M metagenome (GOLD analysis project Ga0315273, IMG submission 205753) | Sediment microbial communities from Yellowstone Lake, YNP, Wyoming, USA - YL17G02_0 | ecosystem: Environmental > Aquatic > Freshwater > Lake > Sediment | place: USA: Wyoming | collected... | reverse complement strand
GATTTTTACCTCGACCCATATTCATGGGATTGTTTTTTATAAGGAGATATTGAATGAATACATGCTTGGAATTTCCACAAAACTACAAACCACTGCTTGGCCTGCGCCAGACCGAGCTGGCGATCCGCCAGATCAAGGAGTTCTTTCAGAGCAACCTGGCATTCGAGCTAAATTTAATGCGCGTGACAGCACCGTTGTTCGTGCTCTCCGGCACCGGCATCAACGATGACCTAAATGGCGTCGAGCGGCCGGTGAGCTTCCCAGTCAAGTCCATACAGGATAGCCGCGCCGAGATCGTCCAATCGCTGGCCAAGTGGAAGCGCTTGCAATTGGCTGGCTTTACCTGCCAGCCTGGCGAGGGTCTGTATACCGACATGAACGCCATCCGCCCGGATGAGGACCTGGATAACCTGCATTCCATCTATGTGGACCAGTGGGACTGGGAGCGGGTGATGCGCAGGGAGGAACGTACGGTCGAGTACCTCAAACAAGTGGTCCGCCAGATCTATTCCGTGATCCTGCGGACAGAACGCTATATCGGTTACCTATACCCGGAGATTGAACCCGTCCTACCGGATGAGATCACCTTCATCCACAGTGAAGACCTGGAGAAACACCATCCCGATCTATCACCCAAGGAGCGCGAGAAATTAGCCTGCCTGGAACACGGGGCGGTTTTTGTGATCGGGATCGGTGCAAACCTGCCGGGCGGTAAGCCGCACGATGGGCGTGCCCCCGATTATGACGACTGGTCCACCCCCACATACAATGCTTATAAAGGTCTGAATGGTGATATCCTGGTCAATTATCCCCTGCTGGACTGTGCCTACGAGCTTTCGTCGATGGGCATCCGTGTGGATCCACCCGCCATGCTGCGCCAGCTTGAGATACGAGGCGCCATGCAGCGCAAGGATTTATTTTTCCACCAGCGCTTGCTGAATGGTGAGCTGCCCCTCTCGATCGGCGGTGGGATTGGTCAATCGCGATTGTGCATGTTCTACTTGCGGAAAGCGCACATCGGCGAGATCCAATCCAGCCTGTGGCCAGCGGAAATGGTGGAAAGCTGCCTGGCGCTTAACATCACTTTGTTGTGACCATTGGTTTCTAAAACAAAATAACCACTGAGATCACAGGGCATACAGAGTTTGTGAACAGATATATCTCTGTGTTCTCCGTGAGCTCAGTGGTAATATCTTTATTTGACCTCTACTACCCCACAAGGATTGATTAAGCAACCTTTCAATTCTGTCATTTACTTTTTTTTAAATCTTGCTATAATGATTTTACATTATTGAGTTAGATAATTTATTTTATATCTTGCAGATCAAGGCGTTAGAATTCTAAAATATAAGGAGGTGTTTTCAATTTCATGTTCTTTCTTGTGTCGTGTTTTGATTGGATGTGAAAGGAGGCGCCGTCTAAGATTATTAACAAGTCAGATTCCACAAAATTCAAAAGGGGATTTATAATCGATAGATCATAGACCTAAATAGGTCATCAGACTGGATAATCAATCCAGCCAAATTATTGAAGAATTCGTGAAGAAACCGGCAGTTTTGCCGGTTTCTTCTTTTACATAGTATTGATACAACAAAGCTAGCCGACAGCACAGGATAAGAATTATTCTTTAATTCACCTTATGCCTGGTTACGAATTGCCATAACCTTATTCCCCAATTGACCAATCCCCCGATTTATGGCATAATCCGGCTCAATTGACCATTAAAAAGCGATGATGGAAACGAGTAAGCTTGGTAATAGCTGCCAGCGAGCCTGGGATGGTGTGAGCCGGGCGAGTGAATCAGGCCGAAAATCCTTCCGGAGCTGCAATCTGAAAGCGATTACCCGTAAGTAAGAAAGCCGTAATTGCCAGACGTTATCAATGGCACGTGGGTCGTGATCCTATCGACGGATAACTGCCCACGCAGCGGAGGAGTTCGCCCTAACAGGCGGGAACCAGGGTGGTACCGCGGGAGTATTGATGTTTACGCTCTCGTCCCTGAAGTGGGATGAGAGTTTTTTTATTTGTTGTGTCATTGCGAGCGAGCATACTTGGCGAGCGTGGCAATCTTCTCCATTCACTTGGAGATTGTTTCGGGTTGATGCCCCCTTTATCGCTCGTTAAGAACACTCGCGATACTGCGGGCATAGTACGCCCTTGATGACGACTAAGAAAGAGAGTATAAGTATGCCATTTAAAGAAGTCCCTAACAAAGTCGATTTTTCAGCCCAGGAGCTGGAAGTGCTTAAGTTCTGGAAGGAGAGCCAAGCCTTCGAGAAGATGGTCGCCATCCACAAGGGGCAGCCCCGTTGGTCTTTCATTGATGGTCCCATCACCGCCAACAACCCGATGGGCGTGCATCACGGCTGGGGACGCACCTACAAAGACCTTATGCTGCGCTTCCGCACCATGCAGGGACATGAGCTTCGCTACCAGAATGGCTTCGACTGCCAGGGCTTGTGGGTGGAGGTCAATGTCGAGCGCGATTTGGGCTTTAAGTCCAAGCTGGACATCGAAGACTATGGTCTGGCCAAATTCGTGCTCAAATGCAAGGAGCGCGTCTTGCGTTATGCGGCCGTCCAGACTGATCAATCCATCCGCCTGGGGTACTGGATGGATTGGAATGACCCGGAGTTTTTAAACGACCTGGCGGATAAGCTGATGCAGGACCCTTCACAGTTCATCACAGTGCCCGGACCCACCGGCCCATTCACGGGTACGGTTGAGCAGGTCGTGGCACATCTGGGTCTGCCCGAGCTGGGTGGCTCTTACTTCACCTTCTCCAACGAGAACAACTTCAACATCTGGGCATTCCTGAAGAAATGCTGGCAGAAGGGTTGGCTTTATAAGGGTGATGACGTGATGCCCTGGTGCCCGCGCTGTGCGACAGGCATCAGCCAGCATGAGATCGCCACCGAAGGCTACCAGATGCTGACTCACCGCTCGGTGATCTTGCGTTTCCCCCTGCTCGGGCGCGAGAAGGAATCCCTGCTGGTGTGGACCACCACGCCCTGGACGCTCACCAGTAATGTAGCCGCAGCCGTTGGCCCCGAGCTCACTTACGTTAAGGTGAAGCAGGAAGATGAGGTGTTGTACCTGTCTAAAGATACCCTCTCCATGCTCCATGGAGCTTATGAAGTGTTGGCAGAACTCAAGGGTGCCGAGATGGAAGGCTGGACCTATTCAGGTCCATTTGATGACCTGGGACCTGCCCAACAACCGGGTGGCTTTACGTACCTGGCGCAGCTGATCAGAGACGTCAAGCAAAATGCCATCCAGGCCCATCGCGTCATCCTGTGGGAGGCGGTTGGTGAGCAGGAAGGCACCGGAATCGTGCACATGGCACCAGGCTGCGGTGCAGAGGACTTCCAGCTGGGTAAGGAAAACCACATGCCTCTCATTGCCCCCCTGAACGAAGCGGGAGAATTCCTGGAAGGCTTCGGCTGGCTGAGTGGCATGCACGTCTCGGAGGTGGCCGACCCGATCTTTGAGGACTTGCACCAAAAAGGACTGCTCTACAGGATAGAGCCCTACACGCACCGCTACCCGATCTGCTGGCGCTGCGGCACCGAGCTGGTCTTCCGCCTGGTGGATGAGTGGTTCATCAGCATGGGAAAAAGCTATGATAAACCGCGCGAACAGCTAAACGCTGAAGAAAAAGCCAGCTCCCTACGCTACCAGATCATGGATGTTGTTGACCAGATCAAGTGGATTCCCGAATTCGGGTACTCGCGTGAGATGGACTGGCTGCGCAATATGCACGATTGGCTGATCAGCAAGAAGCGCTACTGGGGGCTGGCACTGCCCATCTGGGAATGCGCTGAGTGCGGTAATTTCGAGGTCCTCGGTAGTGACGATGAGCTGGCCGAGCGCGCCACCAGCGGGCTGGATGTATTGGATGATCACACCCCCCATCGGCCGTATATCGATGCGGTCAAGGTCGCCTGCTCAAAGTGTGGTGCCGATATGAGGCGTGTGCGTGATGTGGGCAACCCCTGGCTGGATGCCGGCATTGTATCCTTCAGCACCCTGGGCTACCGTAAAGACCCCGATTTTTGGCAAAAATGGTACCCTGCAGATTGGATCAGTGAGTCATTCCCCGGGCAGTTCCGCAACTGGTTCTACTCGTTGCTGGCGATGGCGACGGTGATGGAAAGCACGCCACCCTTCCTCGAGAATTTCGGCTACGCCCTATTGTTAGGTCCGGATGGGCGCCCGATGCATAAAAGCTGGGGTAATTCCATCGAATTCAACGAAGCCGCCGATAAGATGGGTGTGGACGTGATGCGCTGGTTATTTTCAACGCACAAACCGGAGAACGACTTGATCTTCGCCTACCATAAGCCTGAAAATAACCTGGAATTTGGCTATCGTACCGGAGATGATGTACGGAAACAATTCATCATTCCACTGTGGAATGCGTATAGCTTCTTCGCAACGTATGCCCGCCTGGATGGCTGGCAACCTGGTAATGGTGACTCAGACCGTTTCGACCCCAATTACCCGGAAGGTGATACCCCGCACAGCGACAACCTGCTGGACCGCTGGATCTTAGCACGCCTGAACCAGCTGGTCGAGAGTGTGGGTTCTTTCATCTCTGGATCCGACTTCATGAATGCCAGCCTGGCTTGTGAATCCTTCCTAAACGACCTGACCAACTGGTATGTGCGCCGTTCAAGGCGGCGCTTCTGGAAATCGGAGCATGACGCAGATAAGAACACTGCCTATGCCACCCTGTATCATGTGTTTGTCAAATTCACCCGAACCCTCGCTCCCTTTGTGCCTTTCATCACCGAGGTAATGTACCAGAACCTGGTGCGCTCGGTGCGACCTGAAGCCTATGAGAGCATTCACCACACCACCTGGCCGAAGGTTGACCTTTCCATTGCAGATGATGCCCTTCTCGAACAGATGAGTCTGGCTCGCCAGGTGGCCTCACTTGGTCTTAGTGCCCGGGCTAATGCTAATCTCAAGGTGCGCCAACCGCTTAGCAAGGTGAAGGTTCATGCCGGGAAAGCAGTGCTACGGCAGGAGCTGGTGGATATTGTAATGGATGAGCTGAATGTCAAGGCTTTCGAGTTTGTCGAAGAGGAAGGCGCCTTGGTGCAGTATAAGGTGCTCCCGGATAACAAGCTGCTGGGACCAAAGTTCGGTCCTCTCTTCCCGCTCGTCAGGGCTGCCTTAGCTCAGACTGACCCTGTCAAAATTGCTGGCAATGTTCGGGCGGGACTGCCCATCACCCTTGAAGTGGCGGGGGAGGCGGTCGAGTTGGCTCCAGAGACCATCCTGGTGAGCACTGAACCCTTGCCTGGTCTGGCAGTGGCGGCGGATAAATACATCACCGTGGGCATAGACGCCACCCTCACCCCCGAGCTGAAAGCCGAAGGGTTGGCACGTGAGATTGTGCGCCGATTGCAGGAAATGCGCAAGAATGCCGGCTTCAATATTGAAGACCGCATCACCACCTGCTACCAGGCTCAAGGCCTGCTGAGGGAAGTGTTTAATACCTGGGGTGAGTACATCGCCTCAGAAACCCTCACCACTCGCTTGTTGGATGCCCCTGCCCTGGAAGGCGCTTTTGTGGAAGAGCACACGCTCGAAGGTGAGATCCTCGTCCTGGCAGTGAAGCAGAATCCAAAATAGGTATATTCTACAAATGAGTAGACCTTTAGGGTCTCTAGGACCCTAAAGGTCTTTTAAAAATCGAGATGGGGGAGGTTGGGCGAGTCCAGCGTTGCCTTCAGCGGGAATGGGGTTCTTATATTTATTGCTTGTTCCCCAAAGATTGTTCTCTACCCTTTTTACCGCTTAACCTCCTGGCTCTTATCCACGTCCCGCTGATCCTGTTGCTGCTTTAATCGATCCTTTTCTTGCTCTTGTTCCAGCTGCTGCCGTTCCACCTGCTGCGGTTTTTGTTTATCACCCTGCTGCTGCTCTAGCTGTTGGCGCTCCTGTTGTTTCACGATCCGTTCCTTTTCCTGCTCTTGTTCCAGCAGCTGGCGTTCCTCTTGTTTTGGTTTTTGTTTAACACCCTGCTGCTGCTCCAGCTTCAGCTGCTCCTGCTGCTGTAGGATTCGTTTCTTCTCCTGCTCTTTCTCCAACTGCTGCTGCTCTTTCTGACGTTTTATGCGGGCCTCTTCCTGCTGCTGCTCCACTTTCCGCTGTTCCTGTTGGCGCAGTTTCCGCTGCTCCTCCTGTTGTTTCTCCAGTTCGCGCTGCTTTTGCTGCCTCTGGGCCATGTCATCCTGCTGGTTCGATTTTTGATCCGGGTTCATCTTATTTTCCTCTATGATTATAAGTATAGCCTAATTTCACTCCAGGATTTAATGGTTACCAACCAAAAACAACTTCACATTGAATTTCTTTTTGATCAAGCTTTCAGGAATCTATCCAGCCATTCATAAGCCAGAGCTCTGGCGAACTTTGGAAATGAATGGTCGTTCCCATGCATAAAATATGCAAAGTGATTTTGCTTGCCGAATAATTTATAGACTTGATTGAGTTGAACTCCAACCTCAGCTAAAAATTCTTGATTCCCAAGTGTTTTATCGTAATATGCAGATATATTAATCCACGGTCTTGGCGCTATCAGGGCAGCCACCTCGTTGATATCAAATGGCAGGTCCTCTCCCGATAATAGATATTTTCTAAGTTTGGGGAAATAGATATAGCCCTCATCTAAAGACCATTCTAGGCATTTTTCCTCTTCAGAAATCACCGACATCCCACAATTACTGACACCCACGGCGATCCTCTCGTCTAAAGCCATAGCCCAAATGGAATTACTTCCACCATGGGAGTGGCCGATCACACCGATCTTTTTGGGATCGATAAAGTCATATGTACACAGCACATCAATGGCGGACATCGAATCCTCGATATCCTTGCCCACCATCGACCAGTCTGGGTATTTCTCGAAAAATGGTGTTGTGTCAAATCTTTCTTTCCCAGGAAACACCCTTTCTCCCATGCTAAGGTAATCGGGTGCAAGGACCACATAGCCACGTTCGGCTAGCTCATGACCATAAGCATAATCTTTATTCCCAAATAATCCCGCGACTTCGTCCTTCCCGTAATTATTCATCTGGTGCATGGCAAGGATTGCCGGGGCTGGTGAAATTAACCCATGCGGAACCATAAGGTATGCCCGTACCTCATCTTCCTCGCCGGCCCAATAACGGATTTTATGGCGGAGATAGCTTTCGCAATCCGTGGTATCCATGGTCTCGATGCCATGTGGTTCCCTAGGAAATATAGGTATGCCGATGTTATTTAGAAAGCGGCTTTTTATTTCTTCCTGTTTTTCCCTCCACAGGTCGAGCGTGTCCGTCCCAGCCGTTTGCTCCGGGAGTAAAGTCTTGATGGTCATGGTTTCATCCTTCTGTATCAATCCTGGTTCTTGAAGTCAGTTGCCTTTGGTAAAGGAATAATAAATTTTGTGGGAAGAAAGTTGGAAAGATCAGGTGCTTATATTCACTTGGCATCGCGATCTTGCCTATCTCTTCCTCGGATGCCCCTTTTTCCATAGCTTTTCTGACCAATTCATCTAGGGTGTTAATATACCCATCCATCCAATCCAGGTGCAAGGTTTGTCCAACCGGACCGTGACCTGGTACAAAAATTTTTGCCTGCAGCTTTCTGATCTGGGCCAGAATTTGTTTTATTTTATCCGGGTCACCATCTGGTAAATACGGGTGACCACCAATAAAAAGCAAGTCCGACATGAACACAACGCCGTCAGCGGGTAGGTATAAGATTGCATCGCTCCCTGAATGTCCGCCTTCAAAGCTGATGAGTTTGGCTGTCCGCTTTGGACCACTGAGAGTGAGATTACCCATGAATGTCAGGTTCGGCAAGCAGATATTCAGCAATGGAAGCGTTGCCAGGATGGCCTGAAAATAAACAATGAATACTTTAAGATGAGCCTTTGTGATTTCGTCTTGCGAATTGGCTAACTGGTCTCTCAGTATGTCCAGGTTCTTTTGTGCGCCGGCTTGAAATCCCCGAATTTCAAGCGGTCCTTCAGTCTCGATCAGCTCTCTCGTCCTGGTGGTTGAAATGATATCTACACCGGGATAGAACGCCTGGTTGCCCCAGATATGGTCATTATGAGGGTGACTGTTTATCACGGCATACACTGGATGACCAGTTAAACTTTCAGCAGCATTTCGCAGGTCTTCGGCAGCTTCTGGCGACATGAAGGTATCAAACACCAGTGTGCGGTCACCCAGGTCAATGATGCCAGCATTGCAGGTAGCCCAGCCATCATCGGCATGGATGGCTGCGTATACACCATCGGCTAGCTGTTCAAGCCGGAAATGCCGTGAGTTTATGGGGATTGTTTTGCTCATCTTACCCTCTAGTAAATGATGATGGATTTATAATTTATCGCTTACTAATTGCTACTGTAACACCCACGAATACCTCCAGGTAATATAATTCCACCAGGCTCTTAGTTCTGGGAAACCTCCTACATCAAATTTACCGAACAAGTCCTCAGCATATACACTGATAAACTTACCTGGATATTTAATCAATCTTTGCCACACCTCGGTGGGTGAGTCTCCCAAAACCTGTAAAGTCGGTGAGGTGACCCGCCTGAAATCCAGATTATGACGTGGTACGATGTGCAGCAAGCTGACGATATCTGCCCCAAGCTCATGCGCTTTTTCCATCTCATTTGCAAGGAATTGCTGACGCATAAGCTGATAAAAAGGCTCATAAAACAGGTTGGCAAAACCTGGAATCACCTCTTTATTTAATATGCAATCCGTTGAATTGTATAGACATTCATAAATAATCGTCCTATCTCTACCGCTCGGAGCAATTTTTAGCGATGTGGGAGAGTACGATTCGGTATACTTCCACTCAATTAAAACCCCCTGTATTCTCCCATCCGCGCGCCTGAATTTAACCGCTGCATCCGTGCTGGTGTAGAGTGCCCCCCGCGTTCGTTTCGTCTTATTGGGTTTTTTCTCACCCAGATAATCATTTTGACCGATCCACTCACAGGCAAGATATTGTCCATCTTCGATGGGAAGCATTTTCTGTAATTCGGGGAAAATGGGGCGCAATAACTCCGCCAACGCCTCCGGCTTATCGAAGAAAGGGAAGAGAAAATTGGCACAGCATACCTGTGAATCGCACAGATGATTGCTAGGTTTTCCATCATGCCCTTCATGCCATTTAATCTCATTCCTGGCGAAATATGATCGAATGGATTGTCGTATTTCAGGGAAGAGATTTTCCCCGGCATGCTCCTGCGGCAGACAGAAGGGGTAAGGTTTACCTTTGTAAAATCCATCGACTCTGGCAGCATCTGAGAAATATATTGGATTGGTTTTAATTAATGTTTGTCTGTCTTTCTCGTCTTTTAGAAACCTACCCATCGTACCTCCAGTGTGTATACGTAAGATGTAAAAACCATTTATGGTCTTTGGTTCTCAAGGTTTACGTGGGATTAAGTATATACCTTATCCATATCAGTTACCACCTTTCCCCAGGGGAGATATGGAAGGATTTTTCCAAGTTGATCCATTTTCACTCTCGCGACTACCCCCGCTTATAATACGGCTATTTAGCTTAGATTTTTTTCGGGTACAATTAAGCCAAATTTAACTCCGTTGGGTTTCGAAAGAACCATCGCTCATAAAGAACATTCGCGATACTTCGGGCAGAGAACGCCCTCGCTCAACCCAACCTACGATTTTATAAGGTTCACTTATGGACTCACATCCCATCGTGGCAATCATCGGCGGTAGCGGGCTTTACAGCATGCCCGGCCTCAAGAACATCTCTGAGCACGACCTCACCACACCCTTCGGCAAACCCAGCGCGCCAATCATCACCGGCACGCTGGAAGGCTTGCAGGTGGCATTCCTTGCGCGGCATGGCATTGGTCACCAGATCCAGCCCACCGAGGTTAATTATTGCGCCAATATCTATGCCCTTAAATCACTGGGCGTTGAGCGCATCGTCAGCATCAGTGCTTGCGGCAGCCTGCGTGAGGATTACGTCCCCGGTGACCTGGTCATCCCGGACCAGGTCTTTGATCTGACGCGTGACCGCCGGCGTTCCTTCTTTGGTGAAGGACTGGTGGCACACATCGGGGTAGCCGATCCATTCTGCCCCGACCTGTCTGACCAGCTTCTGCACGCCATTCAAGCAACCAGCGCTACCGTTCACCTTGGTGGAA
>Ga0315273_10014380_pt1 | contig 10196 bp, 8 predicted proteins | sample YL17G02_0_MG_FD_205753 | JGI IMG/M metagenome (GOLD analysis project Ga0315273, IMG submission 205753) | Sediment microbial communities from Yellowstone Lake, YNP, Wyoming, USA - YL17G02_0 | ecosystem: Environmental > Aquatic > Freshwater > Lake > Sediment | place: USA: Wyoming | collected... | reverse complement strand
CCTTCGGGCTCGACACCGCAGGCATCGCGCACGCGGTGAAGAGCCTGCTCGCCACTTGCTGAAGAGCCAGCGGCTCGACGAACGACTGGTCGCCGACGGGCTCGCGCCGACGCGCAGCCGGGCCGAGTCGTTGATCCGCGCGGGTCGCGTGCTGGTCGACGAGACTCCCGTCGAGAAGCCCGGGACGCGTGTGCGTGTGGAAGCGCAGGTGCGTTTGCGCGGCGAGACGCCGCGTTTTGTTTCGCGCGGCGGCGACAAGCTCGCGGGCGCGCTCGCCGATCTCGCGGTCGATCCCGCGGGCAAGCGCTGCCTCGACGTCGGGGCCTCGACCGGCGGCTTCACCGACTGCCTGCTCGCGGCCGGCGCGATCCGCGTCGTCGCGGTCGATGTCGGCTACGGCCAGCTCGCGCCGCGGCTGCGCGAGGATCCGCGCGTCGTCGTCCTCGAGCGCCGGAATGCCCGCGGGCTCGAGCCCGGCGAAGTGCCCGCGCCGATCGAGCTGCTGACCGTCGACGTCTCGTTCATCTCCGTGCGTCTGTTGCTTCCGGTTCTCGACCGTCTCGCGCCCGCGGCCGATTGGCTGGTGCTCGTGAAGCCCCAGTTCGAGGTGGGCAAGGGGCGCGTGGGCAAAGGCGGGGTGGTGCGCGACGAAGCGCTGAGGGCGCAGGCGGTCCGCGACGTCCGGGAGGCCGCGGAGGCGCTCGGGCTCACGGTGCTCGGCGAGGCCGAGAGCCGGCTCGCGGGGCCGAAGGGAAATCGTGAGGTGTTCCTGCACCTTCGCCGGCCGACTGCGTTCGAGGGGCCTCTCCCCGCGGGTTCGAGTTGACTCGCAGGGGGTCGCTCCTATCCTATCGCTGTTCGCCCGAGAGGATCCCATGGCCGTAATCCAGGTGACTGCGCCCGCCGCCGAGCGCATCCGCGACCTCCTCGACAAGGAGGGGAAGCTCGAATCCCACGGGCTACGCCTCAAGGTGATTGGCGGGGGCTGCTCGGGCCTGCGCTACGAGCTCGCCTTCGACGACCGCGTGAGCGAGGACGATACGGAGCTCGAGGTCGGCGGGGTCCGGGTTCTCGTCGACGAGAAGAGCGCTCTCTATCTGGTGGGCACGACCCTGGATTTCGTCGACACGCTCCAGGAGTCGGGCTTCAAGATGCTCAACCCCAACGCGAAGACGACCTGTGGCTGCGGGGAGTCGTTCGGGGCGTAGGCAAGCCTGGTTGAACTTCGCTCGGCTGCGCCTCGCTGCGCAGCCGCTTCGGAAAGCGGCTTAGCGCCGGTGACTCTCCAGTTCCCGATCTACCTCGACCATCACGCGACCACGCCCGTCGATCCCCGCGTGCTCGAGGCGATGCTGCCGTTCTTCGTCGAGGAGTTTGGGAACCCCTCGAGCCAGACGCACGCCTTCGGCTGGCGTGCCGAAGCCGCAGTCGAGGACGCTCGCGAGCGGATCGCGCGCGCGATCGGCGCCGCGGATCCGCGCGAGATCGTCTTCACCAGCGGAACCACAGAGAGCGACAACCTGGCGCTCAAGGGCGTGGCGCGCGCGGGCCGACGTCGGGGCGATCACCTGATCACCGTCGAAACCGAGCACCCCGCGGTGCTCGATACCTGCCGCGCACTCGAGGCGGAGGGCTTCCGCGTGACGCGGCTGCCGGTCGACGCGGAGGGCCTCGTCGACCCGGAAGACGTCGCCCGCGCCGTCACGGACCGTACGCTGCTCGTCTCGGTGATGGCGGCGAACAGCGAGATCGGGGTGCTGCAACCGCTCGCAGCGATCGGGCGCATCTGCCGGGCCCGCGGTGTGACACTACATAGCGACGCCGCGCAGGCCGTCGGCAAGCTGCCGCTCGATGTGCATGAACTGGGCATCGATCTGCTCTCGTTCTGCGCTCACAAGCTCTACGGTCCAAAGGGCGTGGGCGCCCTCTATGTCCGCCGCCAGCAGCCGCGCTTGCCGCTCGAGCCGCTGCTGCACGGCGGCGGGCAAGAGCTGGGCTGGCGGCCGGGCACGCTGCCCGTCCCGCAGATCGTGGGCTTCGCGAAGGCGCTGGAGCTGTGTCTCGCGGACCTGCCGGCCGAGGCGCAGCGGATCTCTGGCTTGCGCGACGAGCTGTGGTCGCGGCTCTCACACGAGCTGCCGGAGATCCGGCGCAACGGCCACGCCGTGAATCGGCTGCCCGGAAACCTCAACGTCTGTTTCGCCGGTATCGAGGCCGACGCATTGTTGGTGGCCCTGCGCGAGGTGGCGCTTTCCAGCGGGTCGGCCTGTGCGTCAGGGAGCGGCGAGACCAGCCACGTGCTGCGTGCGCTCGGCCTGGGGGATGCGCTGGCGCGCTCCGCCGTGCGCTTCGGGATCGGTCGCCAGAACACCGCCGAGGAGCTGGTCTGGGTGGCGCAACGGCTGATCGCCCTGGTGCGCGAGCTGCGCGCGCAGCGTGCGCGTCCGGGGTCGCCGAAGCACCGCTCGGCCTCGAGTCTTTGAACGCCAGGTCCGGGCGAGCCGCGCTACCCTGCGCGCCCAAGCAGTGACGATCGCTCCGAAGGAGGCGGCCTTGTCCGAGACCCAGAGCTCGAATGTGACGTGGCATCACGGCCAGGTGACGCGCGCGGAGCGCGAGAAGCTGCTCCGGCAGCGGGGCGTGACCGTCTGGTTCACGGGGCTCTCCGGCTCGGGGAAGTCGACGCTCGCGGTCGCGGCGGAACGCGAGTTGGTCTCGCGCGGGCGGCTCGCCTACGTGCTCGACGGCGACAACATCCGCCACGGCCTGAACAAGAACCTGGGATTCGGTCCTGCCGACCGCACCGAGAACATCCGACGTATCGGCGAGGTGGCAAAGCTGTTCACGGACGCCGGCCTGATCGTCTTCACCTCGTTCATCTCGCCGTATCGCGCCGACCGCGATGCGGTGCGCGCGTTGATGCCTGCCGGCGACTTCGTCGAGGTCTTCGTCGACGCGAGCGTCGCGACTTGCGAGGGTCGCGACGTGAAGGGCCTCTACCGCCGGGCGCGGGCGGGGGAGATCCCGGAGTTCACCGGCATCTCCGCGCCCTACGAGGCGCCGCTGAGCCCCGAATGGGTGCTCGATACGAACCGCCAGTCGGTCGATGAGAGCGTGGAAGCGATCCTGCGCTACCTCGAGGACAAGGGGTATCTCGCCACGTGAGCCATCGGGGTCGGCACTTCGCGTGGGTGTGCGCGCTGGGCGCGCTGGGTCTGCTCGGCTGCGCCGGGCTCGGACTGCGTTCCGGCGATCGCAGCGCGAACGATTCGGAGATCCGTCCGGACGCGCCGCCCGAGTACGACCTGCTCGTCGCCCAGCAGCACGTGCTCGACGGCAACGTCGTCGAGGCGCTCGCGGCCTACGAGCGCGCGGTTGCGAAGGATGAGACCTCCGCCTACCTGCACCGGCGCGTCGCGGCGGCGCTGGCCCAGCAGAACCGGCTCGACGAGGCGACGCTGCACGCGCGCCGCGCGCTCGAGCTCGAGCCCGCGGACGTCGAAACCCGGCTCTTCCTCGGCCAGCTCTATCGCCTGGCCCACGACCTGCCGGCGGTCGAGACGACGCTGCGCAGCGAACGCGGGGAGCCGATCGACGCCGACGCCGCCTTTCTGCTCTTCCAGGTGTATCTCGAGGCCGGGCGGCTCGACGAGGCGATGACGGCGGCGCAGTGGCTCGTGGTGCACGAGCCTGCCGAGCTGCGCGGCCGCTTCGCGCTGGCCAACGTCTACCAGCGGCAGGGCAAGCTGCTCGAGGCCGAGCGCACGCTGCGCGACGCCCTCAAGCTCGACCCCGGCAACCTGCGCGTCTACAGCGCGCTCGCGCGTTCGATGCGCGAACGCGGCGACCGCGCGGGTGAGATCCGGATCTACCGAGAGGTGCTCGACCTCGACCCGGATCATCTGCCGACGCTGATTGCGCTCGGCGAGACCCAGATGGACGGCAACGATCTCGACGGCGCAATCGTCACCTTCAAGGAGATCGAGCGCCGCTTTCCGGAGGACATGCGCTCGGTCGTGCGGCTCGGCTTCCTCCAGTACGAGGCACGCGACTTCGCCGGCGCGGCGACGCGTTTCGAGCGTGCCTTCGCGGCGGATCCCCAGGAGTACGAGTACGTGTTTTTTCTGGGCGTTGCGCGGCGCCGGATGGGGTCCGCCGACGCTGCGATCAAGGCCTTCCAGAGCATCCCGCCCGAGCACGCCCACTACTCCGAGGCGCGCACCCAGATCGCCTCGATCCTCGAGCGGCGCGGCGATTATCAGGGGGCCCTCGTCGAGGTCGAGCTCGCGGCGTCGCGCACGCCCGATCGCCAACTCGAGCTCTACAAGGCCACGTTGCGCGCGAAGACCGGCGATTTCGAAGGCGCGGTGGCGGACTTGAAGCGCCTGCTCGAGGCACAACCTGAAGACGACGAGCTCCTCTACAACATCGGCATGCTCTATGGCGAGGCGAAGCGCACGGACGAGGCCTTGCAATACATGCATCGCGCGCTCGCGCTCAATCCGGACAATGCGAGCGCTCTCAACTACATCGGCTACACGTGGGCGGAGAAGGGCATCAACCTCGACGAAGCCGAGCGCATGATCTCGCGCGCCGTCGAGCTGCGCCCCGACGACGGTTACATCGTCGACAGCCTCGGCTGGCTGCACTATGTGCGCGCCAAGGCGCTCAGCGAGCAGGGGCGCTCGAGCGAAGCCCAGAAGCAGCTCGCTGCGGCGCTCACGCACCTCGAGCGCGCCGATGAGCTCACGGGGGGCGATCCGGTCGTCTCCGAGCACCTCGGCGACACCTATTTGTTGCTCGACCAGAAGCGCCACGCGCTCGACCGCTTCGAGGAGGCGATCCGCCTCGAGCCGCGCGAGGGCGAGCAACCCGAGCTGCTGCACAAGTTCGAGAACCTCAAGCGAGAACTGCGGTAGCAGTGAGCCGCGCGGCGCTCCTCGTCGCCCTGCTGCTCGTCGCGGCGGGCTGCCAGACGGTGGCGCCCCGCCGGCCGCTCGCCGCCGACGATCCGAGGCCGGCTGCGCTGGTTCGGGCCTGGCAGGAGCACGCGGCCGAGCGGCGCTCGCTGCGTGGAAGCGCCCGCCTCGCCGTCGACGGTGAAGCGCTGCATGTGCGTGCGAAGCAGATCCTCGTCATGGAGCGGCCTGCACGGCTGCGGGTCGAGGTGCAGGGTCTGCTGTCCCAGACGCTCGCCGTGCTGGTTACCGATGGGCCGCACTACGAGCTCTTTCGCGCCGAGGGCCGTTCCGTCGAGACCGGGGAAGTCCATCCCGAGCTGTTGTGGCAGGTGGCGAGCCTCGCGCTCACGCCCGAGGAGGCGATCGATCTGGTGCTCGGCGCGCCCCGCGTCGACGCTACGCTCGCTCCGCTGCGTGCCTTCGAAGCCGCAGACGGAGAGATCGGCGTCGAGCTCGGCGACGCGGCCGGGGACGTGCGCGAGCGCCGCAGCTTCGATGCGCTGGGGCGCCTGCGGCGGGTCGAGCGGCTCGCCGAGGGAGGCGACGTCACATGGTCGGCGCGCTTCGACGCCTATGATCTCATCTCGGGCATTCCCTTCGCGCACGCCATCCGCCTCGAGGCCACTCAGCCTGCCACGCGCGCCGAGCTCCTGCTCTCGGGCGTCGAGCTGAATCCCGCGCTGCCCGCCGATATCTTCCGCTTGCGGCCGGCCGTCTCGGAGGGTCGCCCGGATGGCGAGGGGGGATAGCGTGGCCCGGTTCGCGGCGGCAGCGTTGTGTCTGCTCGGACTCGCCGCCTGCACCAACGATCCCTATCCCGACGCCGACGACGGAGTGAAGATCCTGTATCAGCCACTCGCCGAGCCGCCACGGACGCTCGACCCAGCCGTGAGCTACACCGCGGCGGAGCATCAGATCACGGGCATCGTCTATGCCACGCTGCTCGACTACCACTATCTCGCGCGCCCCTACCGCTTGATCCCCGGACTCGCCCGCGAGGTGCCGCAGGCGCGTACGTTCCCGGACGGTCGCGTCGCCTACCGCTTCCGATTGCGCGAGGGGGCGCTCTTCCAGGACGATCCCGCCTTTGCGATCGCGGGAACCGGCTCCGCGACGCGCGAGGTCGTGGCGGGGGACGTCGCGTTCCAGCTGATGCGGATCGCCGACCCCGCGGTGGCGAGCCCGGTCGTCGCCACCTTCGCGAAGATCGATGGCTGGCGGGATTTTTCCGAGCGTCTCACGGCGCTACGCGAGGCGGATGCCGCATTCGCAACGCAGCCCGTTCACGAGCAGTACGCGGCAGCGGGGGGGATCGCAGGCGTGAAGGTCGCCGGCCGCTACGAGCTCGAGATCGTGCTCGCCGAGCCCTATCCGCAGCTGCTCTACTGGTTCACGATGCCCTTTACGGCGCCGGTGCCCTGGGAAGCGGTCGAGCACTGGGATGGCCAAGAGGGTCGCGATTTCTTCAAGGACCACCCCGTCGGCGCCGGGCCCTTCCGGGTGACGGCGTTCGAACGCCAGCGCCGCGTCGCGCTCGAGCGCAATCCGAACTTCTACGGGCTGCGGCATCCGGAGTGGCGCGCGCCGGGCGCCAGCTACCCCTCGGAGGGAGAGCCGGAGGACACGACCCTCGGCCGGCTCGACCCTGCCTACGTGGGCCAGGCCCTGCCGTTCCTCGAGCGTGTCGAGTTCCCGATCGAGAAGGAGGACATCCCCACCTTCAACAAGTTTCTCCAGGGTTATTACGACGCCTCGGGAATCCTGCAGGAAAGCTTCGACAAGATGGTCCACGAAGGTGCGCTCTCGGAGGAGATGGCGAAGAGCGGCATGCAGCTCGAGAAATCCGTCGATCCGGACGTCTATTACATCGGCTTCAACATGGACGACCCGGTGGTCGGAACGCCCGCCGGCGACAAGGGCCGCAAGCTCCGGCAGGCGATGAGCCTCGTGGTCGACTCGCGCGAGTTCGCACGCGTGTTCAACAACGGGCGCGGCGTTCCGGCGCAATCGCCGCTGCCTCCCGGTATTTTTGGCTACGAGGCCGACTACGAGAATCCCTACCGCCGGGTCGACCCCGCGCGGGCGAAGCGTCTCCTCGAGGAGGCCGGGTATGCGAACGGTATCGACCCCGCGACGGGCAAACCGCTGCGCCTTTCCTTCGACCTCGGCGATACGTCGACGCGCGGGCGTGTGCGCTTCCAGTTCTTCGTGAACGCGTGGAACCGGCTCGGGCTCGACGTCGAGATCGCCGCGACGACGTACAACCAGTTCCAGGAGAAGGTGAAAAAGAACGCGTATCAGCTCTTCATGTGGGGCTGGATCGCGGACTATCCCGATCCCGAGAACTTCCTGTTCCTGTTGTCCGGGCCGCTCGCGAACTCGAAGAGCCATGGCCCCAACACCGCGAATTTCTCTGACCCGCGTTACGACACCCTGTTCGCGCGCATGAAGGTCGCGGAGAACGGCGAGGCCCGTCTCGGGATGATCCGCGAGATGCGCGCGATCCTCGAGCGGGAGCGCCCCTGGATCGAGCTCTTCCATCGCGAGAACTACACGCTCTTCCACGGCTGGGTGCACAATGTGAAGCCGGCCGGACTCTCGCTGCCGACGGCTCGCTACATCGACATCGACCCCGAGCTGCGCAGCCGGCGGCGCGCGGAGTGGAACCAGCCGGTGCGCTGGCCGGCGTACGCGCTGGTGGCGGTCGCGCTCGCGATCCTCGCACCGGGTGTCGTCACGTTCCTGCGCGAGAGGCAGTAATGCTCGCCTATATCGTTCGCCGCGTTGCGTATGGCTTCGTGACGCTGATCGGCGTCTTGCTGCTGCTCTTCATGCTCTTCTTCCTCTACGCCTCGCCGGAGCAGATGGCGCGTAGAGCCGTGGGCGAGAAGGCGCCGCCCGAAGCGCTCGAGCAATGGATCGTGAACCACGGCTACGACAAGCCGAAGGTCTGGAACCCCGAGCATCCATTCGACACGCTGCTGGCCGAGCACTTCCGCCGTACGCTCAGCTTCGATTTCGGCCGCAGCGACGCCGACGGCACGCCGATCATGCAGCGGCTGCGCGAGGGGAGCGGTCCGAGCCTCGCCCTCGCGATCCCGTCGTTCGTGCTCGGACTCGGCTTCTCGATCGCGCTCGGCTTGTTCGTGGCCTACTTCCGCGAGACCTACATCGATCGCATGGGCGTGGTCCTGTGCGTGCTGACGATGAGCATCTCGACGTTGCTCTACATCATCGGCGGTCAATTCCTGATCGGAAAGCTGCTGCGTTGGTTTCCGATCTCGGGCTTCGACCCATCGCCCTCGGTGATCGCGCGCTTCCTGATGCTGCCGCTGCTCGTGAGCCTCGCCGATGGCATCGGAGGCAGCGTGCGCTTCTACCGTACCGTCTTCATCGAGGAGGGCGGCCGTGACTACGTGCGGACGGCGCGCGCGAAAGGTTGCGGGGACCTGCGCGTGATGACGCACCACGTGCTGCGCAACGCCCTGATCCCGATTCTCACGCGCGTCGTGGTGGCGATCCCCTTCCTGTTTACGGGCTCGCTGCTGCTCGAGTCCTTTTTCGGGATTCCAGGGCTCGGCTCGCTGACGGTCGACGCGATCCACGGAAACGATTTCTCGACGCTGCGGGCGATGGTCTTCATCGGCTCGCTGCTCTTCATCGGCGCACAGATCGTCACCGACGTGAGCTACACGCTGGTCGACCCGCGCGTGCGGCTCGAGTAGGGAAGCATGCAGGCCCACAGCCTCTCGAACGGGGTCGTCGCAGTCCTGCTCGCGGCGATTGTGGCGATCGCGATCGGAGTGCGACGCAGCGACCTCTGGCGGGCAGCGGCCGTCGAGCTCGCGCGGCGCCGACCCGTGGCGCTGCTCGTGGTGGCGGTCTATCTGGCGATCGCACTGCTGGATTCGGTGTCGTGGGTGGGAGGCGGAGAGATCGGATCGGGCGGCGATGTGTTGGCGCAGCATCGCCCGCGCTCGCTCATCGACCGCGTCTTCCCGCTCGACTTCGACGAGAAGAGCTACTCCGCGCCGCTCGCGTCGGTCGAGTTCTATGGCGGCGCCCCGCTCGAGCATCCCGGCCGCCACCTGCTCGGAACCGACATCCTGGGACGCGACGTGCTTCACCTCACGCTCGGCGGCACGCGCATCGCGCTGCTCGTCGGGGGCTTCACCAGCCTGATCGTGATTCCGCTCGCGCTGCTCGTCGGCGTGAGCGCCGGCTATTTCGGGCGCTGGATCGACGACATCGCATTTTTTGTGATGTCCACGCTCACGTCGATTCCCTATCTGCTGCTGCTGATCGCGCTGATCATGGCGATGGGACGCGGTCCTGTGCAGGTCTGCGTCGCCATGGGGGTCACGAGCTGGGTGGGCTTCTGCCGGATCGTGCGCGGTGAGACGTTCAAGCTGCGCGAGCTCGATTACATCCAGGCGGCGCGCGCTCTCGGCGTATCCGATTTCGGGCTGATCTGGCGCCATATCCTCCCGAATCTGATGCACCTGGTGGTGATCACGTTCGTGTTGACGTTCTCGAGCCTGGTGCTCTCCGAGGCGATTCTTTCGTACCTGGGGATCGGCATCGACGGCAGCTGGGGCCAGATGATCGATCAGGCGCGCGACGAGCTGGCGCGGGATCCGATCATCGGGTGGAACCTCGCGGCCGCCTCGACGGCGCTGTTCGGCTTGATCCTGGCCGTGAACTTCGTCGGCGATGCCGTGCGCGACGTGCTCGATCCGCGCACGCTGAGGGAGCGCCAGTGAGCGAGCCCGTGCTGGCGGTGCGCGAGCTCGTGACCTCCTTCCCGGGGACCCGAGGCCGGGCGGCGGCGGTCGACGGCGTGAGCTTCGAGGTCGCGCAGGGCGAGGTGCTCGCGCTGGTCGGCGAGTCGGGCTGCGGCAAATCGGTGACCGCGCTCTCACTGCTGCGCCTCGTGCCGAAGCCGGGGCGTATCGAGTCGGGAAGCATCCGCATCGCGGGCCGCGAGGTGCTCTCGCTGCCGGTCTCCGAGCTGCGCCGCGTGCGCGGCCGCGAGGCGGCGATGATCTTCCAGGAGCCCATGACGAGTCTTTCTCCCGTGCTGACGGTCGGCGTGCAGGTGGTCGAGGCGCTGCGGCTCCACGAAGCGCTTTCCAGGGCGCAGGCGCGCCGCCGCACGCTCGAGCTGTTCGAGCAGGTGCGGATCCCGGACCCGGACGTGCGCTTCGACGGCTATCCGCACGAGCTCTCGGGGGG
>Ga0315273_10014379_pt1 | contig 10196 bp, 3 predicted proteins | sample YL17G02_0_MG_FD_205753 | JGI IMG/M metagenome (GOLD analysis project Ga0315273, IMG submission 205753) | Sediment microbial communities from Yellowstone Lake, YNP, Wyoming, USA - YL17G02_0 | ecosystem: Environmental > Aquatic > Freshwater > Lake > Sediment | place: USA: Wyoming | collected... | reverse complement strand
GAACTCCGCCACGGCGGCCCGCCTGATCGCATCGTCCACCAACGGAAACGAATCCAGCACCAGCCGTAAGTCCTCTGCCGACAGGCCGTACAGCCGTGCCGCCATGGCCTGAAGCCTCGCGTAGGCGGCGTTCCAGTCACCGCTGGGCCGCCTAAGCTGATGCGCGAGCGCGACCAGGCGCGCGTATTCCTGGGACCGCGCGTCGGGTCGAGGCATCGGCAGTCGTTCAACCGTCGTCGTACCCAGATGGGTCGTCACCCACAGCCGCGCCAGATAGTTGGCGACGAAACTGTTGAGCATGCCGCACAGAAACGTCTGATCCCGGAGCGGCAGCCGCGTCCTCAGGCAGAACAGGGTGTGAACGGCCATCGTCTGGCGGGGCAGAATCGCGGCGATAAGTGTCAGGCGGTTCGATGACGAAGCGACGTCGCGATACGCGAGCCGAGGACGTCTGGTGGCGCGCCAGACAGCTCGGACCTTGAGCGCTTCCGGATTGGCGATCCACTGATCGCACTCTGCGACGCGCACGACGAACGGACATACGTGCTTGCCTTCGACGACAGGAATGACGCCGGGGCGTGTGGTAAAGAGGCCGCGATCGTCGGTGGCGTTCAGTTCCCGCCCGAACGTTGCACCCCATCCGCGATTGTCCGCAAGCGGCGGGAAGTGATCAACCAGTTGCTCGACCAGGCGCATGTCCTGCCTGCTCCGCAGATGGGGGATCGCCATACCGGGCCCGGACACGCGCTTCAGGAATTCCGGGGTGATAGTGACGGCGGAGTCGCGACGGAAGTGTCTCGCGGCGCCAGACTCAATCGTGTCCAGTTCGGACGGGTCACGTGCGCCAAAGCGGCAGCGTGTTCGCCGGGTGGGTGTGCCGGCCGTCGTGGACAACAGCAGGAAGCGCACGCCGCGATGGATAGGGAAGATCCTGGCTGCGTTGTCCAGACCGACCAGTCGATCCGTGTTGCACTGTTCGAACAGCAGGCGCCGCAGATCGGCGCACCCATGGTCCGATGCCAATCCCCATGGCACGACGAGGCCCACCCGTCCGCCGCGGCGGACCAGGCGCAGGCTGCGTTCGATGAACAACTGGTATTGATTTGCGTGGCCGAGATTGCATGACGCATAGATGCCGGACGCGCGGGCGAATCGCGTCATCTGTGCGGCGAAGACGCGCCGATTCTCGCGCTGATCGTCGCAACCGCTGTCACCCCTGAGCATTTCCCACGGGGGGTTCCCCACGATCGCATCGAAGCCTCCGTTGCGGGCGGGCCGGCCGTCGCCGTCGAAGAAAGCCTCGGGGAATTCGAGGGTCCAATGAAAGAATCGGCGCGACCGACTGATGCGACTCGCGTGCGCGAGACGTGGTTCGACAAACCGTTGCGGCAGCGCCGACTGGCCGTGCAGCGCGGCCGCCACAAGATCCGCGTATTCGCGTTGAGTTGGCGCCGGCGGATCGGCTGCATCCCAGAACCAGCATGCGCACCAGAGGTCGGCCGCTCGCTTGAGCGGAGCGAGCGGGCTCGATGCCGACCACAGCCCTGCGAGCAGCCGCTCCTTGTCGTGCACCGCCTCGGCCGTGTCGTCTTCGACTCTCTCGAGTTGGCTCCTCACCGGCAACACCCGTTCGAGCGCCGAGCCGACGTCACTCCCTTCAAACAGGGGCAGCGTGGACGAACACCCCGGCGCTCGCCCGGTTCCGGGCGGCTGCCTCGCCAGATCGTCGAGCGATGCGCCGAGCAGGCTGTCTCCCACCGCCAGATGATGATCAAGAAAAGTCAGCGGCCGATCGGCCGCGAGCGTGGCCAGCCATAACGACAGGCGCGCGACCTGCACGGCCATCGGATTCAGATCAATGCCGTAGAGACAGCGTCGTGCGACGAGCCTGCGGAATCCGGCCCGATCGGTTTCCGTGATGTCGGCCGGAAGCCAACCGCACGTGCGAACCACGGCCTGCTCGTACGCCGACGCCAGGTACCTGCAGGCCGCGACAAGGAACGCTCCGCTGCCCATTGCGGGATCGAGCACGCGCAGCGAGAGAATCCCCTCCGGGGTGGCGTCCGACACCAACGGATGAAGCGTTTGCCTGACCAGGTAGTCCGTCATGCTCTGCGGCGTGTAGAAGGTGCCGCTTGCCTTTCGCCGGTCGCGCTGGGCGACCAGCGTCACATCGAGCGCCATCGTCCGGCCACGCTCGCCGGTCGATGACCCGTGCGGTCGGGGTGCGATGACGGGCTCATAGTCGAGCACGCTTTCGTAGACGGCGCCCAGTTGCTCGACACCCAGGTCGCGGAACGAGATCCGTTCGCGGCCACCGGCACCCGGATTGGTCGTCAACGCGACAAGGGCTTTCCCGACCAGGTCGTCGTCGAGCCGGCGTCGTTCGGCGAGCGGCGTCCGGGCCGGTGCGAACAGACGGCCGTTGAAGGGCGTGACGCGCAGCGTGCCCGCATGGCAACCCGAATGGGCGAGACGCGAGAGCGCCTGAAACGCTTCCCACAGACCCCGCCTGCGTCCCGGGCGCTCGGCTTGCGTACGCAGCGCTTCGATGGTGTAGCTGGCGCGATACACCGGATGCCACACGGGTACAAGGCCCCGCGATTCGGCAAACAGCAGGAACAACATGCGGTAGATGATCGTGAGCGCCTGTTCGAAGACCACGTCCCGATCGGCCGCACTCACGGCATGGCGAGGTTCTTCCCGGCTGGCATTGAGCAGGGCCTGCAGCAACAGCGCCAGCGCCTCGCGCACCCCGTCGCGCAGCGACGCGCAGACGGCCACGCCGTGGCGGGCCGATTCCACAGCGATGCGCCGCGTGAGTTCGCCGAGAGCTTCTGGCCGCAGCAGTCCCCAGAACAACGCGAACGACGCCGGAGCGGTTGCGATTACTTCGAGGTCAAAGTCGATGAAGTCCCGGGCGTACGTGCGGCGGGCGTCGCAGAGTCGCAGGATGCGGCCGTTGAAGCACGCGACCCATTCCGCGCTGGCCTGGGTCGCCAGTCTTGCGATGTCGGTCCAGCTTCGATCCATCGGCTCGCCCCACGGGAAGACCGCCACCGGCAGCGTTGCACCAACCGCGCGGGCCACGGTGGGCAGCATCCGCCCGCGTGTCTGGTCCCGGCTCTCGTACATGTGAAATCCCAGCGCCTCGACGAGAGGTCCCGCTCCAGAGCCGACCAGCGTGCGCAGACTCGACGCGGGGCCGAGGCGGCTTCCGTGCTGCCTGTACCACGAGCCGACGGCGTGGCACGCGCGTTGGCGAGTCGACTCGCCGAGCTGTCCCGCGAACAAGTCGGTGAGCCGGCGCTCCGCGAACACGCCCGAGACGAGCGGGCCGGTAACACCAGGCAGGCCGACGAGGCCGTGCGGCGTCACGGCGTCACCATCAAGACGAACTGGAGCACAGGGTGTTCTGCCAGTGCGAGATCGGTTGCTGCCCCGCGCGCCATCGCCGAAACCGCGACAGACGGCTCTTCGTCTTCTGTTTCGCGCCGTCGTTGCTCGGCTTCACGCTCGGTGCGGCGATCGAAGAGGCCGCCCTGGATCATCAGCCCTTCGCCGATTGAGACAAGTCCCTGAGCACGTGACCGCGAGAGACCGGCGGCCATCTCCCGTCGGTGCATGTCGTCGGTCCTGTCGAGACGCTCGGTCGCCGACCGCAGGGCCAGCGCATCGAGATTCGGGCGAAACTCCGACAGCCACTTCCGCGCCATCGCCACCACGTCGCTTCGGCGGCTCAGGTGCGGAAGCATGAACGGCGTAAAGAGAGGAAGAAGCGCTCCGTCCACCAGCCGGCCGGCCTCGTCAACCGTCGTGGCGCGGTACACGGCGAGCGCGCCAGGTTGCGCAAGACGGCCGCGCAGGCGGCGCACGGAAACGGCCGCAACCTTCGGCGACCCGCGTCGCCCGGCCGCCCGGCCGCGCCCACCACTTCGGGGACGCGTGCGACGTGCGAGGGCCGCCCGGACCGCCCGCCGCTCGATCACGTGCGCGATCTGGCGTACCACCTCCTCGCCTAGCGACACGCGTTCAACCTGTGACGCCGGCGGCGCCGGCGTCAGGACTGGCTGCTGTGACCAGGGCGCGGCTGCGTCAGGGTCGTCGGCCAGGACGCGCGCAATGGTCATGTCGCCGCCCGGTCCGAGCACCTCGTCTGCCGAACCCAGCGTGTCGCGAATGCATTCGAGCCGATGAACCAGGCGGGCAAGCAGGCTTGCCTCGTGGGTGTCCGCCGCAACCAGATTGATGGCGTGCACCGTGCGCCGCTGGCCAATCCGATCGACGCGACCGATGCGCTGCTCGAGCCGGATGGGATTCCAGGGCAGTTCGAGATTGATGACCAGACGGCACGTGGCCTGGAGATTGAGGCCTTCGCCGCCGGCGTCGGTCGCGAGCAGCACGCGCGCGTCGCCACTGACGAACAGCCGAACCGCTTCGGCCCGCGACACCCGATCCAGCCCGCCGTGCAGGATCGCGCGCGAGACTCCGGCCGGCAGTGCGCGTTCGATCGCCGTCAGCGTGTCGCGGTACTCGGTGAAGACGATGCAGGGCTCCGACACCCGGCGAACGACGCGGGCAAGAACCCGCGCCTTGCTGTCAGTCGCGACGGCTGCACGCGCCAGCTCGACCAGCGATGTCAGCACGCGCCGTTCGTCATGCTCATCGTCAAATCCCGCCGAGACCAGCGACACCACCGGCGTCTCGTCAAGGGTCGAGGTGTCCGGGTCGAGTGGCAGGTCGAGTTGGGCGATCAGCGCCGAGACGGGTTCGGCCAGATGCGCCAGCCTGAATTCGAGCGACTCGGCCAGCGACGCGACGCTCGAGAACGCCCGTTTGAGAAGGACGATTGTGGCCAGCCTCGCGTCGGATCCGGCCTCGCCTCTGCGCTCGCGCCAGATTCTCCTCACGTACGCCAGGAGCCGCCGGTGCAGATCGCGCTCCGCGTCGGTTTGCCGCACGGGCAGCAGATGCACGCGCCGCGAGATCCGGAAGCCGACATCCGTTCTCGATCGCCTGAACAGAACAATGGGCTCGTCACCCGCGGCTGCGCCAATCCGGCACAGCGCGTCGAAGGCCGACCCGTCGCCGGAGTGGGGCGTGGCGGTCAACAGCAGCACCCGGCGAGCCCGGCGTGCAAGCTCATGGGCGGCTGCGCGCCGCTGGCTGTCGCTCGAGGCGGCATGCGCCTCGTCTATGACGACGATGTCCCAGTCGAGACGATCGAGACCGCGGAAAACGTCTGGGCGTTTCACGAAGTCAATGGACGCGATGATCAGGTTGCCGACCGACCATGGATTGACCGATGCCGGCAGATCAGCGCGCGCGGCGCGCAACCAGGCCGCGTCGGCGACGGTGGGTTCGAGACCGAACCGGTCGCGGAGTTCCCCGGCCCACTGGTCGCGCAGACCCGAAGGCGTGAGCACGAGCGCGCGCTGCAATGCGCGGCGCGCGAGCAGTTCCGCGATGACCAGCGCCGCCTGGATCGTCTTGCCGAGGCCGACCGCGTCGGCCAGGAGCACGCGCGGCACGCCGCGCACGGTCATCGCGAGCGCGGGCTCGAACTGATAGGGGAAGATGTCGATTGCAGCCGCAACTGGCGCCGAGAGCAGGTCGCACCGCTGCTCACCAGAGAGCGCGTCGAGCAACGCCACCATCCAGGCGCGCCGCGTGACGACGACCGGGACAGTCACACGCGCTATCGGCTCGGGCCGGTCGAACGGTTCGAGCAGCACACGGGTGGGCAGGTCGGGGCAGCGAACCGGACTGTCCGGCTCGAGTTCCAGTTCGGTACAGTCGGCGTGGATGGTCTGGCTGCGAAGTCGCCAGATGGCGCCCCGCACCGCGACAAGTTCGCCCGGAATATGAGATTGCATTTTCTACCATCAGCGCGCGCCGTCCGCGTTGCAGAAATTGCAACGTCTTTGGCCGAATGTGCCCGTTCTGCGGGCATTCGCGGCGTGGCGTGGTTTACCTACGCAATCCCCGTGCTATCCTCGGCCGTTGGAGGCTGGCGCCTGAGTGCCGGGGCTGAAGCCCCGGCCTCCAGTGCAAATACCCCGCCTGCGACGCGACGTACTGCGCGTGAAGAGGAGCGTTGTCGACGCAGGCGCCGGGGCCGCCTCGTGGACCCCGGATCCTCCGCCTTCGCGCAAGGCTACGGCGTACCGCGCGTGAAGAGGCCGGGGCGGCGCGCTGGAGGCCGGGGCGGCGCGCTGGAGGCCGGGGCTTCAGCCCCGGCACTCAGGTTCTCGGCCGACGCAGGAGGCGCTTATGAATCGCCGCTCGTTGCTGCTTCTCGTTCTCGCTGCCATCGTGCTCGCGTCCGTGCCGGTCGTGCGGGCACAAGGCCCTCCGCCATTCACGGTGGAGGAGATGCTGAAGCTGAAGCGCATCTCGGATCCGCAACTCTCGCCTGATGGCACTCGGATCGCGTACTTCGTCACCGAGATCAACCTCGATGGCAACACGCGGCGCAGCGAGATTCACGTAACGGCGCTCTCCGGGGGCCCGACACGCACGTTCGAAGGCGCGGGACCCCGCTGGTCGCCAGATGGAAAACAACTGGCATACGTCGGACCCGATTCCGACCTCCGGATCCACGCGCTCGACACGCCCACGACGCGGACTCCGCGCACGCTGCCCACCGGCGTATCCGGAGTGATGTGGTCGCCCGACGGCAAGTGGATCGCGTTTGTCTCGGACGTGTTCCCGGAGTGCAGCGGCAACGTCGTGGGTGACGCGTCGTGCAACGAAGCGCTGCTCAAGAAGCAGCAGGCCTCCAGGACCAAGGCGCGCGTCATCGACAACCTGCTGTTCCGTCACTGGACCAATTGGAAGGACGGCCGGTTCAGCCACCTGTTTGTGATGCCGGCCGACGGCTCGGCGCCGCCGCGCGATCTGACGCCAGGTCGAGCGGACGTGCCTCCGTTCTCGCTCGGCGGACCCGACGACTACGCCTTCTCGTCCGATTCGAAGGAAGTCGCGTACGCGACCAAGACCGATCCTGTCGAGGCTATCAGCACGAACAGCGATATCTTCACGCTCGACTTCCAGACGCCGGGCACGAAACCGAAGCAGATTACGACCGGCAAAGGCTCCGATTCCGGTCCGCAATATTCGCCTGACGGAAAGTACCTGTCATGGAGATCGCAGCAGCGAGCCGGGTTCGAGGCCGACAAGTGGACACTGATGCTGCTCGATCGGACGACCGGCGCGCGGAAGACCGTGGGTGGGGATTTCGATCGGGCCGTCGACGGCTGGGTGTGGACCCCCGATTCGAAGGCCGTCTATCTGACTGTTGAAGACGATGGCGGCGTGCACGTGTACCGGGCCGAACTTTCTGGTGGCGCGCCCAAGCCTGTTCTCAAGGACGGGTCGAACGGCGACGTGCAGGTGTCGGCCGACGGAAAGACGCTGGTTTTCACGCGCCAGTCGCTCACTGCCCCGGCAGAGATCTACAAGGCCAATGCCGACGGCACAGCCGTCACGGCGGTCACCACGATCAACAAGGACATCCTCGCGAAGTTCAGCCTGAAGCCCGGAGAAGCCGTGACGTTCGAGGGCGCGGGAGGCGCGAAAGTGCAGGCCTGGATCGTCAAACCGAACGCGTTCAAGGAGGGGCAGAAGTACCCGCTGCTGTACCTGGTGCACGGCGGCCCGCAGAGCGCGTGGAACGACGCCTGGACCTACCGGTGGAACGCGCAGGTGTTCGCCTCGGCCGGCTACGTGGTCTTCATGCCGAATCCGCGCGGCTCGACGGGTTTTGGTCAGACGTTCACCGACCAGATCAGCAACGACTGGGGCGGCAAGCCGTTCGACGATCTGATGAAGGGCGTCGACGCCGCCGAGCGATTGCCGTACGTGGATGCCACGCGGAAGGTGGCGGCGGGCGCCTCCTACGGCGGCTACATGATGAACTGGTTCCTCGGCCACACCGATCGCTTCAAGGCGATCGTCTCGCATGCCGGCGTATTCAACCTGACGAGCATGTACGGCGTCACCGAGGAGTTGTGGTTCCCGGAGTGGGATCTGGGCGGCATGCCTTGGACCAATCCGGAGAGCTACCGAAAGTGGTCGCCCCACACCTACGCGAAGAACTTCAAGACCCCGACGCTCGTGTCGCACGGCGAGCTCGACTTCCGCGTGCCCATCGGAGAGGGCTTCCAGTTGTTCACGACGCTGCAGCGCCAGGGCGTGCCGTCGCGGCTGCTGTACTTCCCCGACGAAGGGCACTGGATCAACAAGCCCCAGAACAGCGCCTTGTGGTATCACACCTTCCTGGATTGGATGGGACGTTGGATTAAGTAGAGACGATTCCATAACCTGCGTGAGCGGGGTACCGAACGGCCGCAAGAACGGGCTATGGAATCGGGTTCTAGAGGAGTCAATCATGAGAGTTCGAGCGTTTGCCGTGTTCATGTCTTTGATGATGGTGTTGGCTGTTGCTGCGGTGGCGTGCGCGCAGCCGGCGGGGGGCGGGCTGAAGAACCCTGCTGCCCTCAAGGAGACCGCGCCGGCCGTCTACAAGGCGAAGTTCGAGACCAGCGCCGGCACGTTCGTCATCGAGGTGCACCGTGACTGGGCGCCGCTTGGCGCGGACAGATTCTACAATCTCGTCAAGAACGGCTTCTACGACGACTGCCGGTTCTTCCGCGTGCTCTCGAACTTCATGGCCCAGTTCGGGATCAATGGCGATCCGGCCGTCATGGCGGCATGGCGCGGGGCGACGATCGGCATCGATCCGGTCAAGGAGAGCAACAAACGCGGCTACATCACCTACGCGATGGCGGGCCCGCCCACCACGCGGACGACGCAGGTGTTCATCAACTTCGGCGACAACGGCGGCCTTGATTCGCAGGGATTCGCACCCTTTGGGAAGATCGCGTCAGGCATGGATGTGGTCGACAAACTCTACGCCGCGTACGGCGAAGGCGCGCCAGATGGCACGGGCCCCGCCCAGGGCCGGATTCAGATGGAAGGCAACGCGTACCTGGCGAAAGAATTCCCGAAACTGGACTACATCAAGAAGGCGACGATCGAGAAGTAGGGGCCCGCACCGCCTCGGGACTGGGGGTTGGGGATTAGGGGTTGGCGGGGACCCGACGCCCGAAAAGATCGGGAGTTTTTGAGGAAGGAGCAATCCGCCTTCGCCCCGCCTTCGTTCTTCGAGCTTCGTCGAGGTCTCGCCATAGCGCTTCACGCGGAGGCGGACAGCCCGGCCAGCGGTCCTGGCAGCGTGACCCGCCTGGGATCGCCGGGCTCCAGCCCGGCCAGCGGTCCTGACAGCGTGACCCGCCTGGGATCGCCGGGCTCCAGCCCGGCCAAGTCCCGGCTTCGGGAAGACGTGGCCGGTTCCTGTGACGGTCCCGGTGTCTGTTGACACTCCCCGGATTTGGTGTTATATGTATAGCAGCTCTGTTATAAAAATAGCACATGAACACATCCACACACATCGTTTTGACCCGCCGCGAACGGCAAATCATGGACATCCTGTACCGCCGTGGTCGGGCCACCGCGGCTGACGTCATGAAGGACCTTTCCGGTGATCCCCACTACTCCACCGTGCGCACGCAATTGCGTGTCCTCGAAGAGAAGGGGCACCTCCGGCACAACGAGGAGGGCCTTCGGTACGTCTACGTGCCGTTAGTGCCTCGCCACGCCGCCAGAAAGTCGGCACTCAAGCACCTTGTTCACACCTTCTTCGATGGCTCGTCCGAGCAAGTCGTCGCCGCGCTGCTGGGGGGCGACGCGACTCGGTTGTCTGAGGACGACCTCGCGAGTATTGCCGAACTCGTCGCCAAGGCTCGGAAGGGGGCTCGCGATGATCAAGGTCTCCGTCATCGTTCTGATCGGGCTCGTAGCCGCGGCACTGCTGCGAAGGCAATCCGCTGCGCTCCGACACTGGGTGCTCGCCTCGGCGATCGCCTGCGCGGCGGCGATGCCAGTGCTCCAAGTGATCGTGCCGGCGTGGCCGATCCCGATGACGGCGTTCTTGCCAAGCTATCAGAGTAACGCCTCGGTCGCCGACTTCGCGATTTCCACTGAGGGGCTGGCCGATGGCCCACCCACCAAGAACCAGCCGGTCGCAGCCAACTGGCCGCGAACAGTCCTGTCGTCGCTGGAACGGATCTGGCTGGCGGGTGTCGTCGCGAGCCTTTCGCTGCTTCTCGTGGGATTCGGCCGATTGGCATGGG
>Ga0315273_10014378_pt1 | contig 10196 bp, 8 predicted proteins | sample YL17G02_0_MG_FD_205753 | JGI IMG/M metagenome (GOLD analysis project Ga0315273, IMG submission 205753) | Sediment microbial communities from Yellowstone Lake, YNP, Wyoming, USA - YL17G02_0 | ecosystem: Environmental > Aquatic > Freshwater > Lake > Sediment | place: USA: Wyoming | collected... | reverse complement strand
TTTCTTTAGGGGTAAGGCTGGGTGTCGGCTTCGTGGAACTGGCCCTGAGGGGGCTTTGTGCACCTACGCACGGGCTCCGTAGGGCCTTCGAAGGCCCTGAAAGGACTTCGCACCTGCGCCGAAGCTGAAGGGGCGAGAGATTGACTGGAGTTTGGAATCTGCACTAGTAAATTAAGCAGCTTCTTCGTTTCCAGCTGTTTTTACATAAAGAATTAGTAAAAATGCTGTTGGAATAATGATGAATAAAGCTGTCGCCATTAGGCCAAGAATATTAACTTCCATTGTAATCTCCAAGTGATAGCCCTTTTATAGGTCTAATGCCAATTGAACACATTCGGCATTAGTTTGGGTTATATGTATGATAGGTTGTTTATATTCTATTCGATCAATAGGACGTAATTCAAGTCCGAAGCCCTTCGGAAAAGTTTTAATATAGCTTTTTCGCGAGCTATCCGGCTTCACCTTCTGGTTGCCCTTTGGGGTTGCGACGCACTCCGTAGGGGGGCTTCGCACTTACGTACCCCCTTCTATTCTATTTTTTGAATTTATTAACTTACCATAAGTTAAATATGTATTGGTTTTTTTGCACTGGGCGACTACTATACTAAGTAGCAAAAGAAATTACTTTTGTGAAACCACGTTCTTCTTCGAAGATCAGGCCTACTTTTCTTTAATTTTTTACCTTATGACTGCTATTTTAGAACGTCGCGAACGCGCGACTCTTTGGGCTCGTTTCTGCGAGTGGGTTACTTCAACTGAAAACCGTATCTACATCGGTTGGTTCGGTGTTCTGATGATCCCTACTCTTTTAACAGCTGCATCAGTATTTATCATCGCTTTTATCGCTGCACCTCCAGTTGATATTGATGGTATCCGTGAACCTGTATCTGGTTCTCTTCTTTACGGTAACAACATCATTTCTGGTGCTGTTGTTCCTACATCAAACGCTATCGGTCTTCACTTCTACCCAATCTGGGAAGCTGCATCTCTTGACGAGTGGTTATACAACGGTGGTCCTTACCAACTAATCGTATGTCACTTCTTCCTAGGTGTTTGTTGCTACATGGGTCGTGAGTGGGAACTTTCTTTCCGTCTTGGTATGCGTCCATGGATCGCAGTTGCTTACTCTGCACCAGTTGCAGCAGCTACAGCTGTATTCATCATCTACCCAATCGGTCAAGGTTCTTTCTCTGACGGAATGCCTCTAGGTATTTCTGGTACTTTCAACTTCATGATCGTATTCCAAGCTGAGCACAACATCCTTATGCACCCATTCCACATGCTTGGTGTAGCTGGTGTATTCGGTGGTTCATTATTCTCTGCTATGCACGGTTCACTAGTAACTTCTTCACTTATCCGTGAAACTACTGAAAACGAATCTGCAAACGAAGGATACAAGTTTGGTCAAGAAGAAGAAACTTACAACATTGTTGCTGCACACGGTTACTTTGGTCGTTTAATCTTCCAATACGCGTCTTTCAACAACTCACGTTCACTTCACTTCTTCCTAGCTGCATGGCCAGTTGTAGGTATTTGGTTCACAGCTCTTGGTATCTCAACTATGGCGTTCAACCTTAACGGTTTCAACTTCAACCAATCAGTTGTAGACTCTCAAGGTCGTGTAATCAACACTTGGGCTGACATTATCAACCGTGCCAACCTTGGTATGGAAGTAATGCACGAACGTAACGCTCACAACTTCCCACTAGATCTTGCTTCAGTTGAAGCTCCTTCAGTTAACGGTTAATTGTAAGCTAACGTCTCGTTAGTCATTCCACGTTGCATGTCTTTTGATGTGGGAGTTTCTCCCACTCAAAGACATGTTCTTTTCCAATTTCTAGCTTCTTGACTTGCTTTTTTGCTGAGACATTGCTAGCATCTAATAAAGTAGATTTATAAAGTATCTCCAATAGCTCAGCGGTAGAGCATTCGACTGTTAATCGATTGGTCGTAAGTTCAAATCTTACTTGGAGAGAAAAAAGAGCATTTTTACCATTAACCTTGTTGTTCCATGGAGCCGTTTTATGACCTTTATGGTTTTCAAAAACTTTGCGGTAAAAATTGCCAATGACCCCGTACAAATTGTGCTGTTAATTAGCCTTGTGTTTTGAGCCCATCTGATCTACGCCTTACGCGGAGTAGATGAGTCATACATAAATCAATAATTTTTGGCCTCCGAAGGCCCAATCGATCATCTCGCAACCCTTTTCCTGCCTGTGTAGATCTTTTGAGGAGCTTGCATTATAAACATATATATATATAGCCGTTTTTTCGTATTTTAAGTTGCCCTTCGGAGGCCGAGATTCGGGCATTTTAGAAAAAAAATCGGACCCTTTCTGCCCCAGGAAGTCTTTTCTTAGTTGCGGACCCTAGGCGCACCTTTTATCTCTGTTATTATATAAGACATAATGTCATTTACAAAATGACGATCTTTTTTTCTTACTCCCGGAGCCGCCCTTCAACGGCTCCTACGCAAGTAAGAAGCTGGTTTGTAGCCACGACCCCCGTTTTTGTTGCTACGCATCTACGGATGCGGAGGTACGAAGAGCCCAAAGGGTCTTTTCGGAGGGTCGGCGAGTCTCGCCGGGTAATTTGAGGGCAAAGTCCAGTTTAACGTATATATTTTGAGGAGATTCTCGATGACGATTCGTCCACCAGAGCGCGAAGCAAAAAAGGTGAAAATTGTAGTCGACGCGAATCCAGTAGAAACTGGATTTGAAAAATGGGCAAAACCTGGCCATTTTTCACGTACACTTGCAAAAGGTCCGTCGACAACGACGTGGATCTGGAACCTACATGCTGACGCGCATGATTTTGATAGCCAAACAAGCGATCTTGAAGAAATTTCACGTAAAGTCTTCAGTGCTCACTTCGGCCAATTAGGTGTCATTTTCATTTGGTTAAGTGGTATGTACTTCCACGGTGCTCGTTTTTCAAACTACGAGGCATGGTTAAGCGACCCTACGCACATTAAACCAAGTGCTCAAGTTGTATGGCCTATTGTCGGTCAAGAAATTCTAAACGGTGATGTAGGTGGTGGTTTCCAAGGTATCCAGATCACGTCAGGGTTCTTCCAACTATGGCGTGCAAGTGGTATCACGAGTGAACTACAACTGTATAGTACGGCGATTGGTGGTCTTGTTATGGCTGCTGCAATGTTCTTTGCCGGTTGGTTCCACTACCATAAAGCTGCTCCAAAACTTGAATGGTTCCAAAACGTTGAATCAATGTTAAACCACCATTTGGCTGGTTTATTAGGTTTAGGTAGTTTAGCTTGGTCTGGTCACCAAATTCACGTATCAATGCCAATCAATAAACTATTAGATTCTGGTGTTGATCCAAAAGAAATCCCACTTCCACACGAGTTTTTACTCAACCGTGAACTTATGGCGCAACTTTACCCGAGTTTCGCGAAAGGTCTTGCACCGTTCTTCACTATTCATTGGGGCGAGTATAGTGATTTCTTAACGTTCCAGGGTGGTCTAAATCCCGTAACCGGTGGTCTATGGTTAAGCGACCAAGCGCACCATCATCTAGCGATTGCCGTTCTTTTCATTGTTGCGGGTCATCAATACCGTACAAATTGGGGAATTGGTCACAGTATTCGTGAAATTTTAGAAGCACACCGCGGTCCATTCACTGGTGAAGGACACAAGGGTCTATACGAAATTTTAACGACTTCGTGGCATGCACAATTAGCGATTAACTTAGCCCTCTTCGGGTCATTATCGTTAATCGTGTCTCACCACATGTATAGTATGCCCCCATACCCATATTTAGCGACTGATTACGGTACACAACTATCATTATTCACGCACCACATGTGGATTGGTGGTTTCTGTATTGTTGGTGCTGGTGCACACGCGGCGATCTTTATGGTACGTGACTACGATCCAACAAATAACTACAACAACTTACTTGACCGTGTAATTCGTCACCGTGACGCCATTATTTCGCATTTAAACTGGGTGTGTATTTTCCTAGGCTTCCACAGTTTCGGTTTATACATTCACAACGATACAATGCAAGCCCTTGGTCGTCCGCAAGATATGTTCTCGGATACAGCGATTCAGTTACAACCTGTCTTTGCACAGTGGATTCAAAAGACACACTTTGCCGCTCCACAACTCACTGCACCGCACGCGTTAAACGCGACAAGTGTAACTTGGGGTGGTGACGTTGTTGCCGTTGGTGGTAAAATTGCGATGATGCCGATCCCTCTCGGAACGGCTGACTTTTTAGTTCACCACGTACACGCTTTTACCATTCACGTAACGGTACTAATCCTGTTAAAGGGTGTGCTGTACGCTCGTAGTTCTCGCCTAATTCCAGACAAAGCCAACTTAGGTTTCCGTTTCCCGTGTGACGGTCCAGGTCGTGGGGGTACGTGCCAAGTTTCTGCTTGGGATCACGTTTTCCTTGGTCTATTCTGGATGTACAACGCATTATCAGTAACAATTTTCCACTTTAGTTGGAAAATGCAATCTGACGTATGGGGTACTGTAAGTGCGAACGGTGTATCACACATTACTGGTGGTAACTTCGCACAGAGTGCAACAACGATTAATGGTTGGCTTCGTGACTTCCTTTGGGCGCAATCATCTCAAGTTATTCAATCGTACGGTTCAGCTCTGTCTGCTTACGGTTTAATCTTCTTAGGAGCGCACTTCGTTTGGGCATTTAGTTTAATGTTCTTATTCAGTGGTCGCGGTTACTGGCAAGAACTTATTGAATCAATCGTTTGGGCTCACAACAAACTGAAAGTAGCTCCGGCTATTCAACCGCGTGCCTTGAGTATCACTCAAGGGCGTGCTGTTGGGGTGGCTCATTACTTATTAGGTGGTATCGCGACAACTTGGTCATTCTTCTTAGCTCGTATTATTGCGGTAGGATAGTCAATTGTTTTAGTTGTTTAAACTGGGTTTACCGGTTTACCCGTTTTCCACAGTGTGCGTCCGTGCGAAGCCTGCGAAGCACTTCAGAACGCGAATCGATGTAGGGCCTTCGAAAAAGGTCTTTGGGTTACTACCCACAGCCCGGACAGGAATCCGAAGGGCCTTCGAAGGCCCGGACAGGGCTTTTTGGGTTTACTTTGCACGTTGCTTCGCGCCTTCGCCGTGATGCACACTTAATACACTCAATGGAGGAATTATATAAACTATGGCAACAAAGTTTCCAAAGTTTAGCCAAGGTCTTGCTCAAGATCCTACGACTCGTCGTATTTGGTACGGAATTGCCACTGCGCATGACTTTGAAAGTCATGACGGTATGACAGAAGAAAATCTTTACCAAAAGATTTTTGCCTCGCACTTCGGCCAATTAGCTATTATCTTTTTATGGACTTCCGGGAACCTTTTCCATGTCGCATGGCAAGGAAACTTCCCTCAATGGGTACAAGACCCGTTACATGTACGCCCAATTGCGCACGCAATTTGGGATCCCCACTTTGGTCAACCTGCAGTTGAAGCCTTTACTCGAGGCGGTGCAAGTGGTCCAGTGAACATCGCAACTTCAGGTGTCTACCAATGGTGGTACACAATTGGTATGCGTACAAATCAAGACCTATTCTACGGTTCTCTGTTTTTAACTCTTGGTGCAGGGCTTTTCTTATTTGCTGGTTGGTTACACTTACAACCGCAATTCCAACCCTCTTTATCGTGGTTTAAAAACGCGGAATCTCGTCTAAACCATCATTTAGCGGGTTTATTCGGTGTAAGTTCGCTTGCTTGGACAGGCCATCTTGTACACGTGGCTATTCCAGAATCTCGTGGTCAACACGTACGTTGGAATAACTTCTTAACATCGTTACCACATCCGCAAGGGTTAACACCGTTCTTCACGGGAAACTGGGCTGCCTACGCACAGAACCCGGATACTGCAGGGCACCTGTTTAACTCGTCGGACGGTTCAGGTACAGCTATTTTAACTTTCCTTGGTGGGTTCCACCCACAAACGCAAAGTTTATGGCTAACTGATATGGCTCATCATCATTTAGCCATTGCGGTTGTTTTTTTAGTTGCTGGTCACATGTACCGTACAAACTTCGGTATTGGTCACAGTATGCGTGAAATTCTTGAAGCGCACACTCCGCCAGCTGGTGGTTTAGGTACGGGACACAAAGGACTATTCGATACTGTAAACAACTCGTTACACTTCCAACTAGGGCTTGCTTTAGCAAGTGTTGGTACGATTTGTTCGATGGTTGCGCAACACATGTACTCGTTACCGCCGTATGCGTTCTTAGCGCAAGACTTTACGACGCAAGCGTCTCTGTACACACATCACCAATACATCGCTGGTTTTATCCTTTGCGGTGCTTTTGCACACGGTGCAATTTTCCTCATTCGTGATTACGATCCAGAAGCGAACAAAGGGAACGTACTAGCACGTATTCTTGACCACAAAGAAGCGATCATCTCGCACTTAAGTTGGGTAAGTTTATTCTTAGGATTCCACACGCTAGGTCTGTACGTTCACAACGATGTTATGCTTGCTTTCGGTACGCCTGAGAAACAAATTCTGATTGAACCGGTTTTCGCACAATGGATTCAAGCTGCCCAAGGTAAGACAATGTACGGCTACGATCTATTGCTGTCTGCATCATCAAGTCCAGCCTTCAACGCGGGCCAAACTTTATGGTTACCAGGTTGGTTAGACGCGATTAATAGCAACACAAACTCGCTTTTCTTAACAATTGGCCCTGGTGACTTCTTAGTTCACCACGCGATCGCGTTAGGTTTACACACAACAACGTTAATTCTTGTGAAAGGGGCTTTAGACGCACGTGGTTCAAAACTAATGCCAGATAAAAAAGATTTCGGTTATAGTTTCCCGTGTGACGGTCCAGGTCGTGGGGGTACGTGTGATATCTCTGCGTGGGATGCTTTCTATCTTGCTGTTTTCTGGATGTTGAACACGATTGGTTGGGTTACGTTCTATTTCCACTGGAAACACCTTGGTATTTGGCAAGGAAACGTGAACCAATTTAACGAGTCATCAACGTACATTATGGGTTGGTTACGTGACTACTTATGGCTAAACTCTTCTCAACTGATTAACGGCTATAACCCGTTCGGTATGAACAGTTTATCTGTTTGGGCGTGGATGTTCCTTTTTGGTCATTTAATTTACGCAACTGGTTTCATGTTCCTAATCTCATGGCGTGGTTACTGGCAAGAACTTATCGAAACACTTGCTTGGGCGCATGAACGCACGCCTTTAGCGAACCTTGTTCGCTGGAGTGACAAACCCGTCGCTCTTTCAATCGTACAAGCTCGTGTTGTTGGCCTAGCTCACTTCTCAGCAGGCTATATTTTGACGTACGCCGCATTTTTAATCGCTTCAACAAGCGGAAAATTTGGCTAACTCAGGTGACCGTCGGCACTGTTCGGCTCCTAGCCGGGCGGCTTCCGTCTTATACTTGACATGCCCGCGCGGCGCTTCGGCGCCTCGCTGGTGCAACTTAAGATAAAAGCTTCATCGCCAAAACGGACTCTATGACCAGGAACTTCAAACACTATGTTTATAGGATTATTAACGACCGACAACCAATAGAACGTGATTATTTTGGGGTTCGATCTTACAAATGTGATCTAAGAAACGATAATACTTTGTATAACGTTACAAACCCGCACCCGCCTGATTGGTTTTCCAAAAAAATCATTAGAGTTTATAGCGATTACGAGGAAGTTTTAGCTTTCACGACAAAACTCTGCACGTATTTTAAGGTTGACGATAACCCCATATTTTTAGAGGTCGTATAAAACGAAAGACACATTGCCAGTTACTGGGTATCAAACCTAGAGCCAGCACTCCAAAGAATCTCTGAAAAATCCGTAAAGGGCTTCTAAAGACTTCTAAAGCCTTTTCATCCCTGTTAATCTCCCTTAATTGCCAACGGCAGCACGGATTTGCCGTTGGCGCCTGAAGGATTTTTATAAATACAATTTAATGGATTTACATTTTATGTATTCCAAGGAAGATCTCCGACGCGCAATGAAAAGAGGGGTAATACAAAAGCTACCATAACATGGTTTTTACTGGGATAGTAAAAACTTTTAAGCCGAATATAGTACTATTAGCTTTTGTCCTATTCTCAGTAGAATTGTCATGGCAAGTAAAACTATACAGCTGATCTAAGCACGTTTACTTTGTCTTTTTTGACAAGGGAATGTGTTCAAATCTTCTGTTGAGATTGAGGTATTTCATTATCTATGATGATTGATGCTGTTAAATATCCGATATTAACGGAAAAGTCCATGCGACTTATCGATTCAAATCAATACACGTTCGATATGGATGATCGCTTAACAAAAACGCAAATTAAACAAATCGTCCAAGAATTGTTTAAGGTATCAGTCGTTGCCGTTAATACACATCGTCCACCACGCAAAAAACGTCGTGTTGGGACACGTCAAGGCTTTAAATCGTCTTATAAACGTGTCATTATTACTGTAAAAGCGGGTGAAACAATTGAATTAATACCAAGTTAAGCGAAGATACACATTCGCCTTGTGTTTTATGTTCTACACCGCTCTTTTGGAAAAGGGTTGTATCCTTTTTTTTATCACAAAAAACTATGGGAATTCGTTTTTTTCGATCATTAACGCCCGGTACTCGTAATTGTTCAGTATCGGATTTTAAAGAATTAACAAGTGGAACGCCCGAAAAGTCACTTTTAGTGTCGCGTCATCGTGCTGCCGGGCGTAATAACCGTGGTGTTATTACGAGTCGTCATCGTGGTGGTGGTCACAAGCGTTTATACCGTATTATCGATTTTAAACGCCGTAAACTTGGCATTCCGGGGAAAGTTGTCGCTGTGCATTATGACCCAAACCGTAATGCGCGCCTTGCTTTAATCCATTATCAGGATGGGGAAAAGGCCTACATTTTATACCCGCGCGGTTTAAAGATTGGCCAAACTATTCTTGCCGACGTAAACGCACCACCCGTTATCGGGAACGCGCTACCACTGCAAAGTATGCCTCTAGGTTCTGACATCCATAACGTGGAAGTTACGCCAGGTATGGGTGGACAATTAGTACGCTCTGCGGGAACGGTGGCCCAGTTAGTGGCGAAAGAAGGCATGTATGTTACGTTACGTCTTCCTTCTGGGGAAGTTCGTTTAGTACTACAGTCTTGTTGGGCAACGCTCGGCCAAGTCGGAAACGTCGATGCGATTAATCTCACAAAAGGGAAAGCTGGTCGTACTCGCTGGCTCGGGAAACGTCCACATGTTCGTGGTGTTGTTATGAACCCATGCGATCACCCACACGGTGGTGGTGAAGGCCGTGCGCCAATTGGTCGTACTCGCCCAGTAACACCTTGGGGTAAACCGGCATTAGGGCAACGTACACGTACAACAAATCGTCCAAGCAGTAAGCTTCTTGTCCGTCGCCGTAAATAGGTTGAAATGGTTCTCCATTTTATTTGTATTTCGGTTTCGTTAAAAAGTTGTTTTATTTTGGAAAGGAGAACACAAATATAATGTCACGTTCATTGAAAAAAGGGCCTTTTGTCGCGGCTCATCTATTGAAAAAGGTTGAACAATTAAATTCTCAAGGAGAGAAGCGCGTTATTGTGACATGGTCTCGAGCATCGACAATTGTTCCGCCAATGCTTGGTCATACGATTGCGGTACATAATGGTCGTGAGCATATACCGGTCTTTGTTACTGAATACATGATCGGTCATAAACTTGGTGAGTTCTCACCAACACGAACATTCCGCGGTCACGTGAAAAAAGACAAAAAAGCAAAACGCCGTTAATTTATTATCAAGAACTCTTTAAGAGTTTTTTGTATCAATCATTTATTTTTTATGGGACAAAAAGTACATCCATTAGGATTTCGATTAGGCTTTACTCAAGATCACCGATCACACTGGTATGCCAAAAAGTCGCTGTATCCTCTTCTCGTACTCGAGGATCGTTTTATCCGCGACCATTTTCAAACAAACTTTTCGGATGCTGGCCTCGTAAAAGTGGATATCTCGCGCAAAGTGGACCATGTCCATATTGAGTTATCTGTGGGTCGTCCAAAAGCTCTTGTAGGATCACGCGGACAAAACCTCGAAGAAGTACGAGTTAAACTTTTAGAAACATTAAAGCAATTCCGTCTTCAATCGTGGACAAAAGAACAACGTATCGCGAATGGGGACCCCCGTGTAACAATGCAAGTACTCACAGTACAAAATAC